>Ga0206682_10001157_pt1 | contig 26262 bp, 28 predicted proteins | sample M240m12015metaG_FD_155444 | JGI IMG/M metagenome (GOLD analysis project Ga0206682, IMG submission 155444) | Ammonia-oxidizing marine archaeal communities from Monterey Bay, California, United States - M2 40m 12015 | ecosystem: Environmental > Aquatic > Marine > Intertidal zone | place: USA...
TATCTCTAACTTTTCGTCAACGAGTCCATCAATTAACGATATTTTCTTAAAAAACCCTTCTGATAGAGATTCATCAAATTCTCCATCCTTCTCATCGCTCGTTTTTTCGTCTTGAAAATTTTCTTGTGCTTGTATGAATTTATTTGTTTCAGATTCATCTTTATCTTTGGACATAATCATTCTTCCTGCGCATCCAAGCCATACTTACTAGCCAACTCGGGGTCGATTAATGGGGACTGACAATGTGGACACTTATCGTTTACGCTAAGCATATTTGGCCTAATTGCCAGCACTGCTAAGCATGTCGGGCATGCAGCCAACATTTCTCCTTGCTCTAAGTCAAAGTTAGAACCATCATTTTGAGTGGAATAATATGCACTAGAGTAACTTGGATTAAAATGAAACAGTACTCTTCGTGCTGAACCAAATGTAGCCCAGCCAATCAAAAAAGTAAGTAAAATACTAGACATATTACCTAGTAAAATATCAATAATGGATATCAATACATTGAATGCAAAAAATACGCATGCAAGACTGATTAAAATCGCACCAGGCCAATATGCCCACCTTGCTCTATTTTTGTACCCATTCCATATAATCAAATTTAAGATGGCTAACAAACTTATTGAAATCGCTTGAAGGCTCTCTGGAAGTAAGTTACTGGCAAATGCAAATCCAATCCATAGAACAATCAATCCATCTATGAAGACAATGAATGTCGTACCCCTATGGATTCTAGCGAAAGCACTCGAAGCCCCCATAGACTTTGCTGGATTCATCCCCGCCACAACCAAATCACTTCCTCTATCAGGCTGCATACATAGCGCAGTTAGTGCTTTACTTTGAATGATTGCCTATTTCCAGGTTTCGATTGTTGATTTCTGGGCGAAGGTGTCAAAATGAAAGAACTACACCACTGACCATGGCGATGCGTGATACCGACGTCGAAATTCGCAGTTCCAGTCTTGCTGGTCAGCGTATTCTTCTAGGCGTCAGTGGAGGTATCGCAGCGGTTGATACAGTCAGACTTGCTAGAGAATTACGTCGACATGGCGCCGAAATCAGTGTAATGATGACTCATTCTGCTCAGAAAATTATCACGCCACTAGCCGTTGAGTGGGCTACTCAAACCAAGGTCATCACAGATTGGAATAGTGATTTAACTGCTCTTGATGAAATAGATGGGATTCTAATTGCTCCAGCTACAAGAGATCTAATGGCAAGTTATCTACATGGACTTCAACATGGTCCAATTTTGATGGCATTAAGTGCTGCTAGAACTAGAAAATGTCCAGTACTAATGATCCCAAGTATGCATTCAGATTTAGCTAATGACCCAGTCACCGATGAATTGGTCGAGCAAGTAAGAATGCATGAGATTTCAGTACATTGGGGTAAGGAAGAAGAAGGCAAGAGAAAAACTCCCCCTCATGAAGAGATTGTTGCTAGGTTTGCTCATCAAATTAATTCTGCCAAAAATAATCGTAAGTCCGTAGTAATCACACTTGGAGCAACACGTTCAGCAATTGACGACATTAGATTTGTTCAAAATACAAGTAGCGGTGCCACTGGATATGCAATTGCTGATGACCTATATCGAAATGGGCATGATATCACATGTGTGGCTGGAGTTACCTCCGTTACTCAGCCTGAATGGTTGCCTCTGGTGATTAAAGCGCCAAATCCCAGTGAGATGTTACAAGAACTAAAGGCTATTTCAAAGGATAATATCGACGCTTGGGTACACACTGCTGCGGTACTGGATTATGTTGTCAGCAATCCTGCCCAAGGAAAACTAGCAAGTCAACAAGGTAGTCTGAATGTTGAACTAGTAGAGAGCGAGAAACACATTCAGGAACTCAAAGAGATATGTAATAATTCAGTTAGAATCGGATTTAAGTTAGAATCTGGAATCAAACAAAAAGACTTGATTTTCCGAGCAGTTGCTCAAATTGAGAAATCAGGTATGACTGCAGTAATCGCAAATCGCCTAGAGGATTTAGGTAAAAAAGACAAGCCTAGAGGGTACTTAGTAGACAAACAAGGTAGTCATTTTATCCTCGATAAAGAAAAAGATATGTGTGAAGCGATAAGAACATTCATCGAAAGAGGAGTCTGAATAAATCATGCGTCGATTCGCAATAATTGGCCATAGAGCCATGTCTCAGGGCAAACTACCGCTAAACGACATGGCAGGTGGAGCAGGACGTATGGATGTCCTTGTTCGAGCACTTATGGCATCATTAATGACCAGCCATGGATTTCGAAAAGATACTGAAGTTATTCTCCACCTACAGGGTGGACCAGGTCCAAATAGGCGTATTCGAATAGATGGTGCTGCGGTTAAAGGAATTCATGCCGAGGAAAGGTCAGTGGCTGGACAAATCGCCAAGGTACTCAAAGAAACATCTCCGCCTAAGGGTCGTTGGATTGAACGTTCAAAGGGAATATGGGATAGTCGAGGAGACATTCAAGATACAATTGCAGATTGGTCTGAGACTACAATAATCGCACTTGATGCTAATGGAGAACGGTTATGGAATGATGATTCATTCATACCTATGCAAAGTAATCCCCATTCCAGTTATCAAGAAAATGAAGAAAATCTAGTGGTTGATGGAATCGATATCGGATTTATTTTGAGCGATGATAAACCGTTGGAAGGTGATTTACCTGATTCTGTAAAACTAAGGTCATTGGGTGACTTATGGCTTCAAGGACATATGGCTATTGGAATATGCCACTTTCTAGTGGACGAAGGTGTCACATTGAATCTGTGAGTTCACTGTAACCATACCGGATACTTTCCTTCACAAGAGTCCAAACTCCAAGTAAGTAGTCTGTCATCTAATGCCAGAGGATGAGTCTGTGGCCATGTTGGCAGACAAGAAATACTCGACTTATGTTCCATTACAGCATCACAATCACTCTTTTCGACAGGAGTATGGTCAATACTTGCAGCCCCAATAGTGAAAGTTGCAGTTTTCTCATCATTGGTAGTAGAACCAAATGAGATAGCATCACGATACCACCTCATACCTAAGCGGGTAATTTGATATTCACCATTCCATGTCGGTGGTGTATTGAGATTTAGCATTAATTCGCCATGCCTAAATGCATTGCGAAGCGCTTCTTCAGGATCACTTTCCCATGCTGGATTTGATTCAATATTTGGCCAGCGACTTACATGTGGAGCAGAAATATCTACACTAGGTCTCCTGAGGTTTTCAGGAACCATTGGTAAGACGTTCAAAGCCTGTTCAATAACATCAACAGTAGCTTCGACTGCTTTCTCCATTCCTTCCTCATCAAAAGAAGTGAGTGAAGAGGCGATTGCTGGCATTCCGTACAATCCAGCCTCTCTTGCTGCACCCATTGTTCCGCTATGATAGGAATCCTGTGACATATTCGGACCAAGATTGATACCTGATACAACTAATCTAGGAACTATATCTGGTAGAATATGGTCTAATCCTTTATCCAATGAAACTATCATTGTATCACATGGTGAGCCATCTAATTCGATTAAATGCAAATTATCTTGATTGGTAATATCCCACTGCTCTCTGAGATTATCTCTAAATCTCCAAGTTAGTGGAGTCATCAAATTTATTCGCATTCCTGTTGCTGAATGATTGGTACTTGGAGCAAAAACAACCACTTTATGGCCTCTCTTATTTAGCGACTCGACTAGCAGTTGAATCCCAAGCGCTTCGATACCATCATCGTTAGTAAGTAGTAACCAACCTAAGTTTGAATCATCGTTCATAATAAGTCCTCATACTTCTGCGGCTGCTTCGAGTGTTTCATTGTTCGTATTACTCTGTGGAGCACCAATAATGACTAAGAAGATTCCAGCCACCAAAATAGGACCACCTATCCAAGTCCAAAAACCAGGTAAACCTTCATTAAAAATAAGATAACCAATAATCGAACCTATGATTGGTTCCATAGTTACACTTGTTGAAATAACAAGTGGCGAGGTATATCGCAAACAAGTATTGAGTCCTGTATGGCCAAGTATCCCAGCAATTAGAGCCAAAGCCAGGAACCAAGGCAAGAATTCACTATCAGTCCAACCAAATACTCCATAGGTACTAAAATCAGATTCGATCAACCAAGAACCAGGAATTAGAATAACTGCACCAATTAATGTCACAAAAAATGCATAGAGGAATATCGGCATCCACTTTCGTAAAACTTTTCCACTCACAAGATATCCTACCACGAATACTGCGCTGATGAAAGCCAAGAAGTCACCCCAAAGAGTAACCGTGTGGTCGCCTTGCTGATGACCTTGGTCCAGTAAGGCAATTAGTGCGCCTACAAATCCAATTAAAGCACCTATTACCTCTTTTTTAGTAGGTTTTCTTTGACCTATCACAAACCTAGCAATAATGATCATTCCAACGATAATTATCAGTGGATGAGCGGTCACGAATAATAGTGAGTGTGTCAGTGATGTTTGGTCTAAACTTGCAACCCATGTCCCGAAGTGTAGAGCAAGGGCCAATCCTCCACCGAACAACCACAGAAGGGTATTTTTTTGGAACATCTTAGTTCTAATCTCTGAACTAGTTTGGCTCCATTGGAGTAAAGCAAATGGTGCTAAGACCAATGTCGTTAGTTGTAATCTCCAAGACGCCCTCAGTATTGGAGGAATTTCATCTACTTGCTGAAATAGTGCACCTGCACTAGAAACACCAAGAACTGCACCTGTTAGTAAAATCCACACCCATGTAGGCGTGGTTTTGATAGATTCCATGCCATCACTCTCAGGCTTTCTCTGCATCTATGATAGCGTCAGAATTACCACCGCCACCGATGATACCTGCACGCTTGAACAGATAGTAAATTCCTAATCCAATCGATACGTTGAGGATAACAAATCCAAGTAGTCTACCAAAGTACCACACCATTGAGGATGGGTTTGGAATTAGAGTATCGATGAATGATAGAATACTGCTTTCTGTACCAAAGAATGCTTCCCCAGTTAGAAGACCTGCTGCTACCATGAAAGTGCCGAGCAAAATCAAAGCACGTTGCTTTTCAGCTTCAGTAGTTCCAGATTCAGCCCTAATCTTCTCGATACGAGGTTTGAGATTGTTATCTTCCCATTTATCTCTTGCATAACCACCGATAAGCATTGGTAGAGTGTGTGGAACGTCAAGATACATTCCAAGACCGAATGAGGTACCCATTCCAGTTGCCCATTCAACAAACATACCAAGAAGGAATCCAAGAGCAAGTAGTGTCAAGTCTCCTTGACCTTCAGCAAATATAACAGAGAAAGTAGCGAATGCGTTTGCTTGTGGAGCGATTAGTTGTATTGTTCCATTAGCCAGTTGAATAGAAAGGAAAATTGCAACACCGGCACCGATGATTGCACCAGGTACAACACCCATGATATTACCCTTTGAGATGTGGTAAGGACGGTTTCCAATGTAAAGACTGTTTTTATAATCACCAATTACAGTACCCGACATTGAAATTGCAGAACCGAAAACAGTAGTTCCAACCAGTCCCAGTAATACAGCATCTTGTGTATTTAGATCAAGTAACTCTTGAGCATTCAAAAACACACCAAGTAGCATTAGAAGAACTATGAATGATGTCCCAGAGACAGGTTCAATTCCAGTCTCCCCCATGACTCTTACAGCAATTGCTCCAAGAAGGAATGTTGTCATGATTAGTACTGTGGCGAAAATGAATGACGCAAGAATTGAAAACCCACCGAGAGTGAAAATTAGAATCATTGAAAAGAAAGTAACAATCATGAAAATTGGTATATGCTTCAATGGCCATTCATACCAACCCTTACCTTCCATATATTCTTGACTTCCTTCACCCTTCAATGCATTACCAATATCGCCAAAAATATTCAAGAATGTTTTGTACATCTTTGCAAGTCCAAACATACCACCACCGACAATTGAACCGATAGCAATAGTTCGAACCGTCTTGGAAAAGATAACCATCTGTGCAGCACCTGTGACACTAGGATAATTTTCAGGGTCGAATGCATGCATTACAGCGTGATAATCTTGAACTGGTACTGAAGCACCTAACTGGGCCTCGTAGACTGGAACATTCAGTGCTACTGCAAGAGGAACAAGGAATAACCAACCAACTAGTGTTCCAAGATTAACAAGCAGAGCGACACGAGTTTTCATGAACCACCCAATAGCGAACATTGACGGAGTTAGAGCAACTCCAACGTAGGTATAAGCAAATGGATTCCAACTTTCATCACTATTCCAGTGTGTATTCTTTAGCGATGAACCATCGCTTTTAATTCCAGATGGTTGGTGTATTTTTCCATGAGAATAGAATGTTGCTAATCCAACATCACCGATGTGTAATGTCTCGGCTAACCAATCGAATAATGATAATTTCTTATCATTCAACCATACTAGAGGATACTCGATAAGGAATAAACCGACCATTGTAATTCCAGTCCAAAAACCAATCTTTTTCAGCGAATCTCTAGCATGCTCTACAGCACCAGTGTTAACATCTGAAGCGATATCTAACATCTTCAAAGTTGCTTCAAAACCTGGAAGGGGAAGAGGGTCCTCTACAAGCCAAACACGTCTAAAGATAATGAAATACATCACACCTAAAAATCCAGCAAACATACTTGCTACTATTCCAATAAATGCCAAATTAAATGCTTCTCCATCACCTAAACTAATCAGTGGACCCGAGGCCAATTCATACTTTGCATCTGAAGCCAATAGGAAAATAGCAGGGAAAGTAAAGATGAAACCTGTTGAAGCGTGGGTTGCACCAGTTGTTGCAGATGTGGCAATGTTAACCTCTGAAGGTGACCACTTTAGAGCCATACCTAAGATATAAGCAATGTACCAAGCCGCTGATATTGCCAAACCGAGTTTCAAACCAATATATGCTGTAACTCCAGAAAAGATTGCACCAATTCCAATTCCAAACAGAACTTTACTTGTACTCCAGTGAGATACTTCGAATGATTCTTTTAGATTCTTTTCCTCTAAATATTGTTCCAATACACCAGTGTTGAGATTATTATACATCTCATCATCAAGCCATGTCAAAGTACCTTCTTCGATAGCTTTCAGACCCTCTGGAGTAACAGGTTGTCTATAAGCGGATTTTTGAACACTCATCTCTTAACACCCAGCATACGCTCTGCGCACATTAACAACCATACGCGGGCACTTGAATACTATTGCTATTAATTATTCAGAAATTTGCATGCTTTTTGCAGATTACTATTCAACCAAACTAGGTCGATCCGAGTTCTTCCTGATGCATTTGGCAGGGAGTCCACCCCACACTTCTCCATCTGGAACGATCTTCCATTTCGCTACAAGGGCATTTGTTGCTATCACTGCACCTTCTCCAACAACCACACCAGGTTGAATAGTCGCTCTTGAACCGATTAAACTACCTTTCTTGAAAGTAATTGGTGAAAGGATTAATTGTCCCTTTTCAACAATATGACCATTGATTACAGCGGCACCGCCAATAACTACATTATCCTCGATAATCATCATACCAGGGTCGTTTATACCTACAGTATTGATTTGAACTTTCTTACCGATTTTAGCACCTGCAAGTTTGTAATAGAAATTTGCAATTGGGGAAGGTATGACATGAGTTAGAACTGGCCAAGTAGCACGATGTAATTGCCCACATACCGCCCATCTAACTGTCATCCATGATTGGAGCGGTTCGATTCTTCTTTCTCCTTCAACCCTTACGCGCAGTATTCTTTGAGTCGCACCTGAAAATAATAATAACCCATGAACGTAAACCAAGAAAGCAATAACCGCTGAAAATGCAGTAATTAAGTAACTAATTATCTGACTTTGACCATCTGCGAAACAATTTAGATAGTCAAAAGTTGCTAGAGCAGGGACTAAGGGAAGACCCCATAAGATAATCATGTACAATAATAGTAAAAACGTACCTATGGCTTGTACCAACGCGAAATTCTTCACAGTAAACACCCCTTTCAAGAATTATTCTGTTTTGCTTCTCTTGCTTGTAAGACTCTAGCATCTTCTTCATCAGCCATTCGCATACCTTCTTCCAAATCAACTCTTGAACACAAGAAAGAACCAACTATGATTACAACCACGATACTCATAATTGCCACACGGCTATCAAACCATGCTACTGCTGCTGCGTAAAGGAATGGACCGAGCATTGCTGCTGCCTTTCCTATGAATCCGAAGAATCCGAAGAATTCTGTTGTTCTGCTCTTTGGAATTAGCATGGTAAACATAGACCTTGCCTGAGCACCTGCAGCACCCATTACACAACCTACAAAGAAACCTAATATTATCCATTGCAAACTGACACCTATCCCCAGGGGTTTCCAAACAGCATCTCTCATTGTTTCAGGCCACCAGTCAAACATTCCGCCTTGATCAACCATGGTTGGGTGCTGTTCGCCTATTTCGCCTTTGTTATCAATCAGAGCATTACCTCCAAGGAAGTGAATAGAGAACCTGTGTTCAGATACATTGTCAAAGGCTGAGACCATAGATAGTGCTTCTGCTTCTGTAAGGGTTGAAGAAGACTTATCTTTTTCTTCTACATCTTCAGTAAACATCATTGAGGCCCCAAACATTACGACACCTGAAAGTAATAAAATTAACAGTAATCCTGCAATGCCCATATCTCTACGCATAAGTGCAAGCATACCGAAACCGACACCGGCAGTAGCCAAGCCAATTACAATAAGTGCAGACATACCTTCAAAGAACTTGAAACCACCAGAACTACCATCTTCATCCTCACCTTCGAAGTCCATCCATTCACCAAAAGCTTCTCTAAATTCTGCATCACCATCTGATTCTGCTGAAACCCACCCATCGACGCCTCTACCGTATAGAGTAGTCAATGTGTAATTTTGTTCATCCTCATCCCATTCATATTGGAAATCATATCTTTCATGATCATCCTCTAGTTCTAGAGGTGCAAATCCAACAGCAGTTACAGCAACAGCACAATATATTGCTAATGCCAGCATTAGCAATATATTAGTTCCACTCTTACTTGCAATCTTACCAAAAACAATACTCATTGGAATGGCTACGACGTTAACTGTTAGTAATAATGCAATATTCATTGTAGGATTGATTCTTAATACTGATTCACCAAATGCACTAGCCATTCCATTGATAGTGTTGACACCATCATAGAATAATAAGTAGGCTACGATGTAAAGGAATAGTACTCTAAACTTACGAATTTCCTTAAGTGTCGACCATACTTGAGTGTAAGCAAATTTAGTTGATTTCAAAATCCCTTCATATTTCATCTCATCAAGAACTGGTGGTTCTGGTGTCTTGAAGAACATCAATGCACCCCATCCCCACCACCACAAAGCAGATGTTACGAAAATTACAGCTAGTTGGAAGTTGGTATCCCACGGTGTTGCTAGCAGAACTACAAGGTGGAATAGTAATAGTATCGAACCACCCATGAAACCATATGCATAGCCCCATGAAGAAACATGGTCCATTGCTTTCTTAGGAGCTAAGTAAGGCATAAATGCATAATAGATGGTATTTCCACCGGAAAAACCAATCGAACCAAGTACATACATCAATGCTAGTACTTTGTAGCCACCATCACCAAAGTATGGTGCTGCACCCATTCCAGCACAGAATACAATACCTGCCACAGTATACCAAAATAACATCCCTTTCTTGACAGGAATTCTATCCGCTATTACACCTAAAGCAGGTGCAGTCAACGCCACAATAGCCATTGCCAGACCATAAATCAAAGCATAAAATCCATCACCACTCTGAGTACCAGTGGCGGTGTTATACAAGTTCGCCATAAGTGCAGGAACTATTACAGTCATCACTGTCAAGGCATAAGCCTGATTTGCCCAATCATACCAATACCAGCCTTTCAGGCCTTCTTTATCGACATCACTCATTGAATCAATCAACTCTTTTGCAGACAATTCTGCAGACTCACTCATGCTAGCATTCGCCATATCAGCCATAAAATGTAATTTTGGAATGGGGTTTATCAATTAGACACCTGCATTTCTCATTAAGTGTAGTAAATTACACTGTTTTGAAAAATATCAGTGGTCTCTAATAATCTTGAAACGACCGAGGGCTTCCATCCACATAATTTCCTTACCAGCCTCGATATTCATCTCAGCTTCCATTGGGAGAATCATCATACTGTGGTCCTTCATGTTCATTGCGTGAACTTCACTACCTTCTAAGTGAGTGACCATTGCTGTTCCTTTTTCTATCATTGGAACATAGATGTTATCGGTAACTGTACCAACGTGAGAAATTTTCTTGCTTGAGAAAAGAGATACTAATTCGAGTCTTGCCTTAGCCGAACCGTGCTTTCCAGGCTTAGATTTAGAGATGCTCAAAATCTTGTATGCTTCATCATCAACGACACAAAATCTTCCTACTTTCAATGTTCTAATTTCAACTCTATCTGTCCCTACCATAGAACTCGCCTATCCGATGTGGCTTGGTGTGGGCTTATGACCCTTGCCACGATTTATAGCAAAAATCACAAATCCCTGACATCAAATCTTTCACCAGTCTGTTCCATTGTGTGATTGGTGACCAAGTCCAATAATTGTTTAGCGACCTCTTCAGGATTTACTAACTGCCCTGAATCATGATAATCCACAAAATGAGGGTGTAATGGGAAATCATCTGGATCTGATGAGCGAATGTTAACTTGCATGTTGGTGTTGACAATTCCCGGCGCTACTGAGATTGCACTGATATTTTTCTTCTGTCCTTCCTCTGCAAGACAACGTGTCCACATGTCAAGTCCAGCCTTTGAAACGCAATATGCTGACCATGAACCAATTGGATATTTTGAGGCGCCACTGGATATTGTGCTTACACGAGTATGCTTATCTCCATTGATCAGACCATACAAACGCTGAGTAATATCTTGGACTCCGAGCAAATTTACTTGAATTAAATAATTCCAATCATCAAATTTAGCATCACTGATAGGTTTGATTGGGTCAATTACTCCCGCGTTGTGAACAATACCAGATAATTCTTCATAACTTTCCAAAATCATATTACTTGCTTTAGCAATATCATCTGGAGAAGATAAATCACAGGCTATTGCCATCGAATTGGAATCAATCTTCCTTATCTCATCATCGAGATTTTTCAGATGTTTAGATTCTCGAGAAAGTGCAATTACTGAAAAGCCTGAATTAACTAGTTCCAATGATAAAAATCTTCCAATTCCGCTAGAAGCACCAGTTACAAGATAAACATCTTTCATGGTTTGTCCAGTCTAAACCGGCTTATATCTTATTCAGCGTATAACTCTAGTACATCAAGTGGGATAATACGGAGTGCTTCTTCATGAGTAGCCTGTAAGTTGACGGGGCAGGCCACGCCATTCTCTGCCGCTTCTAACCAAGTTCTGGCGCAAACGCACCATCGGTCGCCTGATTTCAGACCTGGGAAATTGAATTGAGGTGCTGGAGTAATCAAATCATTACCTTTTGATTTAGCAAATTCTAGAAATGCGTCTGTTATTATACAGCAAACGACATGTAAACTCCTGTCATTACTATCTGTATTACAACAACCATCTCGAAACCAACCAGTCATTGGGTCTTTTGAACAATCTTGAATTGGTTCACCTAGAACATTTATTTTTGGATTCAATACATCAACTCCTTCAAGAATAATTGTAGAAACCTTCACCAGATTTACGACCTAGTTTACCTTGTTCAACCATTTCTAATAGCAAAGGTGCTGGAGCATATTTGTCATCTCCTAATCCTTCATGGAGAACATTCATTATGTGAAGAACTGTATCCAATCCAATTAAATCAGAAAGTGCTAATGGTCCAATTGGGTGATTCATACCCAACTTCATTATTCCATCAATAGCCTCAGGTTTAGCGACTCCTTCTTGTAAAGTCAAAATTGCTTCATTCAACATTGGGCACAGAATCCTATTGGAAACAAAACCTGGAGAATCATTACAAGATAAAGCAGTCTTACCCATTTTATCTGCAGCTGCGATTACTGCTGAATTGGTCTCATCGCTAGTTTGCTTACCATTGATAATTTCGACTAGTTTCATTATTGGAACTGGGTTCATGAAATGCATACCAATCACCTTTTCAGGCCTTGAAGTTGCTGCTGCAATCTCTGAGATAGAAATCGAAGAGGTATTAGACGCCAAAATACATTCTGGCTTACAGATTTGATCTAGTTCTGAAAAAATCGATAATTTCAAATCTAGAATTTCAGGAACAGCCTCGATGGCCAAGTCAACATCATGACATGCTGAACGGTCGATGGCAGTAGAAATCCTTGCACGTGCAGAATCAGCATCTTCCTTAGACATTCTTTCTTTAGAAACTAATTTGGCCAAAGACTTCTCGATGGCTGAAACTCCTCTATCAACAAATTCTTGCTTAATATCAATCATAACTACCTCATAACCAGCACAAGCAGCCACTTGTGTAATTCCATTGCCCATTTGCCCTGCACCCAGAACCGCTATCTTGTCAATTGCCATATCTCTCAACAAATGAGGCCAAATGGACTAGATTGATGAACCTGTGTGTGTTTTGATGTAGGGCGAAACATTATCAGTTGAGACTTTTACGGTGACATGATAACCATGGTTGAGATTCTATGCCCACATTGTGAAGAAGAAATAGAACTTGAAGATGATGCAAAGGGAGAGTTTGCCTGCCCCTACTGTGAAGGTGAATTTGAATGGGGTATGGATGATGAAGAAGATGAATTTGATTTCTCTGTTGCCGAACCTTCTCCCAGACAGGATGTTTTAGTCGAATATGATGACATTCCTGCAATAAGAATTACAGCCGGCTCAATATTTGCAACGGTAATGGGTTCTTTTGCGGCATTCTTGGCATTACCGCTAATTATTGATGGGTTATTTGTTAATTCCGTAGAAAGTGCATTCGGGACTGGAACTGGATTTGGAGCAATTATTGTATTGATGGGTATTGGATTATTGATATTTTTCGCAACTGGAATCACCTTTGGAGTTAAAATGGCGAAAGGTCATTTTACTGGCTTAATTGTATGTACTGTATTATCCATAATCGCACTCATTGGAACAATTGCGGGTTGGCTATTTAGTGATGATCCTGAAGCCGAATGTGTTGAATGGGATGAATCTTCATTTTTCGGAGAATGTCTTGAATATGAAAGTTCAATGGGAAGTGTTCCAATTTTAGGACTCATAATTTGGACATTACTAGTTGCAATGAATGTATCAATGCTATTCGTACCAAAATTGAGATATCAATACTACTGAATTGGTAGCCCGACTCGGATTTGAACCGAGGTCAGCGGGACCAAAACCCGCTATGATGGACCCCTACACTATCGGGCTGTGTAGTTTGGCGGATGCGAACCCCTTTTTCTTCTTGTCGGAAGAAAAGGCTCTAATCTATCAATGAAGAAAGTTCCAAATTAGTGATTTTTGATAATGCACTAGACCTGAATTCTGATAAATCAAGACCTTGTTTGGATTCATAAATCATCGCCTGAAGCCCCATATCTAACTTATCCAACTGTTTGACGAATTTTGCTTCTTCGGTTTCACCCAACTCATACTCCTGAAACAAAGCCAACCATTCCGGAGCCAATTCTTTCATCGCTTGCAATTCATCTTCTGACTTCGAAGAGCAATCATCATGAGGAGTCAAGTCACCAACTCTGACCTCCGGAATATCATGAACCAAACATAGACTTAGAACCTTAGAAAGTTCAAGTTCTTTTGGAGCCAACTTTAACGCCAAAATAGCCATACCCCAAGAGTGAGCAGCTACAGATTCAGGATTGTCAACATCATTTCTAACCCACCCTGCTCGGACAACATCTTTCAGCCCTAATATCTCGAGTAATGATTCTCGCATGGTTGTGCGATAAAGCAAGAGGTCAAAACCTCGACCCCTAATTGCACGACATGCAGACAGGTAAACCAACGTGGTGGGAAGAAGCCGTAGCCTATCTAAAGAAAGACTCACTGCTTGGGCCTATCGTAGAGAAATATACTGGAGAATTCTTGAGTGGCCATGGGAAATTATTCTCAACTTTGGTCAGATCAATTGTTGGACAACAAATTTCGGTTTTAGCAGCCGACTCAATTTGGGCTCGTTTAGTAGACTTAGTTGGAGAAATGGAACCAGAAAATATTTTGAAATTCACACCAGAACAGTTAGCAAAATGTGGAATTACAGGACCTAAGTCAAGATACATACACGGGATTGCGCAAGATTCAGAACGATTTATTCAACAGGATTATCAAAATATGAGTGATAAAGAAGCCAAAAAACATTTCATATCTTTCAAGGGAATAGGTCCATGGACAGCCGAAATGTTGCTGATTTTCTCATTAATGCGTCCTGATATATTCAGCATAGGCGACCTCGGACTTGTCAAAGCAGTACAAATTCTCGACCCCAGTGCTGAAACTAATGAATCTATAGAAAAGGTAGCAGAAAGATGGTCGCCTTACAGAACTGCTGCCTGTTGGTATTTATGGCGGATGTTAGACCCAGTCCCAGTTGCTTACTAACATCGGCGAAGAATTAACTACAACTTGAGCCTAAGCCTGTATATGTCTGACAAGTCCAAGTCACTGACACTGGCTGAGAGATTAAACTCTACTGGAAATAAACTATCAGAACTTTCACGTAAAGTCGCCGACTCTACAAAAAGTGCTGTAACTAGTGCAAATGATTCAATAAAAACAGCAATTACTGAAAATAAGCAAAAAAGAGATGCTAAAAAACAAAAAAAACTCGATGATGCCCGTCATGAATTATCTTCGGAGGGATTGCTAGACGATGTCCCCTCTATGGTGGCATTACCTGAATTTGAACAAGAGAGAATGTCTATCGTTTCAGAACAAAATGATAATTTAATCATGGTTCTTGAAGAAATGCAAAGACTCTCAGAGCGAGTCGATATGCTAGAGAAAAGAAAAAAAAATATGGCAAAATCAATAACTCAAAAGGAGAAAGTAAACATTAACACTGATGATGAAATTAAAGATGAATACACATCTCCTGTAATGACTGAAGTCATTCACCTATTGGGAGCATCACTACTTTTCATCATACTTCTTCTCGCATTTGATACCTATTTATCAGACAAGGAATATATGATTGCTGGTAATTACCCTGCTAAAATTATTAGTTGGTTTGTGGGTTCAACATTATGGGCACTGTATCTATTAAACAGACTGGGACTCTCATCAAGTGCACTTAAGCTACCAGTAATTATAAAATTTCAAACGGCTTTAGCAATTGGAATTACAACTGCATTTGGAATTATTGTGAATGAAAATTCAATGGACACTATTTCCAATGTGTGGACTTGGGGTACGATAATAGCCATAGCTCTACTATTGACAACAAGTCTGATAGGTTTCGCGTGGAAATCAACAAAGAAATTAGTATCAGTAAGAGGAATTACTGAAATTATTGATTAATTGATTCTGGGGTCTTAGACAAATCTCTAGTTATGTTCTTTTGATGAGATTCGACAGTACCTCCGCCTATTTCTAGAAGCTTGGAATCTCTCCATAGCCTCTCAACATGGTACTCGCCAACATATCCATAGCCACCCATCACTTGTATTGCTGAGTCTGCAATTTCTTTAGCAGCGGTTGCAGCGAATAATTTCACTCCATCTGAATCAAGTCTATGACCAGGTTTACCCAAAGTCATACTTGCTGCAGTATCATAGACATATGCACGCATTGCACGATACTTGGCCCATGAATCACCAATGTGTCTTTGGATCTGTCCAAAGTCTCTAATTTGACTATTAAATGCGGTTCTATCAGTTGCATATCTATTCATTTCATCTAGACATCTTCTAGAGATACCTAGTGACATTGCAGCCAAAGTCAATCTTTCTGCCTCTAAGTTGCACATCATGTGAATTAATGATTCACCAGTATTGCCAACCAAATTTGAGGCTGGAACAATACAGTTGTCAAAAACCAGTTCTGCTGTATTGGATGCACGCATTCCAGTCTTATCGAGAATCTTCTGACCTACTGAGTATCCTGCCATTCCCGCTTCAACGATGAACGTAGACATTTGGACTCTACCTCTATCATCGGTTCCAGTCCTTGCATAAACCCATACTACATCAGCAGGAGTTCCTGATTCGTCTAAACATCCGTTAGTAATCCACATCTTTCGGCCATTGATACACCAACTGCCATCTTCAGTTTGCTTGGCAGTTGTTGACAGACCAAGTACATCAGTTCCTGCATCAGGTTCTGACATAGCCATGGCTCCAATCCATTCACCAGAGCAAACTTTGGGTAAAATACGAGCCTTCTGCTCTTCATTGCCATTAAATGATAAATTATTTACAAATAGCATTGAATGGGCTAAGTAAGCAAGTGCGAACCCTGGGTCAGAGGCAGACAACTCTTCGTGAACAATCGTACAAGCAGTTGCGTCAAGACCCGCTCCTCCATATTCTTCAGGGGCACTTATTCCAAGGAGACCCATTTCACCCATAGACCTTAGAAGTTCCAAGTTGAATTTCTCTTCCTTATCATATTCAAAGGCTTGAGGCTCCACATTTTCGTTAACCCAATCGCGAACCATCTCGCGAAGCATTACATGTTCTTCACTAGGATTTGATATGCTCATGTAGACCACCTATGTAGCGGGGGAGGCTCTCCCTTTTTGACCGTTTGTAATAATCACCTTCGGAATAATCGTCGAGATTTCTTCCTAGATTTGCCTCTTCGATTATTAGATTCTCTAGCAGAACGTCGAACTTCATCTTCCATTCCAATAGAGGGTCTAACTCTTGTTTCACCAGGTGCGCCACGACGCCTTAAGTTGGGTGGTGCACCTCTTGATTGAACCTTAACTTTTCGAATTCTAAGATTTGTGTTTTCCTTGCGAGCAATCTTTCTCGCCCTCTTGCCTACATGCCTTAGATGTCCGTTGAATACTTGTGGTTCTGCTGGCCCATCATTGGTATCGATTCCGGCTTGATTTAGAACTTCACGAGCCAAATCAGTATGTGACCTCGTAGATATTACTTCGTCGACAATTCTATTTGCCAGATTTGAAAATGACTCGTCATCATTCACTTCTGGGGACGACTTCAATTGAAGTTTAATCTCTTCTTTCTCAACTTGAATCTGATTTGCTTCAATCAGTGAATCAAGGAATTTCTCCGTTAAAGCATCCTGCTTTCGCTCAGTCATACGCATCCCACCATTCATCTATTGCCTTTCAAACAGGTATGAAGTTTCCCTAAAAATTTGAGCCAATATATTGCTTTTCATACCTTATTAAGGAGATTCAGATTCAATACTCCAATAAGAATAATAATGTAATTTTAGAGGAAAGGACATGGACGTAATCTCTCACTGGCTTTGGGGGATGGCGGTAACTCGTGGTAAAGTCAAAGCAAGAATTGCTGGACCAATGGCAGTACTACCAGACTTGGTTGCTTTTGTCCCGGCATCTATTGTTGGAGCATTTAGTGGATTTCAAAAACCAGAAATCGATGATAATACACTCACTGCTGATTTCCACCCACTTTCATGGGGTATCTATCAATGGAGTCACAGTTTAATTGTAGTAACGACATGTTGTCTGTTGACATGGCTTTACTTTGAGAAAAAGGGTACACCTCGGATAATAAAAAATCTATTTCTATCATCATATACACCTGGAAAGCAAGCATTCATGCTTTGGTTACCTTGGTTTTTCCACATATGGACTGACATCCCATCACATACCCTCAAATTCTTCCCAACACCAATATTTCATCCAGTTTCTGACTTGATGTTTGATGGAGTTAGATGGTCAACTCCGTGGTTCTGGTTCACTAATATGTTTCTACTTATCGCAGTATGGATTTACATCCTATACCGTGAAAGGAAGTTGCTGATTCAAAAATCATAAAAGCCTTGAGCCGCAGGAAGGTGTATGAACAATGGCGAATGCTTCATAGCAAATGTTGGGAAAGATTGGATTAAAATATCTAATTGTAATGTGCACATGAATATCAAAAGACGTATGCAAAGGACGGTCATTAGAGGTAATGAAGGTGACGACTTGCTCGACGAAGGTGCTGAATCAGCGGTTTATACTATCACAGGTAAGATGCCAATGGATGATTACAAGGAAATTCTCAAAATTTTCCGTGGAGGACAACCATGGTTCCACGATCCATTTGAAGATAGAAGAATGAAAGTTCTATTTTCTAATATAGATTATGACAGTGCAAATGGAGATTTTGAATTCACATTGGTTGAAGATGCTGAACAAATGGAAATTAAATCCTAAATATCTCCATAGGAATTCTCAAGCCTTACCACTTTCATCTCAACCAACTGATATAATATGGAATCTAATAGGCACTGAAGGTAATATCGTCGACAGTCATACAGAGACATTAGATGTTGGTGAGAATTCACTAGCGACACTTATCTAAAAAGCCCTATGCGAGGTTCTTGGCTACTGTAATTGATAGTTCGTAAGATGTTATGTGACCAAACCACCATGCTAAGAATGAGCTATGCTGGATATTTGTATAATCGTTAGATAATATGTTCTAATTATCTCATCTAAACAGAAATACCACGGTATTGTTGATTCATTTCTTTGAACATAATTCTAAGTTCGTCCTTGATCTGTTTGTAAGAGAGTTTGATTTCAACAATCTTTTCACGTATTGACTCTGACTGACTCTTCATGGTTTCTTTCAATTCCTTGCGTGCTTTATGTATTTCAAAAAGACATGCTCTCATAGATTTACGATACTTATCAACTTGCTTTTCAAAAGCACTTACATCGATATTCTTAGAACTTAGTTTATCTGCAGTTTTCTTGAATTTCATATCTAATTTAGCCACTTCAATTGAATGCTTAGGTGTCTTTTTAAGATTAGATTTTAGTCTCAACATCGAAAATATTCCAATCCACCACTTACTCGGGTCAACATGATACCACTTGTGGCCATTTCTATAATCCGCTTGGAAGGTATGATGAAAATTATGGTAACCTTCTCCAAAGGTTAGAAATGCCAGCCAGAATGAATCTTTGCTAGAGTTCTCTTCAGAGTATGGTTGAGTGCCCCAAATATGTGCTGCACTATTGATTAGAAAAGTACCATGGTGAACAAATACCAATCTAACTAAACCGCCCCAAACTAAACACCCAATTGCTGCTGAAACTCCTCCTATCAAGTAACCCAACAGGGCAGGGGCAATAATTCCAGAAAAAGCCCCTATGAGGAAAATATTCCTGTGTTGCCAACGAATTATCTTACTTTGCTCTAAGTCTTTAACATTAGAAAAGTCATTCTGGAATTTTTCCTCTTCGATAAGAATCCATCCCATGTGAGAATACCAAAAGCCACGTGAAGCTGAATATGGGTCATCATCTGAATCTGTTGATTTGTGATGATTACGATGGTCCGAGCACCATTCTATTATAGAATTTTGAAATGCTCCTGCTCCAAAAATAGAATAAAACAAAACTAACGGCCAAGATGCTTCGTGAGAACGGTGAGAAAATAAGCGGTGATAACCGACTGTAATAGATAGACCACAGGCATAATAAAATAATATGAAAACTACAAATTCAAGTAATCCTGGAGCGCCAAAATAAGACCAATCCAGTATCATACCCAGAACGGCTAAAATTGGTGTAATTACGAGAAAAATGGTATTCAGCCAGTTGACTTTAACGGAACTAACATTCTCAGCCATAACACTTTCAATTACCCGACACTATTGACTATTGGGGTTCAATGTCAGTAAAATCCTTTAGTCTGATACAGAACATCAATTTCCGAAACTTGATTCTTTTTGATTATAATTCAATTACGCATCAACATAGTAACTGATTTTTCATTATGGTGTAGGGTTCCAACTTCAACGAAATTGAATCGGTGGTGAAATCTCATCGAGCCTGGATTTGGTGGTTCTAGATTAACCTCAGCAGTGATTGGAACGTTCTTTTGTTGAGATATTTCAATCAACTTTTGATAAATGTAAGACCCGACTCCCTTATCTCGATGGTCCCTTGAAACTGCGATTCTATCGACATATAGGAAATTATCAAATTTCTCATTGAACCAAGCATAATTTAGACTACCATAATCGACATTTGGTGAAAGACAAATGACAAACCCAACTAATTGTTCCTGTTCATAAACACCCAAAGAAATATTGGAAATTTCAATTAATCGTGAAACTTCTTCTACTGTCACCTTACCTGTCCCAGGTAGTCCTTGTTCATTTATTTCCCATGCAAAAATTGCATCCTCCTTGGACAAATGTCGGGCCTGCATGATGTTGGTGGGTCGATGAAAGTTTATTGATAAAGCGGTATGCATAATTAAGTGATAGAATACTACTAAATAATAACAATTTAATCGTACATTGGAGTCAGGATGCGTCGCACATATTTACTTTTAATTACTGCATTTTTGATGATTATACTGTCCAATAGCGCATTGGCTGATGATGATGACGATGATGATGACGACGAAGAAATTCTTGGTTTCGATGGAGAAGATGCTGGAGAAATAGCACTTTATCTGATGATTGCATCTCTACTCATCGTGGTGTGGAAACCTACTTTCATGTGGCTAAGAAAGAATGGTCCCGAAAGGTTTGATGTCGAACCACGTGAATTTAAACGTAAATTAGGAACCTTTAATCGTAGATTCATGAAAGTGCATACTTGGATTGGAATTGGTGCTGCAATAGTGGGTACCCTTCACGGTTTAGTCCTTGATTGGCACTGGACCTTATGGGTCGCAATGGGATCTATTTGGCTCCTTGTTATTTCTGGACTCATGATGCAATGGAAATGGCCACCAAGAGAATTTAGAAAAGGTGCAAGACTGCTTCATTTGCAAAGAACATTCGCATTATTTGCAGTTACACTTCTAATCATTGGACACGAGATTGTAGACTGACTGAGATTTCATGAGTAATCATTAACCATCATTTGGTTAAACTATGTCAAAACAATGCACCAATACTATAATAATAAGAATCACGATGGTGAGGCCTATGTGGACGGATGAACAACTAACTGCAAATGGATGGACTGCTGAGCAGATTTCAACTTACCATAGTGAGCAAAAGATCCTAGAAAAACAAGCAATTACTGATAACCCTATCAACCAAGAAATAATTCCTCAAATTACTAATGTTTCTGAGAGCCAAACTATCGAAGAATCTTTTGCGAACTTAAATGAACCAAAAGAGAATTTAGGAAACTTCCTGCAAAAGTCCGGAGGAAATCCTACAATTACTGCTATACTAATGGCTGCACTTGTGATTATTGTTCCTTTTTCAATTTATTCAATTTCTAGTTCCGAAGGAGCTCAGGGACCATCGGGAGAAGAGGGTACTGCAGGAGTAAATGGTACAGATGGTTCGAGTTTCCATCTAGTCCTTTCCATCGAGACTTTACCAAACTGTGATGATTCCACCAATGATCAAATATTCTTCATAGCATCACAATCAATGTTTCAAGTTTGTCAAAACAACACATGGTCGATAGTAGACCTCACCGGACCTTCAGGGACCGATGGTTCAGACGGCCAAGACGGTGCTGATGGTACCAATGGTTCTGATGGTCAAGATGGTTCTGACGGTGATAATGGATTGATGGGTCAAGACGGAGTCGATGGAGAAGATGGTCAGAATGGTGCTGATGGAACTGATGGAACTGATGGAAATAATGGACTTACTTCCCTAATAGTCACTAAAGTTGAACCAAATGGAGTTAACTGTCCAAATAGTGGAACTCTAGTAGAAACTGGAATTGACAATAATAATGACAACATTCTTTCTACTGATGAAGTCGATTCATTTGTATTTATTTGCAATGGCGAAACTGGTCAAGATGGAACCAATGGAAGTTCGACAATGACGATGATGGTTGCTCGCCTTTCAACTGCTCCAGCCAATCTCGGTTGTAATGGCACTGGTGAATTACTAGAGCAAGGAATCGATAATGGGGCAGGTAATGGAATTGCACTCAATGGAATCTTAGAATCTGGGGAAGTCTTGTCTCGTACTCTGATTTGTACAAGTTTTTCAGTGATTCAAGTTGATGATATCAACCCAGGTTCAACAAGTAGTAACCCTTCGAATTTCATCACAATTAATTCGACCATGTACTTCACGGCAAACAACGGAACTCAAAGTGGAATTTGGGCCTATGAAAATGGAAATATATCATTGGTTTACTCAGGTAGTGTACTCTCATTGCGAGCGATAGGTTCACAATTGATGTTCGCAGGACAAGATTCGAACTTAAACGTCAAATCATATGTCTTTGAACCATCGAATGCTACAGCATGGCAAATCAAGGAAATTTTCCCAGGAGGCTCTAGCTACCCTGGCGAATTTACACTCATTAACACGACTGTTTTCTTTAGCGCTCGAGACAGTACTGGTTCAACGGGAATTGGACTATTCGACCTCTGGGCCTATGAAACTCTTAATTTCAGCGTGTGGAAAGTAGAAGCAGATATCCAACCATCGTCGTTAATTGCCGTTAATTCCGACCTATATTTCTCAGCCCAGCCACAGATTGGAGTGACTGGAATTGAATTATGGAAGCATGAGACGGCCACAAATACCACCTTCATGGTGAAAGATATCAATCCCGGACTTCTCTCTTCGAGCCCTCAAAATCTTGTTGCTAAGGGAACTATGATCTACATGTCCGCAAACGCAGGTACGACCCACGGAAATGAGTTATATGCTTATGAGACAACAAATAATTCAGTCTGGCTTGCTGCAGATATACGGGGAGGGTCTGCCAGCAGTTCAGCTTCTGAACTCGTAGTTCTTGGAACCCGAGTTTACTTCAAGGCTACTTCAGGGAATCACTTCGAAATGTGGGTATATGAAAGTCAAAACAATTCATTTTGGGAAATTACCAATTTTCAATCAACCTCTGGTCAAGGTGGTCCGTCGGAACTTACTGTTGAAGGAGACACGATTTATTTCTCGGCTAATGACGGAACAACCGGAGAAGAATTATGGGCTCATAATTCGATAAATGGTACAATATGGCAAGTATTCGATTTAGATCCAAATGGTGGTCTTATTGGAGAGATTCATGTTCATAACGGAAATGTGTACTTTGCTGGTGATGATGGTCAAGAGGGTGTTGAATTATGGAAAAAGCAACCCTACAGTAGAGATGTATCTTTTGTCTAATCATTGAGATGAACTACTCTCGTAATGGGATATTATCTGCATATACCATGGCATCAACTACAAAACCGTAACTAAACTCGATAAGAGATTATTAGTTAGTACCACTAGTGTAAGTAGTGTATTCAAAAGGAAATGTTGAGCGCCTTTTAGTGTGGCACTTCTAGGCACAGGGAATGGGGACATACTATGAAAAAACTTAACATTTATGACAAACTCAACGCTGCCACACTTTTGATGTTTTCACCAGAGTGGCGAAAGGTAAAACGAGCCCGTAAAAAGGCAGAATCTTTTGAAACGCCGGATATCACGATTCCAACAGAAATTCGAACTATTGCGGGCCGTAAGATTCGCCTAGCAGAAGCAGGACCTGCTGATGCACCGCTTGTGGTATTACTCAGCCCGTTCCCAGAAAGTATTCTGAGTTACACTGGTTGTTGGGAGGCACTGACCGAAAAATGTCGAGTCATTGCCATCGACCTTCCCGGTTTTGGTGCTTCCGAAGGCGACCGTAAGGACATGTCACCTAGCGCCCAAGGGGCGCATTTAGCTACAATTTTTGATGAACTTGAACTTCAAGAGATTCATCTCATTGCGCCGGATGTAGGAATGGCAGCAGCACTTGACTATGTACTCAATCATAACCATCGACTAGTCAGTTTAGCGGTTGGACATGGTATCGGAGCACCTGGCCCATTCAAGATTGCATTTATGACCAATATGTTGGCTAAATTAGGTTTCATGCGTTTCACAACAGGATTGTTAGGTGCAGGACCACTGATTGCTTTTACGTCTAAAATTGGGGCCATTCGCAATAAGGCGAATCCTAAGCAAATGGATGATTATAAGCGGTCTTATTCTGGTCGTGCTAGGGAAGTTGTTCACTGGTTCAAGAACTTTCGTTCAAGAGCGAAAGAACTGTCAGACAGAGTAAATCAAATTGAATTACCTACCTTGATTTTCTGGGGTGAACTCGATGTTTTGTTTGACCCGAGTAACGCAGAACATCTCCATGCAGCTATGCCGCAAAGCAAGTTAGAAATTCTGCCTGAAGCAGGTCACACTTCTTGGGCAGATCAACCAGAAATGTTCGCAGATATGGTTATTGATTGGGTACTAACTGAGAACACATCTAACTGAACAATAACAAAGAGGAGCAGACTTGCTTTTAGTAGTGATTAATTTTTCAAGTCTGAACAATAATATAAAACTGCGATTTTCTATAGAATGTCAACTGAAGACCTCTTACGAGATACTATCTGTAAATACCATAGTAAATTCAGCACGGTCACCCGACAACCACAATTTATACTGTTGCGCAGTGACTTTTATCAACCAATTGATTCTTTTTTCAAATCAATATGTTAAGGGCGTTTACAAGGCCGATGATACCCACAGCCATGCCACTGGCGACCAGTACGAAGATACTTCTCGCATTGGCCAAACCAAAGCTTGCACGAGAGATCATTCCACCGGCAATACCAAGGGTGACGTTGCCTACTGAGACAAACATCACAGATGAAGAAACCTCAGTGGCTACATTACGGACATCCTCGGCTTCATTCACGGCTTCTTTTGACAGTTCGTACTTTGCCATCGATTCGATGTGTATTCCTTCAATGAAAGATTCTTGAAACTCTTCGGAGATGAATTCACCCGAACTGGGTAGAATGTAGCCGCTTTTATTAGCGAGACTTAGTTCTAGCAAACTGTCGATCAATTCCTGCGCGTTTTCAAGACCCGTCTGGGCTGAATGGTACGACTCAAGATAACGTTGGTATTGAGAACTAGCAAGATTGAACTGGTCAGATACTGCATTAAGTTCTGTAGTGAGGTCTGCTTGCTCTAACGATTGTATGTTGGAAGAGATATGTAACATAATTCCCTTGGTGTAAGTGATGTTGTCAGACATGTCATCGGCTTTTTCTGAATAAAAATTGGCCAGCTGAATTGAATATTGTGAATCGTCATAATCTTCAGCCCAATCCATAAAATCATCGGTATCATTGCTCATTTTGTATAATTCATAATGATGGTTGGCCTGGCCACTATAGTAGATCCAATTTAGCGTTCCATCTTGTTCAAGTGTCAGAAATCTTTCGTGTTCGTCTTCCTGCTCAAGCAGTTGCCAACCCAAATCTTCGTATTCGATGTTCTGGCGTGTGAGGTAGCCCTCAATACCACCTTCTTCCCCGATGAATGTGAATGTGTTCGAGTTACTAATCGCATCATATACATGTCCGATATTATGAGTCATACCGTTCAGTTCAGTTAGATTACCACTTTCAAAAATACGATCATATTCGCTAACCACGTCATCTACATTAGCAAGGAACAAGTCAACACTGTTGTTTTGGCCTATGGTGAATGTGAATGTTGAGTAATTGTAACCACTACCATTAATTTGTACGGTGTCCTGTTGACAAGAGGCGCTTTGCTCGCACATTATAAGCAAACCATCATCCAACATTTGACCACTTTGTTGATATGAAATCAAGTCTTTTGCAAGCAAGGCGGCGTAATATTCGTCTGTGTTTTGAGACATGCTTTGGTTCAAGAAGTCCACCTCTGCTTGGTAGAGGGTTTGTTCAAGGGCAAGGTGTTTGACTTCAGTTAGCAGAATTTCTTCTCGTAAAATCACTTGGTTCTCGATAGATTCGAGGGTTCTTGCTTGTGAAATATACTCGGTAGAACTAGTTTCATAGGTGGACGCTTCACGGTCGACTTCGTTCAGTTCCTGTGCAAGAATTCCAGTAACGGCAGAAAATATCAGAATACCAATGGAAAGAATGGTAACGAGGTTTTCGTTCCTTGCTTTCCGCAATCGGGCAAGTAATCGTCTAAAGAACCCTTTTGGATCCTCGTCCTTCGTCATATTAAGGTCAAATTCATCTTCATTTGATTTGTCATTATCGTCCCCTCCTTCTATCTCTTTAGTCATTAAATTGACCACTGAAACACGCGGACTATAAATGCTTCATTTCTATCAGCACAATAATAATTAAAAATTGT
>Ga0206682_10001159_pt1 | contig 26250 bp, 43 predicted proteins | sample M240m12015metaG_FD_155444 | JGI IMG/M metagenome (GOLD analysis project Ga0206682, IMG submission 155444) | Ammonia-oxidizing marine archaeal communities from Monterey Bay, California, United States - M2 40m 12015 | ecosystem: Environmental > Aquatic > Marine > Intertidal zone | place: USA...
GTCGATGCTGGATCTGTATTAACTGCAATAGCTGCATTAGCGAAGATCATATCTCCAACCTCAACTGAAATTGTAGTATCACTAAATGTTATATCTCCATCCACAGTAACCACAAAGTAATCACCTAGGTCTAAAGCAATATTAGCTGAACCACTAATAACAGGTGAACCTGGATCAGTAGAGGCGTCATAACCTCCTTTAAACAATCCAATACCAGCAACGAGTTGTTCTACTTGACCTAAGTTAGGTGCGCTTGTAGATGCTGTTGCGGCTGGAACTGTTACTTGGCCAACAACCGTTAAAGCTCCATTTATATTAGCATCCCCATCAACTTGTAAGTCATTTCCAATTGTAACATCAGAAGGTTGACTTATAACTATCGTTCCTGCTGTCGATGATTGTGCAACCTCTATTTCACCAGCTGTACCTATAAGCGTAACAGTATCTACAGTTGCATCGCTACCTGTTAAATCAATATCAGCACCACTTGATGCGTTCGCTTTTGATGTTAAATCATATGTTGTATCATCTGATGCAGGTAATGTAATTGTTTTTACATTTATACCTGTAACGTGACCTGTAGTATCTCTTGTAACAGTATCAACCGTTGTAAAAGTTCCTCCATAAGTAGGAGACTCCGCTGATGTACCATCTGTTTGTGCTTGTAAGTCGTGAACTATATTTAAAGTTCTATTAGCAGCTATATCAGTAGTTATTTTTAATCCCCCAGCAATATCTACAGTTTCTCCAGAGCTTACTGCTTCAGCTGTTCCACTATCACCCTCTAATGACCAACTTGAGTAGTCATCAAAAACAGGTACATCCCATGTATTGTCTTTACTTAAGAATCTAGTAGTTAATTCAGCAGTACCATCAACAGCATTTAAATCAGCTGTCAACTGCGTGTCATCTCCACCACCTTGTTTAGTAAGGTTTATATATGTACCGTCTAGTACACTTACAAGACCTGTGTTCCTTACTATAACGTTTCCGCCAGTAAATGTAACACCAATACCTACTCCAGCTTCTACACTGTCTGATCCTACTTCGACCCATTCATATGTTTTTGGGTTTGTTGCAGGAAGAATCTCTTTATATATCTTAAGAGCCTGAGCTGTTGTGTTATAATATATTTGACCTACAGAGCTATCCCCTGCATTTGGGTCACTTGCTAGATTCTGTATCCTAGCGTTGTCGAGAGAGTTCTTATTAAGATCAATCGTGTTTAAAAAATTTATTGCCATGTTTTGTTAGTTTAAGTATGCTTTGCCGGCAAACCCTGCCGAGAATGTTAGTGTTACGTTATTGTTATCTATATATGTATATTGTCCTGTTACTACAGTGTTAGCTGTATCTATAACAGTTATTGACGGAAATTTACCAAGGTCATGCTGTATATTCCATGTAGTTTCAGGAACTGCTTGAGTATATGTAAAACTAGAGTCACCGCTTGTACTAGGATTTTGAAATTCACTAAATATATAGTAGCCATCTATCGCAAACACCCCGTTTGACGCGGTTACATCTAGTGTAATCTCTAAAAATGTAGTATCTGCAACATAATCGGATATAGAACTTATTTTATACCTACCAAAATTGTTTATATTCTTGGTTTCTGCTAATATTATGTCTTTACCATTAAATAAAGCTAAGAAATTAGCTATGTTACCGCCTCCAGAAGCAGTTTTACTTATTAATAAGGTAGTAGTAGCCGCAAATGGGTTACCAACACCGCCACCGGCTATAAAACTAATAGTTCCAGGGTCTCTTCCTTCGCTTATATCGCTTTGAAATCTATATATAGTCTGATCTGCAACACCAAGACTGTTTCCCTGGTTAAATAAGTCAACTATTTCTTGTAAAGAATAGTTTTTTGTTCTCAGATTTGCGCCTGGATTTGTATCTGTACCTATTACTTTGTCTTGTAACTCCGGTTTGGCGTCAACTCCGTACGTACTTATTCTAGCCATCTGTTAGTGTGATTTTGCTTGTATAACTATCCAGTTAGTTCCATCAGACCAGCATAATATACCGTTGTAAGTTTTGTTTATATTGTAAAAAGAACCACCATCTATAGTTTCTGCACCAGGACCTTCAACATGTATCTTATTACTTGCTGAAACCGTAGAATCATTACATATTCTAATAGTTCTGTAAGGATATGCAACAGCCGAAGGCAATACAAGTGTATGTGTTCCTGATCCTCCAGACCATGACGCATAGATCATTGATCCATTTCCTGAATAAGTTGAGGTTGTTCCAGGAGTAGCTGTTATTAAAAATGGTGTTAAGGTAACAACGCCTGTCGATGCTGTTGTACCTACAAAATCCGTAAGATCTCCAACTGTGAAGTTCTTAGTTATGTTACTGTCTTCCGCATCCGTACCTACAAGTAAGTCATTCCTACTTATAGAAGTATCAATCGCGTACGTTGAAATTCTTGCCATGTTCTATATATTAGTTAGTGTTGTAATTAGCACCACGTTCTTGCTGTGTGCCGGCTCCCTCGTTTCCTCTATTAGATTTTATAGAAACAAAGCCTTGTCTTTTGTGGTCGTAGTCTTGTCCATCAATATTCTGCCCCTTCTTCTTAGCAGCACTTCTCTCTCGTTGAGCGTGCGCTTTTTTAGCCTTCCTATCCGGAGACATTGCATAGGCTTTATCTCTAGCGGCCTTATCTCTTCGTGCTTGGGGTGAAAGTTGTTGTCTCATACATTGTATGATTACGTAAATAAAAGGGTATTTAAAAATGCGACATTAGCCTACTACTATATATATATAACTAGCTATCGTCACACTGTTTTAGTGAAAAAAAATATAATAAAAAATTTTTTGTGAGATACAGGGAAGTATTGGGTTACGCTACGCTATACAATTTTTTTTACATAATGGGGAATTTACTTTTTTTTTACCAGCCCCCCTAGCGTTTTTGCCGATCTTGCGATGTTTCTCGCGTTTCCTCGCGTTATACTCGGCGACTACCTCGACTATTTCTCGGGATTTTTCTACCACGTTTCGAGAATTTTACAAACGTAGTACGTGTAGTGTACGATAATATATACGAATAAAGAATATAAATACTAACTTATAAATTTTAACTATTATGACTAAACAAGAAATGATTACCAATGCGATTGCAAACATGACCAACGAGCAAAAGGCTGAGATCTTTCCAGCGATCGAAAGAAAGAACTTTGTAGTGCGAAGCTCATGGCTCGGACGTAACCAAGTAATAACGTTTGTTAACAACAAGAACCAACGAGTAACGTACAACCACGATACAATACTCGAAGCGATGTTGCCTAAGCTAAGCATCATGCCGTGCTGGATCAAACGCGGGTACTGGTCTCAATCAACTAATCTGCCGACAAACGTGAGACATCTTGCTGAGATCGTAGACTTAGAAGTTGAGGTCGAAGCTGAGGTTACTAAGAAGTAATCGGCTCGGCTTACTGATCTGATCCTGGGCATTGGCTCGGGATTTATTTGGCCTGACTTTGAAATATAGTCGGAAGAGTAGACTCCGTCCTACACCATATTTAACTGATCAACTCAAACGGTCGGTAGACAGTGTATAGCAAACGACTACTTCCACCTCATCCACGTTTTACGTCGGTAAATAATGTATAGCATTTTTACAAACGTAATACGATCACCGAACGATAATAATAATGTAACAAAAAATAAGTAATATGAAGACAACTAAATACCAATGGAATCCGGAAACGATTAATCACTTTCAATTTATGAGTAGTTACCTAAGTGGTGAAGACATTCTAGAAATAGTTCAAGACTTCGTTGAGGTTGATTGCACCATAGAAGATGGAGAAACCGAAGAAGATCTAGTAAATGACCTAATGTTCGCAATATTTTAAGTAGATGCAGAGAGACTTCCTATAATACCTGTAATACTATTTTGACTATCAAATGAATGATATACTTTTTTACAAACAAAATACGTAGAGTGAAAGATAATATAAATGTAACAAAAACAAACTATTAACTATGAGTACGAATATCGAATTTATTACAAAATTTACTGAATTATTAGGTGATGACTTTTTCTTAAGTGATATGATACACCAAGAAGAGTTATTTGAGAAACAAGATGCAATAGCGAAACTACTATGTGACTATGCAAATGACGGATCTTCCTTAGCCAACCATATGGTTAAATGTTTACCTAACACATTTAGACAAGAAAAAGTATAAACTATAAAAACTATAAAATATGAGTAACTATCACACCACATTATTAAAAATATCGCACCGAATGTTCAAGAAGTGTTTCACTGAACTAACCGATGCTGAGAAAGACGAAGTACTAACTATTTACTATGACTTCTATTAATATGAGATACCACGTTGAATTAAGAAGACACGACGAAGAAGGAGATTACACAGAAGATCACTATGCATTCCATACAAGAGAAGAGTGTATCGACTTTGCAAGAAAACATAGTTTCCATGTACATAACGTACACGACTATGAAGATAGAGATTATGACCCAATAAACTTAAAATATTAATTTACAAACAAGTTACGATCACGTCACGATAATATATATGAATCTAAATAACGTACTATGATATACCGAGATACTGAATACACTTATAGCGAATGGACTACTTACAACGGCAAGAAAGCGTCGGGTTTCCAATGCACCGATAAAGAATTACTTAAGCATGTAAATGTAGTAAGCTTCGGTACTCGTACTCAAGACGAAATGTTCGTCAAGATCGATGACTACCTCGACAACAGCGAGCGTCACATTATGTTACGAGAATTAAACGATCGTGCTTGCGCTGAATTCTATAGAAATAACCCTAACACACCTAAAGACTAATGAAACTAACTTGGGAAGAAATAAAAGACATTGCTAATCGTTTAGACGAGATAATAGGTGATAACTTTCACGATGCTATGTGGAATACCATAAGCGAACGTGATGTAGACTACGACTTCGAAGTAAGCGACGAAGATATACTACAAATTAAAGAACAACTAAAAAGAATATTATGATTGATGAACACAGAGTAGACAAAGTAGAACATGTATGGAGCGAGACAGCGGATCGTTGGATTTATATAGAGTATAATGCTCAACGTAAAATAATAGGTTTAAACTTTATGCAAGGTGATGACTATAAATATTTCAAGAAAAGTTGGTGCTATAACGACCAAGGTCTAATGGACTACTACGCCTCTATGCTATACACATTCCCTATTGAAAAAGCAAGTGTCAACACTATAGAATTTATAAACAAGTGTATGTGGTCATTTCACACCGCTGTAGTGTCAAGAGAAGAATACCCATACGGTGGTAATGATAAAAAGAAATTACAAACATAATACGATCACTGTAAGATAATATATATGAATTTAAAAGCAACTAATATGAAACCAACTATCGAAGACGTCGCAAGAGATATTGCCGGTACAACTACCGAACTATTATACGACACTGTTCACTGGCAAATAACTCCTCTATTAACAAACGACGAAGAGGGTGATGAGTACAATGCTATACACGCTGAAGTTATGCGCGTCGCTATTCAAATCATGCACGACGATCACGCACCATTACTAAACAAATAAGTATAATATGAAAGCAAACATCGGTGGACCGGCCGGTATATCTAACGACGAAAATGCATTAGACACCGATCACGCTTTCTATTATAGCTAGACGAGTAACTTAATTAGGTTCATTGAAGGTTTGGGATAGACGTTTCACGAAATCTCCTATAGAATAAAACTATGAACACATAAGTGAATTGCTAGCGGCAACTAGGTCAGGCTTAGTACTGAAGTAGGTAAACGTTTTCACGAGCCTATAATGACTATGGCTACCGACGGGTATGAGGTTCGAATCCTCACTAGTTACTAAACAAATTAAATTAAACATTATGAGTAAAATTATTAAAAAACAAGAAATTGTAGACTTAAGCGTTAGAACAGAATTTACAAAAGATTTGGGTATGTTCCAAGTACACGCTAATGTGTGGAGTTGTGTTAGTGAAAATGAATGTGGTTATGACCATGACATAACAGAAACAGAGTTACAATTTATATTAAACGGTAAAATTTGTAAATACATGGGTTTCAAAGAGTTATACGAAAAACTATATGGTGAAAATACATGGAACAAATTCTGGAATGAATTAATGACCGAATTTGAAGAAGCATACTATAAACAAACACCTTATAAAAATAGATAATATGATAATAGAAGAATTTATCGGTAAAGAAATCGATTCGCTAGATAGAAGTCTAGTAGCAACACCTGAAACAAGAGAAAGATTAGATGCATTTGCAAAATCAAACCAAGGTTGTATGGACCCTGTATTAACTCAAATGGCCGTGCAATACGGTTACTTATTAGCCCTTAACAATATAAAAGATGAACTTAAATCAAATTAGAGAAGCGGTCGAAGAACGACTACAAATAAAACTAAACTCACGAAAGCGAGATAGAGAACACTCTGACGGCAGAGCTTTATACTACAAATTAAGTAGAGAATTTACACATCATACCTTATATACAATAGGTAGAGAAGTTGATCGCGACCATTCATCTGTCGTACACGGTATAAAAAATATATTTATGCACGTTGACCAAGAACTATACGAAGAAATAAAAATGGATCTTCAGGTGCCAAGAAAATATTTTACAAACGTAAAACGTTTCCGCCGCGATAATATAATTGTAACAAATAAAAAATACTAACTATGAGAACTAACTTACTACAACGCCTTAAGCCTGAATTTAAAGTTGGCTTAGAAAATAGCAAACTACGTTACCCTGAGGTAATTGATAAAATTGAGCACTTACTTGGACAACACTTATTTTATGGTGATCTTACTATAGATCAAATAAAAAGAATATTTCTTTTCTCTGACGTAGAAAGTCACAATCGATCGGGTTGGGATTGGAGATTTGGCGAAGATATGTTCACATTATGCAATGATGTATGTTAACCAAAGATGCTATACACGAGCTTGCAAGCAACAAAGTTTTTGCCAAACTTACCATGCTCGACTTCGATATCGAACGACTACGAGACGAAGTAAAACACAAATTAGTAGGCAAATTAACCATTGAACAATTAACCGATCTATATGAAGGCACTATTAAAGAACGCAAAGTGTGGAATTATATTGCAGAATCACTAGAAAAATCAAATAAAAACTAAATACACTAATTATGACTAAAGACGAACTACGATTAAAAGTACAAAACTTAGAAACATTATTAACCTCTAAGGAAGAAGAAAGAGTAACAATTGATACCCAACTGTCGCAAGCCAGAAAAGTATTAGCTGACGTTAGCAAACCTAAAATAAGTAAAGAAACAGTTGATGAAATAAGAGACGCTATAGAAAAAGCCTTACAAAACTTTAGATTTGATGAGACGGATAACTATGAATACGATTTTGAGATTGACTACGATAGCCGTTTAAATTTATCTAGTATTGAGCTTAACAATACAGACGAATTATCAGAAATAATATCTGACTACGTAGAAAATATATTCAATGTAATAAGTGACGAAGATTAATTTACAAACAAAACACGATCACCTATTGATAATATATATGTAACAAATAAAATATAAAACAATGAACTTACTAACTCAAAACAGCAAACTAAAAAAAACAAGCAAAGCCCTGGGTGTCAGGGTGTTTAACTTCGGTATACCAGCATATAAATCCGCAAGTGGTAAACTAACTTGTCCGTTTGCTGATGAGTGCGTAAAGTTTTGTTATGCTCGTAAGGGTGCATATATATGGGGTAATGTAAAACCTGCATTTGAAAAGCGATACGAGTTATCAAAGACAGATCAGTTTGTTGGTGCAATGTATAACGAGATAGTTAAGAAAAAACCAGACTATGTACGAGTTCATGATAGCGGCGATTATTATTCCAAAGCATATCTAAAAAAGTGGATCGACATTGCTTTATTATTTCCTGAAGTTAAGTTCTATAGTTACACCAACTCTGTCTTAATGCTTAAAGCAGCAGACTTACCAAGCAACTTTGATATTATATTTAGTGACAGCGGCAAGCAGCGTAAACATATAAATGCTATACACGATCGCCACACTAAAATCTTTAAAAGCGAAGCTGAACTTGAAGCGGCTGGTTATGCTAATGCAAGTAAGGTTGATCTATATGCGACCAAATGGTTTAATGATACTAATAAAGTAGGATTAGTATTCCATTAGTATTTACAAACGTAATACGACGTTACACGATAATATAATAAACTAAATCTAATTAATATGACTAACAAAATTGAAACAGTAATGGTTGAATCTACAGCAATATACAGTGCTGAGTACAACCTCAACAAAGAAGAAATGATCGTTTACTTTAACAATCAAAGTATATATAAATACTTTAAAGTGCCTAACTTTTACTGGCGTGGTTTGTTTGAAGCACAATCTAAGGGTAAATTCCTTAACTCTTATGTGTTTAAAAAGTTCACTTATAATAGAATGGACTAATGAATATATTCTACTTATCACACTGTCCTGAAAAAGCTGCGAAATATCAATACAACAAACACGTAGTTAAAATGATCCTTGAGACTGCTCAATTACTATGCACTGCCCATATAATACTTGATGGCGACGCTGCAGATGTTCCTTATAAATCAACTCATAAAAATCATCCATCAGCTGTATGGGTTCGTAGTTCTGCTGAAAATTATATGTGGGCATACGAACATATGCTTGCTCTAGGAGCTGAATATACTAGACGTTATGGCAAAACACACTTAACAATACTTAAATGTCGTGATGTGCTATACACGTTCCCTAAAGCGATCAGCAATAAACCATTTGTCCAGCCGCCTCAATGTATGCCTGACGAATATAAATCTGAATGTAGCGTTGATGCTTACTGGAATTATTACGAAAACGAAAAACACACTGTAAAAAATAGTAACGAACAACTAATAACAAGACCTTAATGACTAAAAAAGAAATAGATCAACTTGCTGAAGCTATAGTAAATCTTTTACTAGAAAAACAAAAAGTTATGGACGACGCATTTAAAAAAGACGTAGAAAATATGTTAGATGGCCAGGAAGATGTATCTTTCGGAGTCATTACAAAGGATGATGTACTAAAAGATCAGCTAGAAAGACTAGAACATAGCCTTGAAGTAGCTTTAGCACAGGAAGATTTTAAAGAATGTGCTAAACTTAAGCAAAAAATCGAAGAATTTAAAACCAAATATAATATGTAATGATAGTAAAACTAAAAAAACAAAGAAGAAAGCTGCAACATATAACTTTGTTGAGAGCGAGAATAGCTGAATTGCATGATAATATTTTTCAGAGAGCATTAAGTGGCAAAAAACCAGAAAAAATTGAAGCAATGCTTCTTTTGAAATATAACAGAAGATTAAAATTAATTTTATATTAGCAGTGCGACACTAGCTAGTATTATATAATAGTAAGAGGCTAATGTCACAGTTTGAACGAAGAATGGAATATCTACATAAGCATCGAGTAACATATAAAAGAGATCCTATCTCTGATAAACCTACACAGGTTTTTGATTGGGGTTCTTTTTATGAGAATGGTACGCATGAATGCTATACACTCTTTAATTCTAAAGCTAAAATAACAACATATAAGAGTCTTAAATGGCATTTGTATGTGTTATGGTACTTAAATCCTAAAATGGATCAGGATTCTTTTAAAAATATTGCCCAACATATATGTGAAAATAGAAACGGATTTGTTACATTTACAGTATCGGACAATTTACTTGAAAGCATGGTATACGATGTATCCCTTATGGATTTAGATAAACCACCACCTAATAAGCTTCGTAAAATAATATTTAAAGACTTTACAGGTCTTGATATGAGAGAGAAGCTTTCGATAGTTGGTAAGATGATCGGGAGATCAAAAATATCTGAATCTGAAATATACGACGCAATGGTTATAGTAAATAGTAACGGCATAAAAATAACAATATCTAAGTTAGCAAACTATTTAGGGTGTTCAACTAGAACAATTTACAGAAACATGGGGAATGAACTTAAAAAAGAAAAAGAACTATTAAACCAGCAAAATGAAAAAGTATAATATACAAAATTACGTTAGGTATAAAGAAGATTTAAAAATCTCTATGCCTGAAGAAAAAGCTTTTGCAGATTATACTAGAGATGAATTAATTATCTCATTCATGCCGTTAGTAGAGAACTTAGCTAGAAAGTTTTCAACTTCTCAGCAAGCTTCAGGAGTTTTAAGTATAAATGATTTAATACAAGAAGGTAATGCCGGATTAGTTAAAGCGGTAGATAAGCTAGATTGGGAAATGTTAAACGAGTCAGAAGACATGGAAAAAACATTAAAGTCATTTTTCAGTAAAAGAATTAAAGGAGCAATACGTAGAGCTATAGATATAAACAGAGGAGATGTAAAAATCCCTGAGCATAAACTTAATCAAATCCGCAAGAATCCAGATGATAACAAAATGGTGTCATTATTCTTTAATAGTGTGTTTTCTAGCTACGATGAAAATTACAACGATGAAGAAAACCCTATATTGCAAATAGAAGATAACTCAGAACCTTATAATATAGGTTTAATGAATGCTTATCTGTTAGGATTAATGAGAGAGTACTTAACTTTTCAACAATACGAAGTGTTAAGATTGTCATTCGGTTTAGATTGTGACAGAACTTCTGCGAACAACATCGCATCTAAGTTAAACATCAGTGTTTCAACCGCGAACGTAAGAATATCTCAAATAAAAAAAGAAGCTATTGACAAATTAATAGCAAACACAGATCCTTCACAAGTGATCGATTATTTATAAACCATAAAACCATAATAAATGAAACTAAATGAAAAGCTGGCCACCATCCAGACAAAATTCAAATCTAAAAAAAGTAGATTCAATTCCTTTGGAAAGTATAACTTTCGATCGGCTGAGGATATTTTAGAAGCCACTAAACCTTATTTGCTAGAGTTAGGTGTATCAGTTACTATTAATGAAACATTAATATCCAGTACTGATTTCCCTATACTAGAATCTAAAGCTACCATCACCGACGGAACTGATGCTATACACGCTACGTCTATTGTTGGTGTTGATCTAAACCAAAAAGGTATGCAAATGCCTCAAAAATTTGGTAGTGCCTCTAGTTACGGAAAAAAATATGCCCTGGGTAATCTATTCTTAATAGATGATACAGCAGACAGTGATGCAACAAACGCACATGGCAAATCTAAGCCTAAGCTTGAAGGTGCAGCGTTAACAAAAGCAAAAGCTTTCTTAAAAGCAGGAGGAAGTTTAGAAGCCATCAAAGGCAAATATGAAATACCTGCTGAAATACTAAAAACTTTATGACCAGAAAAGAAGAATTAGAAAAGCTAAGAGAAGATGAGCATTACTACGGTAAGTTTGGAAAGCAATTTTTAAGCAACTCAGATATCTCTACGCTGTTAACTAATCCTCTTGCGCTTAGGGATCCACAAAAACAAATCCCTGCATTCTTAGTTGGTGGTTACTTTCACACTGCAATTTTAGAGCCGGATAAGCTTAAGAAATTCAGAATAGTGGAAGCATCAACTAGGAATACTAAAGCGTACAGAGAGATCTCAGGGGGTGAGATGTGTTTATTGCAATCAGAAGTAGACAAATTAGAGGTAATGATTGACACCATGCTGTCGAACGAAGTATGCCTTGATTTAATACGTGAAGGAGTTGTTGAATACGAAGTCCCTGGAATTGCAGAGATTAATGGAAGATTATGGAAAGGTAAAGCTGATATTATTAATCACAGTCAAAAACTAGTGATTGATCTTAAAACTACCGCTGACATTACAAAATTTCGTTACTCAGCATCGAAGTATAACTATAACAGTCAAGCTTATATATACCGAGAGTTGTTTGGATATGAATTAATTTTTATAGCTATAGACAAGACAACAAATCAAATAGGTATATACGATTGCTCTCCTGAGTTTTACGCAAAAGGTAAAGACAAAGTAGAAAGAGCATGTGAAGCATACAAACTGTTTTACGAAAACCCGGAGTTTAAACCGGAAAACTATTTTATTAATCAGACGTTGTAAATTTACAAACGTAATACGATAGAGTATAGATAATTTATATAAATAACAATTAAAATTAAAAACAATGGCATCAATTATTAAAGCGAGTATCAATTTAAATGAAATCCCAAAAGACAAAATCTACGTGGGTAAGAAGGGTAAGTATTTACCGATTACAATTACTATTAATGATGAAGTAGATCAGTTTGGTAATCAAGGACCAGTAGTAGTAGAACAATCTAAAGAAGAGCGTGAAGCTAAAGTAGCTAAAGTTTATTTAGGAAATGTAAAAGTGGTGTGGACAAATGGGGATAACGTTGCAGCAGCACCTAGAGAAGGTCAACAAGCTCCAGCTCAATCATTAACTCCTCAAGCAGATGATTTACCATTTTAATGCAATGTGAAATGTGTGGGCAAAAAGTATCGCAAGAGGATTATGACTTTTGCGATATATGTCCAGATTGCTTAGAGCAATGAATTTTGGAAGCAACTAGACGATACGTTACAAGAATCGTAAATTAAATTAAATTAAATATCGCAATTAAATGCAGACAGTAGAGATCAATGGATTTTTGATTGATGAGTTCAATCAACATAAGCTTGAAGAAGGAAAGAAGCAGGGTATATGCCCTAACTGTTCTCCTGATAGAAAACCCAAAAACCAAAAAGCAAAATGTGCTTCTTATGATTGGGAACGGGGTCTCGGTACTTGTCATAACTGTAATACGTCATTTCAACTACATACGTATCAACGTAAAGGAGCTAGTGAAAAGGTATATGTAAGACCTACTGAGGTTAAGCATAATCCTCCAGCTAGCAAGGTGGTTGAATGGTTTAATACAAGAGGTATTTCTCAGGAGACCTTAGCTGATCTAAGGATTAGTGAAGGTCCTGAGTATATGCCACAGACCGGTAAAACCGAGAATGTTATAAAGTTTAACTACTTCATGGGCGATCAGCTTATAAACGTCAAGTATCGTGATGGTAGAAAAAACTTTAAATTATATAAAGGTGCTGAAAAAGTATTTTATAATATAAATAGTATAATAGGATATGAGTATTGTGTTATTGTTGAAGGCGAAATGGACGTGCTTGCACTACACGAAGCTGGAATACCAAATGCAATATCAGTTCCTAATGGAGCTACCCTTAACACAAATAACCTTGAATATTTAGATGCTTGTATAGATTACTTTGAAGACAAAGATAAAATTATATTAGCAGTAGATAATGATGAAGCAGGGCAAGCTTTACAATCAGAACTTATACGTAGATTAGGTTCAGAAGTTTGTTATTTAGTTTCATTCGATGATTGCAAAGACGCAAACGAATACTTACAAAAATATGGAAAAGAAGAACTATCAAAGCGTATTACAGGAGCAAGACCAGTACCGCTTGAGAATGTTACGACGTTCAGGGATATTGAAGATGAAGTTACGGACTTTGTTCGTAATGGCTTTAAACCAGGATTTCAAATTGGCCTTCAAAATTTTGATGAAATCTTTTCAACTTACACTGGTCAATTCATTACTGTCACTGGTATTCCGTCTTCCGGTAAATCGGATTTTGTCGATCAAATGGTTGTTGGGTATAACGCTAACTATGGATGGAAAACGGCTTTTGCTTCGCCAGAGAATCAACCAACTTACTTACATGCTCATAAGCTAATGCGTAAGACTTGGCAAGGTATGCCTACTAGAGATGATATCGGCGGAGATCGTTGGAATCAAGTGGCTGATCATTGCAACACTAATTACTTTCACATTGATATGGAAAGATATACTTTAGAATCCGTATTACGTAAAGGCGCAGAGCTTGTTAAGCGTAAGGGTATTAAGTGTTTAGTTATTGATCCATTCAATAAGGTTAGAGATGTAGATGCTAAGACTGAAGACGTAAATAGATATACTATGGAATACTTAAGTAAGATTGAAATCTTTGCTAAGAAGTATGATGTACTAGTGTTTATCGTAGCACACCCTACTAAAATGTATAAAAATCAAAGTGGCCAAATAGATGAGCCGACTATGTATTCTATTAAAGGTGGTGGTGAATGGTATGATGCATCTTATCATGGTATATTAGTACATAGAAACTATGAAGACAATACTGTTAAAGCTAAGGTATTAAAAGTTAAGTTTCAAAACTTAGGTACTAATCAAGCTGAAGCTCATTTTAAATGGGATCCAAAGTCAGGTTGTTTTATACCGCATGAACAATTAAATTTAGCCGGCGAAAAAATGCCGTGGGAATAAATGGGTAGTGGCTTAGGAAAAAAACGTAAAGGTTCTGTAGACATGGGCATAACTGGTTATAATAAAAAAGACTGGGAAGCTTATAGATGGTGCGTAAATAATGGCATAGCTATTTCACCAAAAGCAAAGTCAACTACTGAATGGTATGTAACTATAACAAACAAAGGTAAGACTAACGTATCTCCTGAAGCTTACGAAAAAACTATTATATGGCAGAAATGCTTTGAATTTTGTAAATATTATTATGACAAACATAGAAAATGAATACAGAGGATTATTATCACAAATACTCAACACAGGATTACATAAGGAGGACCGAACAGGCACTGGGACGCGATCTATCTTCGGAAGAACTATCCGACACCAGATGGCTGACGGGTTCCCCTTATTAACTGGAAAGAAAATTTCTTTTAATGCAGCAAGAACAGAATTGCTTTGGATATTACAAGGTAGAACTGATCTTAAATACTTAGAAGATAACGGTGTTAAATATTGGAGACCTGATTACGAACGCTCAGGTAGAACAGATGAAACACTAGGTCCGGTATATGGAAAACAATGGCGTGATTTCGAGGGCGTAGATCAGCTTAAAAATATTGTGTATAGCATTAAGAACAATCCAAGTTCAAGACGCTTAATGGTTAGCGCATGGGCTCCACAAGATATGAAAGATATGGCACTACCCCCTTGTCATTATGCTTTTCAAGTTTATATCAATAACGGTAAATTAGATCTAATGTGGTTACAAAGATCAGTAGATACTTTTTTAGGATTACCTTATGATATTGCAATGTATGGACTGTTACTGGAGATGTTAGCTAAAGGAGCTAATTTAATACCAGGTGAATTGATTGGTCAACTTGGAGATTGTCATTTATATAACAATCACTTAGATCAAGCTAAATTATATTTGAGTAGGCCTAATAGAGCTTTACCAAAGTTACAATTATCTTCAGGATTAGATATTTCAATGAATATACCAGAAGCTAATGAAATTAAATTAATTAACTACAATCCTTACGCTGCAATAAAAGCAGAGTTAAGTGTTGGCAAATAACTAAAAATATGTATTATATTTATCACATTCCAGGTAAAAAAATAGGAGTTACACGTAATCTTAATAGTAGAGTTACGGAGCAGCAAGGCTATGCTTCAGACGAATACGAAGTTCTACTTACTAGCGATGACATTGATTATGTGTCATATAAGGAAATAGAGCTTCAAAAGTCTTATGGCTATAAGGTTGATAGACAGTCTTATAAGAATTTAATCAAATCAAATAAAATGAAAATTAACGCTACAGAGCAGACAAGCACATTCCCCTTCCCATTAAACAAGTTAAAAGGTAATTTAATGGATAACGTTGGGGTTAAATGGTCTACAGACCACGGTGACTTTGAATTAACGCTTGAAACGATTACATGGATTATGGCTAATGCAAAAAGATCAATGTTTAATGAACATAGATCTTATATATATAATAAAGCATTTGCTGCTGCATTTAGTCAATCATGGAATAAAGAAGATAGATTTGAATTAATAAGACAGTGGGCTCATGCTAAAGGTATATATGATAAAGGAGATAGCAAAACGCAATATGTCAAACTAATGGAAGAAGCTGGTGAGTTAGCAAAAGCATTACTTACTAAAGATAAGCCAGAAATTATTGACGCTATAGGGGATATTGTTGTAGTTTTAACTAACTTAGCAGCATTAGAAAACTTAACTATTGAAGATTGTATTGACTCTGCTTATTCTGTAATAAAAAATCGTACAGGTAAGATGGAGAATGGAACCTTTGTTAAACAAACATTATAATGAAACAAGAAATAGAATTTAGAGACCCAGTAGTCAAACGTGTTGTTAATAAATTTGTATCTAGATCAGATGTAGGCTTTAAAAAATATGGCGTAACTCTTGAGCAAGATCCTTCAAAAATGTTTGAATGGCTTAATCACTTACAAGAAGAATTAATGGATGCTGTATTGTATCTTCAGAAAGCTAAAGAAACATATACAGAAGATCTTCAAGAAGATTTATTATCCGACTTAGAAGTTATAGATGAGAAAACAATTTAAAAGAAAAAGCGGAAAGCGTGGACCAGTAAGAGCAAAGAAGGTATCATTTGATGGTATTGACTTTGCGTCAGGTCTTGAAAAACATATGTATGTTGCTTTAAAAACCGCTAAGATTAAAAACAAGTATGAAGGTGAAACCTTTGTATTGCTACCAGGTTTTCATTTTGAAAATAAAGTTTATGAAAGACAGGCTAACGGTAAAGGGGATTATAAAAATAGAGGTGAGAAAAGAATCTTACCGATTAAATATACTCCTGATTTTATTGGCGATGATTTTATAATTGAAACTAAAGGTAGAGCTAATGAATCATTTCCAATGCGTTGGAAGTTGTTTAAAAGACTTGTTATGAATCAATTTCCAAATGTAACATTATACAAACCACAAAATCAAAAAGAATGCGAAGAGACAGTAAGGTTAATCCTTTCCAGGCGAAGCGAATAGCTAGGCAGAAATACGCTGAGCGTCAGATTGATAAGTTTGTTAAATGGAGCTGGGAAGTTAAAGGCAAAGTTAAATACAAAGATATTGTTGAATTACAAAAAAAATACGGAATAATATGAAAGAAGATGAATCGAAAACAGCATGGACATTAGAGATAGGATCATATCCTGGTGTATTGTTCGGCATAAGAACTTATGAGGAGCCTGAGCATACAACTGTTGTGCTATACATACCCTTTATTGATTTAGCTTTAACATTTTATAATTAATAAATAAAAATAATGGGATTATTTGACGAAAGAATTGCATATAAACCTTTTGAGTACCCAGAGTATTATACTGAGGGTTGGTTAAAACAAGCTCAAGCATTTTGGTTACACACTGAAATCTCAATGCAAAGTGATATTAAAGATTGGAAAGAAAAATTAGATGAAAAAGAAAAAAACCTTGTTGGGAACATACTTCTTGGATTCGCGCAAACCGAGTGCGCCGTTTCAGATTACTGGACCCAGAACGTCGTATCGTGGTTTCCTAAACACGAGATACAACAAATGGCGATGATGTTCGGATCACAAGAAACAGTTCACGCTGTTGCTTATAGTTATTTGAATGAAACATTAGGATTAGAAGATTATGAAGCATTTTTACATGAACCTGCAACGGCTAAAAGATTTGAAAATCTCGTTGCGTATGAAGGTAATTCTGAGATTGGCATTGCTAAGTCTCTCGCTGTATTTAGTGCATTTGCTGAAGGGGTTAGCCTTTATTCTGCTTTTGCTGTATTATATAGTTTTCAAATGAGAAACCTTTTAAAAGGTATTGGACAACAAATGAAGTGGTCTGTTAGAGATGAATCGTTGCATAGTAAGATGGGTTGCTCATTGTTTCGCCATATGTGCAGTGAAAACAGTCAGTTATTAAATTTATGTCGTGAAGACGTAGTAAAAGCTGCTGAAGCGATGGTTAAATTAGAGACCATTTACATTAACAAAATGTTTGAGATGGGAGATATAGAAGGTATATCTGCTAATGACCTAAAGCATTTTATAAAGAAAAGAACAAATGAAAAACTTGTGGAGCTTGGCTATATTGACCTTGGGAATTACTTTGCCTATGACAAGAATGCAGCAGGTAATCTTGATTGGTTTTATCATCTTACCGGGGGCGTTACCCATACTGACTTTTTTGCGATTAGGCCAACTGATTACTCAAAAGCGAACGAGGGTGAAGATTTTGAAGACATGTGGTAATAAATAAATACATATATGAAAGAACAAACTATAATAGAAATGAAAAATAAAATTGAAACGCTTGGTAAAGCTGTTCAGTTTTTAATGCAAGAAGTACCTCAATTAAAAGATCTTGCTGTTGGTACACTAGAAACAATTAAACAAATGCCTGATTATGAAGAAGCAATTGAAGAGCTTAAAAAGAAAATGGTTGAAGGCGCTAGTAAGGCCAAAGAAGCTGACACCAGCGGAAAGATTATCGAGTAGAATAGGATATATGGGTAGTGGATTTTTAATTGCTGCCCAGTGGACTATACAACCTGAATTATATATAATAGGTTTTATATTCGTAGTAGTACAAACAGCATCAAGAAAGCAATGGAATTTAGTTGCTTTAAATATTAATGGGCTTATAGCCTGGATAAATCATTTAATATAAATGTGGAACAATGAATGGATCAAAGGAGAAGATTACCCTGCGTGGGGTAATAACGACGTATACAAGAAGACTATATCCGGGGGATATTTATTTGACGGAGAAACACCTAAAGAAGCATACCTTCGCGTCTCTAAGACTGTTGCTCGTAGGCTTTATAAACCGGAACTTGCTGAAACCTTTTTCAATTACATTTGGAATGGTTGGTTATGTTTGGCATCTCCTGTACTTAGTAATACTGGTACTGACCGTGGCCTCCCTATTAGTTGCTTTGGTATTGACGTAGCAGATAGTATACAGGATATAGGAAGTAAAAATTTAGAGATGATGCTACTCGCTAAGCACGGCGGTGGAGTTGGTATCGGTATAAATCAAATTAGACCCGCTGGCGCTAAAATTACAGGTAATGGAACATCAGACGGAGTTGTACCCTTCTGCAAGATATACGATTCAACAATTCTTGCAACAAATCAAGGATCAGTTAGACGGGGCGCTGCAAGCGTCAACATCAACATTGATCATGACGATTTTGAACAGTGGCTTGAAATACGAGAACCTAAAGGAGACGTTAATAGACAATCGCTTAACTTACATCAGTGCGCAGTTGTTGGTGATAAATTTATGCGAAAGCTTGAACAAGGAGATGCAGGAGCAAGATCTAAGTGGAGTAAATTGCTTAGAAAACGAAAAGCAACTGGAGAACCGTATATTATGTTTAAAGGAAACGTTAACAAATCAAATCCTAGAGCATACAAAGAAAACGGCTTAAAAGTACATATGACAAACATATGTTCTGAAATTACATTACACACAGATGAAAACCATAGTTTTGTATGTTGTTTATCATCGTTAAATCTAGCAAAGTATGAAGAATGGAAGGATACTAATCTTATATACGACGCCATATGGTTTCTTGACGGCGTTATGGAGGAATTTATTCAAAGAGCAAAAGGACTTAGAGGTTTTGAAAATGCCGTTCGTAGTGCTCAGAAAGGAAGAGCTCTTGGGTTGGGTGTCCTCGGATGGCATACCTATCTCCAAGACAAGGGTATTCCTTTTGAAGGTTTACTTGCTCAGTTTGAAACTAGGAAAATATTCAGTCAAATTAAAATCGAAAGCGAACGGGCTTCTATGGATCTTTCTGAAATTTATGGCGAGCCTTTGTGGTGTGCTGGTACTGGCATGCGCAATACTCACTTGCGTGCTGTTGCTCCCACTGTTAGCAATAGTAAACTTAGCGGAAATGTTTCGCCAGGTATAGAGCCGTGGGCTGCTAACGTATTCACAGAACAATCAGCTAAAGGTACTTTTATAAGAAAAAATCCTACCTTAGTTAAATTATTAAGGAAACATAAAATAAATACAAATGAAATTTGGGATAAGATACTCGCTGATGGAGGTTCTGTACAGGATATATCTGAGCTTGATAATATTGTTATGGGGCATGACATACCTGCTAAAGAAGTTTTTAAAACGTTTAAGGAAATTAATCAACTTGAATTAGTTAATCAGGCTGGATTGAGACAGCAATATGTAGATCAGTCGGTAAGTTTAAATTTAGCTTTTCCAAGTGAAGCAACACCTAAGTGGCTTAATAAAGTGCACATGGAAGCATGGAAAAATGGTGTTAAAACATTATATTATACGAGAACAGAGAGTGTTCTACGTGGAGATATTGCGGCTACAGCGATGAATGAAGATTGCTTAGCGTGTGATGGTTAGTTAGTTAGTTAGTTAGAAGGAGGGGTCAGAAATGATCCCTTTTTTTATTTCTTATATTTACTTACTCTACCTTTTGTATTTTTTTCTTTCTGTCCTCTTGCTTTTTGAGCAGGTGTTAATTCACTCCAGGTAGCTGGCGTATCTTTTGAAACTTTCTTAGTGGGCCTAAAAGTATTTTCACCGCCACTATAATCTTTTTTGCCGCTTGGTGTTTTCCACTCTTCCTTAAACCATCTGTTCAGGTTTTTAAAAGGAGAGTTCATTTTAAAAGGTGAGCTCATATTACTTTGATTTGTTACCCCAGTTAGCAGCTCCAACTTTTCTACACTTAACTAATGCACCACTAGCATAAGCCGATGGCCATTTTTTGTACCTGCTTTTAACTTTACTATAACAAGCATCTTTACTTTTTGCAGGTGAATCTTCAGATCCTATCTTGTATCCATTGTTGCCTTTTACGCCTAGTCCTTGAGGACCTGTTCCTTTTGTTCTCATATGCTATACACTTTTTATATTACAATATTCTTTATTAGCATCAAAGCATGGACAACTTTTCGCGGCAAATTCGTTATGCCCATGTATTGTAGCTTCGGGATGCATTTTTGTTAATGTTTTAATTAATAGTAGTAAGCTTTCTTTTTGCTCAGGCGTTCTAGTATCTTTAGCAATCCACTTACCGTTTGAGCCTCTCTCTGACTCTACACCTCCAATATAACAAATTCCTATAGAATCTTTATTATGGTTTTTAACATGGGCTCCAGGATCGTATATGCTACGACCATACTCTATAGTTCCATCCAGTAAAACAACATAGTGATAGCCTATACCTTTCCAGCCTCTTTTTAAATGCCAGCGATTTATTTCTGCAGCATCTAAGTGTCTACCCTCTTGTGTGGCAGAGCAATGTATTATTATTTTATTTATCTTCCTCATTCACTTTTGACCATTTAGATATTGTATAACCTATAGTTACAACTAGCAATATTATCTTTAGCCAATCTTCTATAGGTGCTATTGTGGTAACTCCTATTGTACTACCATTCATAATGTATAACTTCAAATCACTCATTTTTATTTGTTTTTAGATTTCCATTCTTTTTTCCAATTTTTTGCTTTTTTCCACTTAGCTGTGCTACCCCATTTACTTTTCTTTTTAGTAGCTGAAGTTTCTACTAAACCAAGATCCCATTGGCTATAGCCTAATAAAAGCGCTATAGATTGCCACATCTTCGTGTCGTTGTCCATTGCCACACGAATATTGTCTGCTTTCTTAACAGCTCTATCTAAAGGTACGTTGGTCAAAGCTGATACTATTTGTCCTCCTGCATAAAAAGCGGGATTATCTAATCCGTATCCAGTCATTTTATCTCTAACATTGCTATAACTAAATGCTCTACCTGCACTCATTAATTTTCTAACTTTAGAAGATAATGGTGGTGATAAATCTAAAGATCTAATTGCAGCTTGTGTAAAATCAGGTCTAGGTTTTTTAGCTTGCTTGTCAATTTCTAATATTATATTTTTACCAGTAGAAGCTATAGCTCCATAAATACCTACACCTCTAAGTATAGAATCTAGCATTGAGTTAGCTATTCTTATTTCTTTATTCTTTAGTGCTTCCTCATCATCATCTTCAAACATTGCCGCGAATAAAGCTGATTGCAATGCAGAGAATATAATGTTTTGTACAAAAGTATAATACACTATTCTAGATATATTAGTCTTAGCGTCTCCACGTCTGTTCTTAAGGTCTAAGAAAGCCTTTTTAGTTAATCTCATGTATTGCATAGGCGTATTTGCAAAAGCTAATATTATACGTCCTAATGGACTTGCTTGTTGTTGAGATATTCTATCAGGCCTCGAAGACTGTTGTGTTTCTTCGGCTACTTCTTGGAAATCTAAAAACGCTTGCTCTTCAGCAGCTTTTGTGTCCATACCCTCTGAAACATATTTATTTATTCTATTTCTAATAAATGAAGCTCCACCCATAGCTATAGCAAAACTATCTGCCATTTGTGTAGGTAAGAATCCCATTTTTAATATAGAAGCTAATACAGCTTTTGATTTATTAGTTGCAGATTCTGCTGCGTTTGCAATATCATCAGCATTCACATCATTCTTTAATCCTGATCGTCTTTGTTTTAAGAAGTTAGAATTAAAAAGCATTGCAAAGTCTGCCCAAAATTGTTTTTGATTTGCGAAAGCCATCGCTGCTTTAGCTGGATTGTTATCTCCCCAGTTAATAAAGTTTGCAATAGACAATGTTTGTAGTAAGGCTGATCTAGTATTAAAGAACATAATAGTTCCTACAGAATCGTTAACCCAGTTCATAAACTTATTAGTTAGCTTGTTAGCTCCGGAAGGTCTGTTCCTACCAGTCTTCATTCTGTAAAGCATGTCTTGTAATGCTTCCACATAATTATCACCGTAAGCTGCTCTAAGTTTGTTTAAGTTTTCTTTAGAGAAAATAATATCTGCTTTCTCTTGCCAAGCTTCTAAGAATTCTGCACGCTTAGATGTATTAACCATATTAATTACATCTGTAGTAATTGTACCTGCTAACCAATCATTATTAGGTTCAGGGTATCCATTAAAGGTTTGATTTAATTCATCTGCAAACTCTTTTAAAGCTTTGTTCTCTTCAATTATTTTTATTAAATCTTTTTGATCAGTTTTAGATAAACCAGAAATATCATAACCATTTTTAGCCCAAAGATAAACTCTTACTGCTGCTTCATTGCTAAAGCCAGTTTCATTTATTTTGTTTAAACCGTTAGGTACATTCTTAATACGCTTCTTTAAAGCCTTGACCATGTGAGTAGTCTGTTCCTTGTAAGTTTCAAAATCTCTAATGCCTTTAGCAAACGGATTAAATAAGTTTTCTTTAAACCAAGCTGCATTTTTATTTCCTTCTTCACCTTTTCCTAATAGTCGACTAACTAAACCTGCAAAGTCATCTGCAGATGGCGGAATAAAAAACTTAAACTTACCCTTGTCTCTACCTCTAACCTTACCTTTTGCTTCAGAGAATACTTTAAATCCTTTTATACCAGTAGCACCTTCTATTATGTTATTAAAATCTTCATTTAATGTTTTAGAAAACTGTATTGAATTGTAAAGTTCAGTTGAACCTTCTTTTGTTTCAAGACTTATATTAGATTTGTCTAATTTACCTTTCATTTTAGGCTCTGATACAATACTTATACTGTTCCTGCCATTTTTTGTAGTACCTTTTTTAAATCGCATAGATCCTGTAAAAGCAGTATTAAGTTCAGGTACCCCTGTATTTAATATATCTTTACCCATATAATAAAGACCTTTGCCTCCAATTTGTATATAGTATACTCCTTTGGCATTATAATGAGCGGCAACTCTTTCTTGATTAAGCTCTTCTGTTAAATTAACAAAGTCTTTATAATCTTTAGACTCTGTTACTTTTTTATATGTTTCTTTTGATATAGAAGTACCTAAAGGGAAATTTTTAAAAGACGTATTTTCTTCTTTATTTATTAAAGACAATATATTGTTTAAGAATTCTTTACCATTACTGGCTCTATTAACTAGATTTAAACCACCTGCTATTGTAGACGGATCGACAGCTTTACCACCTTTTCTTATTATTATTTCACCGTTTTCTAAACCTAAAGTTACTTGTCCAAATCGAACATTTCTATTTTTCTTAACTTCAATAAGAACTTTTGATTTGATATTATCTTTTTCAACTTGTAAGCTTATATCAGGAATTTGACTATTATATCCAGCGCCTCTATTTGAAATAACTTTTAGCCCCGGTATTTTTCTTGCTGCAGATTTTATTGTTTTTACTATAAACTCCTCATATACAAGCCCACCAAAAGAATTACCAGTAATTACACCTTTATCATGTAAATAGTGTATGAAGTCTCGTATTCTTTTTGGAAATTTAATAAAGTCTGCAGAATCTAATTCTGTTTTACTAGCTTCATTTATTTGTTTTAAATCTTTTCTAGTAATAGAAAATTGTATTATGTCAAATCCTTCTTGCTCTCCTTTATATCTATCTATTTTAGATTCTAGATCATTAAGCTGTGCTTCAATAACTATTTTGTTAGCTACATCAATAGCGTCTTGTGGAGCAAGCTCTTGTATTTCTTCAAGGTTTGATATGTTTTCTTCATTAGCGTAGTTAGCTACAATCTCCTTAGTTACAGGTGTTATAATTTCTCTAGCTAATTGTTTTTGTCTTTCTAATATAGTATTTTTCTTACCGTCTAAAAAGTACTGAAGAAATGTTTTTTTCTCTATTGGTGCAATTTTATATATTGGATTACCTTCAGGTGTTAACTCTCTACCAACCTTTTCTATTTTAAAAAGCTTAGCGTAACTTTTCTTTATAGTTCTTATAGGTAAAGCTTTGGTAACAATATCAAAAGCTTTTTTGCTATTTAAAAAATCTATATAACCAGGAGGTATAACAGTAACGCCTTTTGATTCGCCAATTGCTCCCCACTTCTTTAATATCTTTTTAAATAATTTTTTATCTACAAAATCTTCTAACCAGGATACAAAATAAGTTTCTCTACCTTTTTTAACAGAAACCATTTGAGAAAGCGTACCTTTTCTAGCACGCAATTTAAGCTCCTTAGAGAGCTCTGATTCTATTTCTGATATTAACTTATCATCTACGATATCAAGTTGATCAAACGTAGCCTGACCGCGCTCTACTGAGCCACTACGATCAATTGTTTGCTCATCTTTTGTATCAGTTATGTTTTTAGCAGAATCAACATCGGCTTTTATACCTCCGTCTTCTTGTGATTCAATACCTAATCTTTTAGCTAAGTTGTTTGCTCTTAAATATCCTCTACTTACAATGAATTTTTCTAACTCTTGCGACCCATTGTATTCATTTAAAGCCATTGTTTCAAGATCAACCTTCATAGAATCTTTAAACTCTTGCCTAGATACATTTCTTTTAGCATCGTCTGCTATAGGATCATATAATGCTTTTGTTCTATTTGTTACTACTTTGTCTACCAATGTTTTAATACCTGCTAAAACTTTTTGTTCTAACCTAGATTGCTTAGCGCCTTTGATAGGCTCTTTGCCAAACTTCTTAGCTATCGCAGCATTCTCTGCAGCTAAACTTTTTATAGTAGATATATCTGCAGCAAACTCTGTATTTTGTTCAGGTGTTAATGTTTTTGAAAATGATACACCTTCTTTTAATCCAGCATCTGAAAGATCTACATTTTCTAAAGCAGCAGCAGCCTTTTCAGTTAATTTACCTTGCTCTGCACTTTCGTCAAACTCTTTTACAAAATTGTAAACATCTTGTCCTGTTTCAAAAGAAACGTTGGTATAACCCTTAGGTTTAAAAAGGCCAACAATAGCCCCGCCTATTTTTTCAAAAGTAGTTTTATCATAATTGATTTGCTTTTTACGTAATGCATCTGAAAATACATTTATGTATTCAGTATTATATCTTTTAGGTGTAGTATACCCTAGCTCTTTCATCTTTTTATCTACAAATGAACGCTGAGATGAAGTCATTGCTTTTCTAAATTGCTTAACAATTTTTCCTTGAGCAGCAACATTGCCTATTAGTTTACTGAATACGGGGTGTAAAACCTCGTGAGAACCGACATTAATAGCACCTTCTTTAGCGGCTACTTCTTTATTTATTAATATTTGATTACCAATAGCAAATCCATGAACATTACCTTTGCTGTCTTTAAATTCCTGTCTATCTTCTTTTGATATATTAGTTAATTTATTTACAGCTCCTTGAATAGCTTTAGTTGTTTCATACACTTTAAATTTTAAACCTTTTGACTCAGCCTCTTGTTTAGCAAATTCAAGATTTTTTTCTAACTCCATTGCAGTTAAAGCTTTCCTAGCGCTGTCGTATTCAGATTTAAAACCTTCCATTGCTAAAGTATATTGACTTTCGCTAATTTCGTTTTTTCTAAATTGCTTATTAAGCTCGGTTACTTTAAATGCAGCAGCGTCTGCTAAATCGGTTAAG
>Ga0206682_10001162_pt1 | contig 26220 bp, 20 predicted proteins | sample M240m12015metaG_FD_155444 | JGI IMG/M metagenome (GOLD analysis project Ga0206682, IMG submission 155444) | Ammonia-oxidizing marine archaeal communities from Monterey Bay, California, United States - M2 40m 12015 | ecosystem: Environmental > Aquatic > Marine > Intertidal zone | place: USA...
TATTTTACTCCTAGTGTACATTCTACAAATTTTGAAGACATTCCTAATAAACCTGCAACAATCATCCAAAAGGTTGCTCCTGGTCCTCCAAGAGACAACGCTACGGCCACCCCTGCAATATTTCCCAAACCAACAGTTCCTGACAACGCAGCAGTAAGCGCTTGAAAATGAGAAACCTCTCCTTCACCCTCTTCTGCAGCTTCCGTTGGAGCAATATGATCTACTTCATCGTACTTACCTCTAACAATATTAATGGAAACAGGGAACATTCTTATGTTTACAAACTTAAATAATACTGTAAAAATCAATCCTGCTAAAAGAAGCATGATAATAACCAATGGCATTTGAACTCCTCCTCCTAATTGAACGGGATAAAAAACAAAACCTCCCCAAGCATCTGCTACAGGTTTAAAACCTTCATTTATACTCTCCGCTAATCCTTTTTCTTGAGCACATAGAAAAAATGGTGCTACTAAAAAAAGTAGCGTAAGAAGTTTTTTATTCATCATATTGTTTTATTAATTTATATTAAGAAGTAATTTTTGAATTAAGATGTTTGCAATATCATAAAAAATTGAACTTTTGACAAGTTTTAAAGGTTAAAAGTTTTCTTTAGCTCAGAGAATCTTTGAATCTTTGTAAATCTTCCTTAAAAGACTTTGCATGGATTCCTAGGTTTCTTTTTGTATTGCTTAAATCAAATCCAGTTTTTGATGGACGAACTGCTTTTTGATCTAGTTCTAGGGATGAAATTGGTTTAATTAAATTATTATTAAGTTGAAAAACCGCTGCTATTTGTTGTGCAATTTTATAAATACTTAGTGTCTGATTGCTAGAAATATTAAAAATTCCTTGGGCCTTTTTATCGATAGATATTTTACATGCCATCGCTAAATCTTCTACATAAGTTGGCGCTCTATACTGATCATGAACCATCGTAATTTCTTTTCCCATCTCTAGCATGTTTTTTACCCAAAGAACAATATTGCTTCTGCGCATACCGTGAACTTGCCCAAAGACTAGGATGGTTCTTAAAATGGTGTAGTTTATTTTCGAATTTATTAAAACTTGTTCCGATTTTAATTTAGACATTCCATAATAGCTCAATGGATTTGGCTTATCTGTCTCTGTGTAATTCCCTTTTTTTCCATCAAAAATAAAATCAGTAGAAATGTGAATCATATGCGCATTGATTTGAGCACCTACTTGGGATAATAATTTTACCAACTCCACATTTATCTTGTCACACTCGCTTTTATCAATTTCACAACGATCTACATTGGTCATCGCTGCCGCATTAATAATCACATTTGGGCTGGATTGTAAGATTGTTTTTTTTAATAATTCTTCATCGGTTAGGTCAATGGAGTGATACTCAAAATCATCTCTTCCACTTCTGTTTTCACCTTTTGAAAAACCAATTACTTGATAAGCGTTCTTTTCATTCAATAGCAACTTCAAAAGACTTTGACCCAACAAACCATTACTACCTGTAATTACAATTTTAACCATTATTTAGAATAATTGTCTTAATTTAATTATTTGCTCTGGCCTGCCCAAAACGATTAAACTCGAACCTAATGTTAATTTTGTTTCAACCTCTGGATTTATGATATAATCCTTATCAGGATTTCTGATACCAATCACTGTACAACCTGTTTCTCTTCTCAAATCTAAATCTAAAATAGTCTTATTGACATACTTTTTTGGCAAGTCCTGAACAGCAATTTCTTCTAAATTCGCCGTAGTCTCCCCTTCAATTGTCAAGCGGTCTACAAATTCTATAACATCTGGTGTTACTACTAGAGAAGCCATGTGATCTCCTCCTAATTTATCGGGCATAATTACATTATTCGCTCCAGCAATTTTTAATTTACCATAAGAAGACTCATCGGACGCTCTACTAATTATTTTACACTTATCATTTAATTGGCTGACTGTTAGAACAACAAATAAGTTATCTGCATCAGAAGGCAACGCAGTAATTAAATTTGCTGCAGTGGAAATCCCAGCTCTCAAAAGGGTTTCATCTAGAGTTGCGTCGCCATGAATATTTAAAACCCCCTCTTGATCCAGCTCAGCAATCCTCTCTTTATCTTTCTCAACTACCACCAAATTTTTGTTGTAATTATTTAATTTTAAAATTGCTTGTTTCCCGTTTCTTCCATAACCACAAACAATCGTGTGACCTTTTAAACTTTTAATCTGTTTTTCCACTTTTTTGTGTTTAAATTGTTCAAATAATCTTCCACTCACCAAATATTCAGAGAAAATCGAAACTGCATACCCAAAAACAGATATACTTGTTAAAATTAAAAATACTGTAAATATCTTCTCTTCCGGAGTAAAAGGTTTCACTTCACCAAAACCGACTGTAGTAATTGTAATAACAGTCATGTATAAAGCATCCACAAAAGAGTAATCAGACAAAATCATATAGCCTGCAACTCCGAGTAATAAAATTACAAAAACAAGAAAGAGTGTTTTATTAATTCTAGATGCTAACATATTCATAGGCTACAAATCAAATACTGAACTTCGTTTTGTGTAAATAAGGTCTTTTAACTTGAATACAAATGCCAATGTTAAATAAAACCCAAAAGATAGTCCTACTGTAAAGAAAGTAACATAGATAAAGTATAAACGAACATTCACAGCTCTCATACCTAACCCGTCTGCGAGTCTAGAAAAAACTCCAAAACCATTTCTTTCAAAAAAATGCCGAATACGATCAATCATTTGGTGAACAAAGTATTTATTTGCAAGGTACTATTTTATGATTTGATAACCATAGACAACTAAATTAAAATTGGATTCTTTAACTTTGTAAGTTCTAAAAAAATTCTCATTTGAAAGATCAGGAATATATAAACGTCTACGGAGCAAGAGCTCACAACTTAAAAAACATTGATGTAAAAATCCCTCGTGAAAAACTGGTGGTGATTACTGGCCTGAGTGGAAGTGGAAAGTCTTCATTGGCATTTGACACTATTTATGCCGAGGGACAACGGCGTTATATTGAAACTTTTTCTGCCTATGCCAGACAGTTTTTAGGCGGTTTAGAAAGACCTGATGTCGATAAGATCGACGGTCTTTCACCGGTGATTTCTATCGAACAAAAAACGACAAATAAAAGTCCACGCTCTACAGTAGGAACCATTACAGAGATTTACGATTTTTTGAGATTATTATTTGCAAGAGCGGCAAATGCCTATTCTTATCATACCGAAGAAAAAATGGTAAGTTATTCTGATGAACAAATTAGAAAACTTATTTTAGAAGAGTTTGACAATAAAAAAATTGCCATTTTAGCACCTTTAATCAAATCTAGAAAAGGTCATTACAGAGAATTGTTTGAACAAATTTCGAAACAAGGTTTTTTGCGTGTTCGAGTAGATGGAGAGATCAAAGAAATCGAAAAGGGAATGCGTTTAGATCGCTACAAAACACATGACATTGAAGTAGTCATTGATAGATTACTAGTAAATGAATCAATAGAAAACCGTCTGGAAGAAACAATTAAAACTGCCTTATACGCTGGCAATAACATATTGATGGTTATTGATATTGACAATAATACCCCACGATACTTCAGTAGAGAACTAATGTGTCCAACATCAGGAATTGCCTACCCAAATCCAGAACCAAATACCTTTTCCTTCAATTCACCAAAGGGAGCCTGTTCTAAATGCAATGGCTTGGGTATTATTAATGAAATCAACATCAAAAAAATAATTCCAAATGAAACTGTTTCTATTCAAAATGGAGGAATTATCCCCTTAGGGGAGCAAAAAAATAGTTGGATTTTTAAACAACTGCAACATATTGCCGAGCGGTATCATTTTAAACTTTCTGACCCCATAAAAACAATTCCAAAAGAGGCTTTAGATGTTATTTTAAATGGAGGAAATGAATCCTTTAAAATAGAATCTAAAACCATAGGAGTGACAAGAAATTACAACATTGATTTTGAGGGAATTATTGCTTTTATAAATAATCAACACCAAAATGCGGAAAGCACTTCTATCAAAAGATGGGCAAAAGGATTTATGGATGAAGTTTGTTGCAATCATTGTGACGGAAAAAGATTAAAAAAAGAAGCTCTCCATTTTAAAATTGCAGGTAAAAACATCAGTGACCTAGCCCAAATGGATATTACCGAATTGGCCTTTTGGTTTCAAAACATTGAAAAGGACTTATCGGAAAAACAACTCATCATCGCAGCTGAAATATTAAAAGAAATTAGAACTAGGATTCAATTCTTATTAGATGTTGGCTTGGATTATTTATCTTTAGACAGAACCTCAAAATCCCTGTCTGGAGGAGAAGCACAAAGAATTCGTTTGGCAACTCAAATTGGATCCCAATTGGTAGGAGTATTGTATATCTTGGATGAACCAAGTATTGGTTTGCACCAAAGAGACAACCAAAAATTAATAGATTCTTTGATTAAATTGAGAGATCTAGGGAATTCTGTCTTGGTCGTAGAACATGACAAAGATATGATTGAACACGCCGATTTTGTATTGGATATTGGTCCTGGTGCAGGAAAACATGGAGGTAAAATTGTTAGTAGTGGAACCTATGAAAACTTGCAAAAACAAAAGACTCTTACGGCTGATTATTTGACTGGAAGTAAGGAAATTATCACTCCCAAAAAAAGGAGAAAAGGGAATGGAAAATTCATCAAACTAGCAGGAGCTAAGGGAAATAATTTAAAAAATGTTTCTGTAGAATTTCCTCTAGGTCAAATGATTTGTGTTACCGGTGTTTCTGGAAGTGGTAAATCTACTTTGATCAACGAAACTTTATATCCAATTTTAAATGCTCATATATACAAAGGGGTAAAAAAACCAATGCCTTACGATAAAATTCAAGGACTGGAACACGTAGATAAAGTAATCGACATCGACCAATCTCCAATCGGAAGAACCCCTCGCTCAAATCCTGTAACCTATACAGGAACTTTTAGCGAAATTAGGAGTTTGTTTGCTAAAACACCTGAAGCGGCTATTCGGGGTTATAAACCAGGTAGATTCTCGTTCAACGTAAAAGGTGGTCGATGTGAAAGCTGCCAAGGCGGTGGAGTTAAGGTGATAGAAATGAACTTCTTACCTGATGTCTACGTAGAATGCGAAAGTTGCCAAGGGAAACGTTTTAATAGAGAAACTCTTGAAATACGATATAAAGGAAAATCCATTTCGGATGTATTAAATATGACCATTGAAGAGGCGTCAAATTTCTTTGAAAATATCCCCAAAATACATAGAAAATTAAAAACGATAAAAAATGTTGGTTTAGGATATATTACCCTAGGACAAAGATCTACAACTCTTTCTGGTGGAGAAGCACAAAGAATCAAATTAGCTACAGAATTATCAAAAAGAGATACAGGGAATACGTTTTATATTTTAGACGAACCTACTACAGGCCTTCACTTTGAAGACATTAGAGTCTTAATGGATGTTTTAAACAAACTAGCTAACAAAGGAAATACTGTTTTAATAATAGAACACAATTTAGACGTAGTAAAACTTGCAGATCATATTATTGATGTAGGAATGGAAGGTGGAAAAAAAGGGGGGAAAATTTTGTGCACAGGTACCCCTGAAGAAATTGTAAAACATAAAACCAGTTATACAGCAAAGTTTTTGAAAAAAGAATTACATTAGTGAACTAATTGCAAAATAATAACTTAAAAATTGATGCTTTATGATACATGATGACAGGAAAATAAAAGAAAAATATGAAGCTAAAACTTGGAATGAAATAAAAACAAACGACTCTTGGGCCATCTTTAAAATAATGGCAGAATTTGTTGATGGTTATGAAAAGTTAAGTAAAATTGGACCTTCTGTATCAATCTTTGGTTCTGCGAGAACCAAACCAGAAGATCCCTATTACATACTGGCAGAAGAAATTGCTTTTAAACTTACCCAAAACGGTTATGGAGTAATCACTGGTGGTGGGCCAGGAATCATGGAAGCAGGAAATAAGGGAGCTCGAAGAGGAAAAGGGACCTCTGTAGGATTGAACATAGAATTGCCTTTTGAGCAACATTACAACCCCTGGATAGATACTGATAAAAACTTAGAGTTCGATTATTTTTTCGTGAGAAAAGTGATGTTTGTAAAATATTCTCAGGGCTTTATTGTCATGCCTGGTGGGTTTGGAACCCTAGATGAACTTTTTGAGGCCATTACCTTAATCCAAACAAACAAAATAGGACGTTTTCCAATTATTTTAGTTGGTAGTAAATTTTGGAAAGGTCTTATCGATTGGATTAAAAAAACACTTCTAGAACAAGGGAATATTTCAGAAAAAGATTTAAAATTATTTAGAGTTGTGGACACTGCAGACGAGGCAATAGAACATTTGAATAAATTCTATTCTAAATATCTATTAAAGCCAAATTTTTAAATTATTTGCCCCCTATATGTATTTGAAAAAATATTATTACATATTACTTTTTTGTTTTTTAGTATCTCCAATTCTTCTATCACAACAAAATTCGATTTCCATAAAATCCACATTAGATCCAAAGGAAGATCAATTAAAAATTCAACAAGAAATTATTTTTCATAACACTTCAGATTCAACATTAACAAGTGTGTATCTTCATAATTGGGCAAATAGTTTCAGCAACAGAAAAACACCTTTGTCTCAAAGGTTTATCAAAGATTTTAAGAAACAATTATACTTTGCAAAAAAAGAGGAACTCGGTTTTACCTCCATCAAAAGCCTTTCTATTGATTATGAAAGTGCAACTTTTGAAGAAGTAAAGAATCAAATAGATGTCATAAGAATAATTTTAAACAACCCATTATTACCCAATGCAAAAACTAAAATAATTGTTACCTATGTTGTAAAAATACCAAGTGCACGTTTTACAAAATATGGCAAAACAACAACTGGGTATCATCTTAGAAATTGGTATTTAACTCCTGCAGTTTTCGACAATGGCTGGCAGTTGATGAGTAATTTAAATTTAGATGATTTATACGAGAATAGCACAAACTTTGAAATTGAAATTGAAGTTCCAAAAGAATATGTTGTTGAAAGCAATTTAGAGGGGTATCTAACCAAGAATGAACCTCAAAAAACATATTATTTAGCTGGAAAAAATAAAACTGATATTATCCTAGGAATCAACAAGAAAAGAGAATTTAAAAAATTCATAACAAAAGAGAATGCTGTTCATACAAATATTTTTTCAGAAGAATTAGGATTTAATTTAACGACCGATATCCTAAATAGAGAATTACTTTTCATACAAAAATACTTAGGAAAATATCCACATTATAAAATATATATCGATCAAGCAACACAGAGTAAAAACTCCATTTATGGGCTCAATCAACTGCCCAAATTTTTGCGGCCTTTTTCTGATACTTTTAAATGGGACATCACCATGTTTAAAGCTGTATCAAAAAGATATATTGAAAATACAATACTATTAAACAAAAGAAAAGATTACTGGCTCATTGATGCGCTTCAAAATTATTTAATGATCGAGTATATAGATCATTTTTATCCAGAAGTTAAACTTTTAGGGAATGCTTCAAATTCTTGGTTGTTAAAAAAATTTAATATTTCTAGATTAAAGTTCAATGATAAATATCCTATCGTATATCAATTTTCAGCTCGTAAATTTTTAGACCAAGCCTTGAATACCTCAGCAGACTCTTTATCAAACTTTAACAGAAAAATAGTTAATAAATACAAAGCAGGATTGGGGTTTAGATTCCTTAAAGGATATTTGGGCGACACCCTTTTAAATGAAACAATTAAAGAGTTTTATCAAAAAAATCAATTACAAATTATATCTAGTGATAAATTTAAAAACTTGCTATCTTCGAAAACCGCTAAAAATTTAGACTGGTTCTTCAATGATTTTATAAAGACTAATAAAAAAATAGATCATACAATTGAGGATATTAAAATAGAAAAAGACAGTATCTCAGTATCCATAAAAAATAAAAGAAACATCACAACTCCTGTCGCGATTTATGCCATTAAAGACCAAAAAATAAAACAACAAAAGTGGGTGACTGGAGTAACCGACACCAAAACCATACAATTTAAAAAAGAGAATTATGACGCCTTTGTTCTCAATTATGAAAATCTTTACCCAGAACTCAATGTCTTAGATAATTGGAGACAATTTGATAAAAAAATCTTCAACAAGCCTGTAAAATTGTCATTTTCAAAAGACGTAAGTGATCCCAATTTCAACCAACTATTCTATCAACCTGGTATGGGGTATAATTATTATAATGGGCTAACTCTTGGACTCGCATTGCACAACAAACCTCTTATAAAAAGGAACTTTGAATTTAGTATATCTCCCTATTATGGTATAAAAAGTAATACTGTTTTAGGTCGATTTTCTTTACTATACAATCAGTTTTTTGAAAAAACTAAGATTTACAACATTGCTTATGGATTGTTAGGAAGCACGTCAGATTATGCACCTAACCTATCATACAGATCATTGATCCCACATGTAAAGATTCTTTTTAAAAGAAAATCTTTGAGAGACGCTACCACAGAATCTGTAGTAGCAAAACTAGTGCATATCGATAAAGAAACTGCCCCCAACTCAATAAAATCTCCACAAGATAATTACAGTGTATTTAGTCTGAGTTACAACTATGTAAACCCTGATATTATTAGAGAGTTTAGGTATCGTTTTAGCGCAGAATTTGCGGAAAATTTTTCAAAAGCAACGGTAGATCTTAGATTTAGAAGCCTAACCTCCACTGACACGCAATTAGATTTTAGACTTTTTGCAGGCGCTTTTTTAAGCAACAAAACAACCGGAGATTATTTTAGCTTTGGTTTGGATCGAAGTAATGATTATCTATTTCAACTTAATTACTTTGGAAGATCTGAAAGCAAAGGCTTGTTTAGTCAACAATATATTATAAGCGAAGGTGGATTTAAATCCATATTGCCCACCCGATTTGCAAATGAATATATGATAGCGACGAATTCAAGTATAGGTCTATGGCGATGGGTAGAGCTATATACGGATGTTGCTTTTCTAAAAAATAGAAATAAATCTATTTATTTCGGATACGAAAACGGAATACGCTTTAATTTTATTCATCAAATTTTTGAAATTTATTTTCCTTTGTATTCAAATAATGGTTGGGAATTGTCTCAAGCAGCTTATCCACAAAAAATACGATTTTCACTTTCTACAGACATAGATTCTATCTTCAATTTTTTTAGGCGCGGTTTTTTCTAAACCAACCAAATTTTTAATAGTTTTAATTATTATTGAATTATATTCAATAAAATAGCAAATTAATATATAAAAATTATCAAATACTCAATAAATATTTAAATTTTTAAATATCAACTAAAAAAACTACATTTGCACTACCTTGAAAAGATCCCATACTAATGCTGAAGGAAAAAACAACAGATAACAAACCCAAACTTTCTTTTGAAGATTTTAAAACTGAGGTTTTGAATGACTACAAAATTGCAAAAATTAGTAGAGAGTGTAGTTTGTTGGGAAGAAGAGAAGTACTGACAGGAAAAGCCAAGTTTGGAATTTTTGGAGACGGAAAAGAAATCCCTCAATTAGCGATGGCTAAATCTTTTAAAATTGGAGATTTTAGATCTGGCTATTATAGAGACCAAACATTTATGATGGCAATTGGGGAATTAACTGCACAACAATTCTTTGCTGCTTTATATGCACATACAGATATAAAAGCAGATCCTATGTCTGCAGGTAGACAAATGGGTGGTCATTTTGCTACCCACAGTTTGCATGAAGACGGAACTTGGAAAGACTTAACCAAACAATACAATTCAAGCTCAGATATTTCGCCAACCGCAGCTCAAATGCCTCGTTTATTGGGTTTAGCTCAAGCATCAACAATTTATAGAAAAGAAAAAAGTGTTCGACATGCCTCTAAATTTTCTATAAATGGAAATGAAATTGCTTGGGGTACTATAGGAAACGCTAGTACTAGTGAAGGATTATTTTTTGAAACCATAAATGCTGCAGGAGTTTTACAAGTCCCAATTGTAATGAGTGTTTGGGATGATGAATACGGTATCTCAGTGCATGCAAAGCATCAGACTACAAAAGAAAGTATTTCAGAAATATTAAAAGGCTTCCAGAGAGAAAATGAGAAAGAAGGATACGAAATTTTTGTAGTGAATGGTTGGGATTATGTACAACTGATAGATATCTACAACAAAGCTGCAAAAATCACAAGAGAAGAGCATGTTCCTGTTTTAATTCATGTAAAAGAACTTACTCAACCTCAAGGTCATTCAACCTCTGGATCTCACGAAAGATACAAACCAAAAGAACGATTACAATGGGAAAAAGAACATGATTGTATCACAAAAATGCGAAACTGGATTTTAGACTTTGAATTAGAAACTGAAACCGGAGAAGTTCTTCGTTTTGTAGATTCAGAAGAAGAACTAATCATTTTAGAAAAAGAACTAAAAAAAGAGGTTATAAATGCTAAAAGAAATGCGTGGAATGCTTTTATTAATGAAATAAAATCTGAACGAACTTTAGCATGTCAACTTTTAGATAAAGTAGCTGCCAAGAGCAAAAACAGTGCTTTTATTATCAAACAAAAAAATGATCTATTATCTGTTTTAGAACCTTGTCGAAAAGATGTTTTATCAACAGTAAGAAAATCACTCCGTTACATAAAAGACGAGACTTTTGCTGAAAAAATATTACTTCAAAATTTCATTAAAAACTCCCTACAAGATGCTGCAAAAAAATTCTCATCACATTTACACAGTGAATCAGACTTCAAGGCTACCAATATATTAGAGAAAAAACCTACATACACTAAAAATAAGACACTGGTAGATGCAAGAATTGTCATGAGAGATAATTTTGATGCTATTTTAAAAAAATATCCGGAAGTTGTTATTTTTGGTGAAGATGCAGGTCTTATAGGTGATGTAAATCAAGGTTTAGAGGGGCTTCAAGAAAAATATGGAAAAATAAGAGTGTCTGATACTGGTATTAGAGAGGCAACAATTATTGGTCAGGGTATTGGCCTTGCAATGCGAGGCCTAAGACCCATTGCAGAAATTCAATATCTAGATTATTTGCTGTATGCGTTACAAATTATGAGTGATGATCTAGCTACCCTTCAATACAGAACGTTTGGAAAACAAAAAGCACCACTGATTATTCGAACTCGAGGACATAGATTGGAAGGGATTTGGCACGCAGGGTCACCAATGGGAGGAATCATAAACAATGTAAGAGGAATTCATGTTTTAGTACCAAGGAACATGACAAAAGCAGGAGGATTCTATAACACATTACTAGAAGGTGATGAACCTGCATTAGTAATTGAATGTTTGAATGGGTATCGATTAAAAGAAGAATTACCAGTTAATTTAGGAGAATATAAAACTCCTATTGGACAGGTTGAAACCATTAAGAATGGTACAGATCTAACGGTAGTATCCTACGGCTCAACACTTCGAATAGTTGAGGATGTCGCCCTAGAGTTACAACAAGTAGCGATCAATATTGAAATTATTGACGCACAAAGTCTCCTCCCCTTTGATTTGAATCATGATTGTGCTAAAAGTCTATCAAAAACCAACAAACTACTTATTATTGATGAAGATATTCCTGGCGGTGCCTCTGCTTATATTCTTCAAGAAATTTTAGAAAATCAAAATGGATACAAATATTTAGACAGTAAACCTGCTACTTTGACTGCCAAAGCTCATAGAACAGCATATGGTACCGATGGTGATTATTTTTCAAAACCTTCTGCTGAAGATATTTTTGAAAAGATTTATGAAATCATGCACGAAGAAAATCCTATCAAATATAAAAGCCTGTATTGATCTAACGAAAGGTATTCCCTAAAATTTCTTACTACCCATTAGAGTTGAAAAAAGACCTGTCTATCATGTATATTTTATCAACGGAATAGACTATAATACCCATGAAAATAAAGGTATTTATATACACCGTTGAATTCAGCTAAATATCGAATAGAATGCTGATAAAAATTTATAATAGTCTTAACAGTACCCATCTATTATAAAGCCTTATTTTTGCGACAAAATAAAAAAATGAACATCATAGAGAATTTAGAATGGCGTTATGCTGTTAAAAAGTTTGATTCAAAAAAACAACTTTCTTCAACTCAAATAAACACCTTAAAAAAAGCATTCAACTTAACTGCCACCTCTTATGGATTACAACCTCTAAAACTTATTGTAATTCAAAACAAAGAAATTCAAGAAAAGTTAGTAGCTCATTCATGGAATCAAAAACAAATAGTTGATGCTTCTCATGTTCTAGTCATTTGCATACCCAATAATTATACTTCGGAAGAAGTAGAAAATTATTTTAATTTGGCTAAAAAAATTAGAAAGACTCCCGATTCAATTACAGATCCTTTTAAAAAATTTTTAACTGCTGAAATTGAAAACAAGACTCAAAAGGAACTTTCCATTTGGAATAGAAATCAGGCTTATATTGCATTAGGAAACCTAATGACAGTTTGTGCAGTTGAAAAAATTGACGCCTGCCCAATGGAGGGTTTTGTCCCTGAAAAATATGACGAAATTTTGGGTTTAAAAAAACAAAATTTAAATTCGGTTTTGGTCCTTCCCGTGGGGTTCAGAGCAGAGGATTGTCACATGAAAAATTTAGCCAAAGTAAGAAAAGACATTCAGGAAACAACAATAGATATCAATTAAGTGTAGCGCATAAAAAGAATCGAAAACAATGAGTAATGAAATAAGGAATTTAGAACCTAAAATTATTTGGAATCACTTTGCTGATTTAAATGCCATTCCTCGTCCTTCAAAAAAAGAAGAACAAGTAATTGAATTCATGATGAATTTTGGCAAAGAGTTACATCTTGAAACGTTAACAGATTCGGTGGGTAATGTTATTATTAAAAAGCCGGCAACAAAAAACTTTGAAAACCGAAAAACAATTGTACTACAGAGTCATTTAGACATGGTTCACCAAAAAAATTCCAGCACTATTTTTGATTTTGAAAATGAAGGAATCAACATGTTCATTGAAGAAGATTGGGTTACAGCAGATGGAACCACTTTGGGCGCTGACAATGGCATGGGAGTAGCAGCAATAATGGCTGTTTTGTCCTCAAAAGAGATTGAGCATCCAAGTATTGAAGCGCTGTTTACCATTGACGAAGAAACAGGTATGACGGGAGCTATGGGATTACAACCTGGCCTTTTAAAGGGAGAGATTCTTTTAAATTTGGATACAGAAGAAGATGATGAAATAGGAATGGGTTGTGCAGGCGGTGTAGATATAACTGCCACCAGAAAATACTCTGAAGAGTTATCTCCCAATAACACTGAAGGATTTTCAATCACTGTAAAAGGATTGAACGGAGGGCATTCTGGAATGGATATCCACAAGGGATTAGGGAATGCAAATAAAATCATGAATCGCTTATTATTTGAAGGTTTCACAAAATTTGGTTTGCGAATTTCTGAAATAAATGGAGGTAGTTTACGAAACGCAATACCTCGTGAAAGTAAAGCGATTGTTTCTATCGACTCTGACTCCATGGAATTTTTTCTAAAAGAAATACAACAACTAATTAGCCACATTAAAAATGAATTTTTAACAGTAGAACCCAATTTAATTATTGAGATTCAAAAAGTAACAACACCCGAAAAAGTGATGGAAGTAGGTGTTCAAGAAAATTTCATAAAGGCAATATACACTTCATTAAATGGTGTTTACAGAATGAGTCCTACTATTTCTGGACTCGTAGAAACATCCAACAATATTGCGAGAGTAACTGTAAAGGAGGGTTTAATTAAAATTAATTGCTTAACGCGTTCTTCTTCTGACAGTAACAAACAAGATCTTACAAATTCATTAAAATCTGCTTTTGAGTTAGCTGGGTTTGGCATTGAGGTTTCTGGAGAATATCCGGGTTGGCAACCTAATATTCATTCAAAAATATTAGAGGTGGTTTCTAACATCTATGAAGAATTACACGGAGAAAAAGCTCGTGTAGCCGCTTGTCATGCAGGATTAGAATGTGGTATTTTAGGACAAAATTATCCAACGATGGACATGGTTTCTTTTGGCCCTACTATTTTAGGAGCTCACTCACCTGATGAAAAGGTCAGTATTTCCTCCACTCAGAAATTCTGGAATTTTTTACAAGAAATTCTAAAAAATATTCCAAAAAAATAAGCGCTGAATTGATTTATGTAATTTGAAAAAGCCCCCTAATTTTCTTTGTATAAATTTGTTTAAAAACTTTATTAAAACGCTCTTAAAAACCTGAAATAAAGAAGTTTGTAAATTTACATTTTTGTTAACATCTTTCATTCCATAAAAACAGAAAAAAATGTAAATTTACTACTTGTTAGGAAAACTTCTATAATGGGTAAAATTATTGCTATTGCAAATCAGAAAGGTGGTGTTGGTAAAACAACGACCAGTGTTAATTTAGCGGCTTCTTTGGGAGTTCTCGAAAAGCGCGTTTTATTAATTGACGCTGATCCACAGGCAAATGCATCCTCTGGATTAGGTATTCAAGTTGAAACTGTAGAAAAAGGTACTTATCAAGTATTAGAACATACCATTTCAGCAAAAGAAGCTATTGTAAAAACCGCTTCACCCAATTTAGATATGATTCCAGCTCATATTGATCTTGTGGCAATTGAAATAGAACTGATAGACCAGCAAGAGCGTGAATACATGCTGAAGAAAGCATTGGCAGATCTCAAAAAAGATTATGATTATATTTTTATTGATTGTGCTCCATCATTAGGTTTGATAACCTTAAACTCTCTAGTAGCGGCCGATTCTGTGATCATCCCAATCCAATGTGAATATTTTGCACTGGAAGGATTGGGCAAACTGTTGAACACTATTAAAAGCATTCAAAATATTCACAATTCAGAATTAGACATTGAAGGATTATTGCTTACCATGTTCGATTCTCGTCTTCGACTTTCTAATCAGGTAGTTGATGAAGTTAGAAAACATTTTTCTAGCATGGTTTTTGATACAATTATTAGACGAAATACTCGTTTAGGGGAAGCACCTAGTTATGGAGAAAGTATTATTGCATACGACGCAACAAGCAATGGTGCAGTAAATTACTTAAATCTAGCACAGGAATTATTAAAAAAGAATTCGTAAAATGGCAAAAGCAACCAAGAAACAAGCTTTAGGAAGAGGGTTATCAGCCTTATTGAAAGAATCCTCTCACATAATTTCTGCCACCGACAAAAATGCAGACAAAGTTGTCGGTAGCATTATCGAAATTGGCTTAGACTTGATTGATGTTAACCCCTATCAACCCAGAACCTATTTTGATGAAGAAGCATTAGTCGAATTGGCTAATTCCATCAAAGAACTTGGTGTCATTCAACCAATAACTGTCAGAAAATTAAATGAAAATAAATTTCAATTAGTTTCTGGTGAGCGTCGTTTTAGAGCTTCTAAGTTAATAGAAAACAAGACAATACCAGCTTATATACGACTAGCCAACGACCAAGAAATGCTCGAAATGGCATTAGTTGAAAACATACAACGTAAAAATTTAGATCCGATAGAAGTTGCTTTATCATACCAGCGTTTAATTGATGAAATTCAGTTAACTCAAGAAGAATTAAGTATCAGAGTTGGAAAAAAACGTTCAACGGTTACCAATTATTTGCGTTTGCTAAAATTAGATCCAATATTACAGACTGGAATGAGAGATGGATTTATTTCTATGGGACATGGTCGAGCAATGATTAACATCCAAAATACAGAGGATCAATTGGCGATATATGAGAAAATTTTAAGCGAAAAATTATCTGTAAGGCAAACTGAAGATCTTGTAAAAAATTTAAAATCAGGAACTACCAACAAGCGAAATAAAAAGCAAGTTCCCAACTATATTAAAACAAGTATTCCTGAAATAAGTGAGTATTTAAAGCAGAAAATTAATATTACAGTGAGTTCAAATGGAAAAGGAAAGATTTCAATTCCATTTCATTCCGAGGAAGATTTCAACCGAATAAAAAACTTACTAAAATAAGTGTTTTTAAAAAGAATCATATTGTTTACTTTCTTTGCATTTTTTTCTGCAACTCTATCAGGGCAAACAGATTCGTTAGATGTTAAGAATAAAGTATCAACAAAAAAGCTTGCATTTCAAAAAGGAGGTATTTATAATCCTCTAGCGCCGGCTAAAGCGGCATTTTATTCTGCTGTTTTACCTGGATTAGGACAAATTTATAATAAAAAATATTGGAAAGCTCCCATTGTCTGGGGTGCAATGGGTACAAGTATTTATTATTATTTAAACAACAACAAAGAATACAAAAGGTATAGAACAGCGTATAAATTGAGGAGAAATAATTTAATTGATGAATTTACTATCAATGGAACTGAAGTAATTTCTATAAAAACACTAGAAAGAGCCCAAGATCAGTTAAGAGAAAATAGAGATTTATCACTTTTAACAACGATCATTTTTTACGCGCTACAAATAGTAGAAGCGAGTGTAAATTCGCATTTACTTCAATTTAATACTGAAGATAATTTATCATTTAAACCTACTTTTATAAATGACCCTATTGGAATAGATGCTCCAAAAGTAGGTCTCACCATTAAATATAATTTTTAAAATGAAAATCGCACTATTAGGTTATGGAAGAATGGGTAAAGAAATTGAAAAAATTGCTTTATCTCGAGGACATGAAATCGTAATTAGAAAAGATGTCAATGATACCATTGACATAACATTAGCTGATGTTGCAATCGATTTTAGTGTACCCTCTTCTGCTTTTAACAATATTACCGATTGTATCAATAATAAGGTTCCTGTCATTTCTGGGACAACAGGTTGGCTGGATAAATATGATGAGGCCGTTAGACACTGCGAAAAAATGGAAAGCGCTTTTTTGTATGCTTCTAACTATAGTTTGGGAGTCAATATTTTTTTTGAACTAAACAAACAGTTGGCAAAAATGATGCATCATTTACAAGACTATGAGATTTCTATGGAAGAAATTCATCACACACAAAAATTAGATGCACCAAGCGGAACAGCGATCACCCTAGCAGAGGGAATCATCGAAAATTCCTCAAAAAAAAATTGGGAATTGGGAGAAAAAACTTCTGAGGAAAATATTCCTATCAAAGCAAAAAGAACTCCTAATGTTCCGGGCACACATTCAGTTTGGTATACCTCTGAAGTTGATTCCATAGAAATCAAACACACTGCAAACAGTAGAAAAGGGTTTGCATTAGGTGCGGTGGTTGCCGCAGAGTGGATTCTTGGAAAAAAAGGAGTATTTTCAATGAAAGATGTACTAAATATTGATGAATGATTTCAACTTCATTTCTACTAATCAGAAAATATTAAAATATTAAATTATGGCATTTACAGAATGGTTTATCATTTTTCTAGCGATACAATTGCTTCATTTTTTAGGAACTTGGAAACTCTACAAAAAAGCAGGAAAAAAAGCATGGGAAGCTCTGATTCCTATCTACAATGGGATCATTTTAATGAAAATTATTAACCGCCCAAAATGGTGGATTGTCTTATTATTTATTCCTGTTGTAAATCTTTTAATGTTTCCCATAATTTGGATAGAAACTCTAAGATCATTTGGTCATCATAAAAAACAAGATTATTTCTTAGCTATTGTTAGTTTAGGATTCTATTTATTTTATATCAATTACGCAACAGATTCAGTACACAATCCAAACAGAAATTTAAAATTTAAATCTGAAATAGGAGAATGGATTAGTTCTATTGCGTTTGCTATAATTGTTGCTACCTTAGTTCATACCTACATTATCCAACCATTCACAATCCCTACATCCTCTCTAGAAAAATCATTATTGGTTGGAGATTACCTTTTTGTTAGTAAATTTCATTATGGCGCAAGAGTTCCATCTACAGTAATTGCAGCTCCAATGGTTCATGACTCTTTACCTTTTACAGGAACAGCCTCTTATTTAAAAAAACCTCAATTTCCCTACACACGTATTCCTGGGATTCAAAAAATTAAAAATAATGATATTGTTTGTTTTAATTGGCCTGCAGATACTTTAGCAACCATGTGGGGAGACACTTCTGGGAAATTTACCTACAAACCTGTAGATAAAAAAACCAATTATGTAAAACGCTCAGTAGGTATTGCTGGCGACTCTTTAGAAATGAGAAATGGATATTTCTATATCAACGGAAAAAAGAATGACTTGCCGGAAAGAGCAAAATTACAATTCTATTATACTTATGAATCAAAAAAACCGATTGATCAAAATACATTTCCGAAATTTTTAATTGACAAGGAAAGAACTGGAGTCTATAAAATTTTATCTGAATATTGGGAAAACTCCAAAGTACAAAACGCAATAAAAAAGAATGGTAATTTATCTAAAATTGGATCAGACTCTATATACACTGAAGTTGCTGGAAGTATAAACCCTGATTTTGCAAGAAAATTGAAAATGTTTTCTGTTGAAAATAAGATAAACATTAATTTAACCGAAGAAGAAGTAGCACGTTTATCTAAATATCCATTAACTGTTTCTATCAATAAGATAAATCATGAAGCTGATAAAGCCATATTTCCTCATATTGAAGAGCTTGGTTGGAGTCAAGACAATTTTGGCCCCATATACATCCCAAAAGCGGGTACCACGGTAAAGATTGATTCAAAGTCACTTCCTTTTTATGAACAAATTATCAAAAATTATGAAAATAATGACTTACAAGTTGTTGGTGATCATATTTTTATCAATGGAGTTAAATCGAATTCGTATACTTTTCAACAGGATTACTTTTATTTAATTGGAGATAACAGGCATAACTCTCTAGATGGACGTTATTGGGGCTATGTTCCTTTTGATCATGTCTTAGGAAAACCAGTGATGGTATGGTTTAGCTGGGATGCAAATGCACCTTCTTTGGTTGCTAAATTAAAGTCAATTCGTTGGAATAGAATGTTTACAACTGTTCATGGGGAAGGTAAACCTACTTCATACAGGTATTTAGTTTTTGCACTTATTCTATTATATATCGGTTATAGCTTTTATAAAGGAAAAAAGAAAACTGTAAAAAAATAAGGACGATGTCATTGTATATTCCTACTTATTTTTCCCCGATTTCTCAATATGCTCAAATTATAAAATCTAATACCATCTTCTTTGAAATGGAAGATAATTTTCAAAAACAAAGCTATCGAAATAGGTGTTACATATACAATTCTAATGGAAAGCAACTATTAAACATTCCTCTAAAAGAAAAAAAGGGAACTTCATCTTTAAGAAAGAAGACGAAAGACATGTTAGTTGATAACAATTCTCATTGGCAAGAACATCACTTGAAATCTCTACAAACAGCCTACAGAGCTTCTCCTTTTTATGAATTTTATGAAGATGATCTACTAGCAATTTTTAACAAAAAATACACCTTTTTACAAGATGTAAATATTGACACGTATTTATTTGTAACAGATGCTTTACAGATAAGTCAAGAGTATTCTAAAACAAAAGAATATGAAATAATCACGGATAAAAATGATTATAGGATCCTTGCAGATATAAAAAAACAACCAAAAAAGTCTCGAGATAAATACATACAAATGTTTGATAATAAGCATGGGTATATCGATAATTTATCAATTTTAGACCTTCTATTCATGGAAGGTCCAAATGCCATTAGCTATTTAAAATAATAAAGTTTTTTTTAACTATTTTCATCAAAAAAATTCTTCATCATAAATTACTTGTTTGATGTTTAACAGTCGATTGGATATTATATTTTCCAAATTTAGGATTAACTCATAAAAATAAGTAATTCTAAAAAAATGATTATTTCAATGTATGTCTACGTAACTAAGGAATCAATATATTAAATTTGTTCCAGTTTAGTTGAATAAGTTACATTTTGTTTCCCTAAAAGATAATATGAACTTTATAAAAAAATTTACAGCGCTTTATTCTCTTTCACAATCTGATGAGTTTGTTGAAAAGTTGACCAACAGTTTAGAAAAAAAAGTTTACAAAAGAAACGACAACATTATAGAGATGGGTGAAACTCCTTCAAAGTTTTATATCCTAAAGGAAGGAGTTGTTAGAAGTTATGTCATCGGTCCAAATGGAAAAGAACACATTAAAATATTACACAAATCTATTTGTCTTTTTGCACCTTTAACTGCGCTTGTTAAAAAAGAAGCATCAACCTTAATTTTTGATTGTCTAACAGATTGTGAAATTTTTGAAGGTAATTACTATGATTTTTTAACATTGACAAATTCAGATTTAGAGTTTTCAAGTTTTTATATAAAAATACTAGAAGCAGGTTATATAAATTCTGAGAATAAAATTTATGATTTATCTGTATTAGATTCTACGGAAAGATACCTTAAACTTAAAAAAGAAATTCCTGACATTGAAAACCTGATTCAGCAATATCACATTGCATCTTATTTAAACATTACCCCAACACAGTTAAGTAGAATTAGGAAAGAATATTATTCAAAATAGTTTTACAACTCGTAAAATGATTTCCTCGTTGGATGGATTCTATTTAAATTTTCAATTGGCTAATTGAGTTGCTATTAAAAATATCTTTTAATAAGATTCGAAAACTCTAAAGAGATATTTAACCTAAAAATTAAAAAAAGGTACACTATAGTAATACATGTACTTTTTAAGAAAATATTTACAATTGTATGAACTGGGAACTTTAAGATATAGATCTCTTCAATAGAGAAATCCCAAAAATTGAACAACAGATATAATGACGCAATGATAAAAATCATCATCAATGTTTTTTTAGTATAAGGGATCATAGAGAATTTCCTTTTTACAAAATACAATTTAAACGAATTCGCAGAAAAAATAACCATTAAAGTTGCTAATGCCAAACCATCTGTTCCCATCTCTAGCTCATAATAAAACAGTTTATTTAAAAAATAGACAGATAAAGCCATGCAAACACTGATGGGTAACATTATTCTGTAAAACTCTGAATTATTGATAATAGCCCCGTTATTCCCCATAAAACCATTAAATAATTTGAGTAAAGAAATCATGAACACGACCAATACACCTCCTGCATATTCTTGGGGAAGCAACAAATAAAGCTGTTGAATGTTTGTGTTTATCAACACAAAGAAAAGGCCGCTAATTAACAGTAAATTAATAGAACTTTTTTTATACAAAGAGGCTACTTCGTCATGATTATTCTCATTCAAGGTTTTAGACGTAAGGGGCTGTAAAATATTTAACATTGCTCTACTAGGAGCTTCAATAAAAGACCCAATAAAAACAGCTACGGAATAATACGCTGCTTTTACCAAAGATTCTTTTCCGGGAATCATAAATTTATCAATATCTAAAATAATTGCACCAGCACTTCCTGCTAGAATAATATATGCTGAAAATCGAAGCACCTCTTTAAAATTATCAGGAATAGAGAACGTAAATTTTGGAAGGTATAATTTAAAAGCATACAACATCATAATGAAGGTTCTTAAAAAATAAGCTGCAGTCAGATAATAAATAAATTCTGTTTTTGTAATAAAACCAAAATAAACAGCAAATAATAATATCATGACAACAACTCTGTTGTATAATTCTTTCAAAATATTACCAATCACAGATTGAAACTGAACTTTAGCCCAAGCATAAAAAATCTCGAAATAAGAGGTTGATATCGCAACTAAAAAAATTATAAAAGTATACTCTTTAATAATTGTATTTTCTCCAGATAAGCAATCCCCTATTTGTTGGTAAAAATAATTTCCAAAATAAGCAATTGGAACTGCTATTAATATCGGTAAAAAAAGAACCGATGATAAAAAACGATCTTTCTCTACTTTTGTAAAATAACTTGAAAAAAACTTTACAATAGTATGATGAACACCAAAAGCAATTAATGGCATTAATAGATTAGAGGTAGAAAGCAAGAAGGTTACAAGACCATAATATTCATCTTCTAAAAAGCGAGTATATAGAAACAGCGTATTGATCCCTCCTACAGCAAAACCTAAATAGATAAAAAGTGTATTCTTTAAAGACTGTTTAAAAATAATACCCATACTACGAATGTAAACTATTAATAATAGAAGCCAACTTTTTTGTGATTTCTTTTCGATGATATTTATGGATATTTTTAGCACTCATTTTTAAATTTCCATTTTTATATAGATCGTATAATTTTAATATCTCAGAGGCTATCTTTTCTTCATTTTCAAAATCAACAACGACACCAACATTTGAATCCTTAAGTATCTGAGCGAGATCACCCTTTTCTGGACCGATAGCGAATATAGGTCTTCCAGCAATTAAATATTCAAATAATTTCCCTGTTAAAATTCCCTTATTCTTCTTAATATTTGGAATAAGTAATAATAAAACTTGGGATTTCCTTTGATATTCAATAGCTTTTGAATGATCTACATAATTAATAAATCGAGTATTGTTTGCTAATTGATTTTTTAAAACTGCTCTTTTTACAGAATCAGAAATATCACCAATAAAATTCAATTGCAAATCATTCTTAAAGTTTTTATTCTGTGAACAAAGCAACTGTAAAACCCTAAATAATTTTTTAGGATTGCTTTGTTTTGGTAACATACCTATATAGGAAATTGTGAACTTTTCATCCAAAGCTACCTTTGCAGATTTCATAAATTCATCGTCAAAACCATTGGTTAATACCTCTACTCTATTGGCACTTTTTGAGAACTCTTTTTTAAGTGTATTGCTAACTGTGAGCACACAATCTGCATTTTTCAAAACAAGTTCTTCTAACTTTTTATTTTTATTTCTAGCAAAAGGAAGCTCCTTAAAGTCTTTGTTATAGTATACATCAGACCAGGGGTCTCTAAAATCAGCCAACCATTTTACCTTATTTTTTTGATGGAGTTTTTGTGCGATTAAATGCGTGCTGTGAGGGGGTCCCGAAGAAATAATTACATCTACAGTTGTTTTGTTGAGATATTTCTGGAGGTAGTTTACAGAGGGTTTTATCCAAAATAATTTTGGATCTGGAATAAAAAAATTCCCCCTTATAAAAGATAAAAAACTACTTTTAGAAGTATTTGAAATTCCACTGTTATACTGCAAATTCTTTTTCCAAAACAGTAAATTTGTCGGCTCCCAAATAGGATGTTTTAAAATTTCGATGTTCTCGGGGATTTCATTTAATAAAGAGTGGTCCTCTGTTGGATAATTAGGGTTACTAATGGTATACACAACAGGTTCAATATTAAAATTTTGCAAATACTTCACAAACTTTAACCAACGCTGAACACCAGAACCTCCGGCTGGCGGCCAATAATATGTAATGATTAATACTTTCAAGAGTGTAAATTATCGTATAAATGTAATAGTTTTTTTGAGGTTTGTTCCCAAGAAAACTTATTTTCTATAAACTCTTTTCCGTTATGACCTAACTCATTTCTTAACTTCTCATTGTGATAGAGTATTAACACTTTATCAGAAAAATCTTGAACATCTTTTTCTTTATGTACCAAACCTGTATTATTATGTTCAACCAATCTTCTTTGAGCAGTAGCATCACTTACTAAAATGGGTTTTCCCAGGCTCATGTACTGAAAAATTTTGTTTGCATAAGCAACATCATGTTGTAAGTTTCTATGCAAAGGTGAGATACAAATGTCACTCGATAAAATATAAGATTGAAATAAGTCTATATTTTGCCATCCTTCAAAATCTACATGCTCATTTAACATTGATCTTTCAACTTCTTGTTTTAAAATTCTATCTGTCGTATTTTTTCCTACGATTACAAGTTTCAAGTTTGAAATTGTATTTTTTAATTTTTTAACAGCACCTATAGCTGTGAGAAGCCCCCGCCTTGTATGAGTATCACCCAAATACAAAATAACAAATTTATCTTTATATCTGTCTGCAATAACTTTATCAATATTATAATTCCTGTAGAAGGATTCTCTTATGGTATTAGGGACTAAAACCAACTTATTTTTTGAAGAAGGAATTCTTCTTACTAAACTATTTATAAACTCAGGTGAAACAGAAATAACTTTATCTGATTTATGAATAAATTCTTCTTCTTTATTTTTCCACTTTTTTGGAGAAATCAAGTATTTTCCTGGAAACTTTTGAAGATGAGGGTATAATTTCATTACCTCTGGAGTATTATCATGCAAATCCAAAACAACCGGCAAATTGTATTTTTTATTGGCGTAAAAAACTGATTCTGCAATGCGAATATCATGTATGTGTAAAACTTCAATTGAATTTAATTTTATAAAATTTGCAAGTTTACTTTTCATGCACATTGTATACAAAGGAATGGTATATGCCAGAGCAGAGAGTTTGTATTCTATTTTGTTGGATACATATCGTTTAATGTGAATGCCATTAACAATTTCAGATTGAAGCTGGTTTCCATAATGCAAACAAAAAAGGAAAACTTCATGACCTGCTTCTATGAGAGAAACTGCTTCGTTTTCAACCCTAGGATCTGGAGGAAATACGGCATCTAAAATCATTCCTATTCTCATACATTCATTTTTTTCTGCATAAACGACATAGATAAGGGATTTCTAACTCCCAAATCTAAAATTGTTGCTGGGCTTGGCAAGACTTATTTATGAAATCCGAGGTGTCTTGAAATCTTTTGTGTAAAATTTATAAAGTAAAATTACTAAAATATATAAGAAATAGCAATGTTGATAGAACTATATAAAAAAAGAGAGAAGATTAAATCTTCTCTCTATCCCTTTTACATAGCAAAATTAAAGTAAATAGGTATTTTAAATTAATTCACATTCAATTTAAGTCATTGTTTTTAATCAAACTAATTAAATATGAGTCTTTTTATAAAAAGCACACGCAAAAAAAAAAAAAAATTGAGGCAAAAACTCATAATTAATATCGTTTGTTTATATTTAATCTAAATAAAATTGATTTGAAAAGAAAAAATAAATACCTAATACTCCTTGTGGCTTTAACATCTTGTTGTTTTACATCAGGACAGGGATTGTCAAAAGACAGTTTATACCTCAAAAAAATCTTTGCGAACCAATCAAATTGGGACAGCATACTTCATTACGCCAATAAATTAGAAACATCAAAAAATGCCTGTTTCGTTTATGAAGGAAAAATTCACAAATCCAAATATTATTACAAAAAAGGAGAATATCACAAATCTGAAAAAAAAGTTAGAACCATCTTAAAAGAACTTCAAAATAAAGATGATTTTTGTTTTACAAGAATCAGAATAGAAGCTTTAAATAGGTTGTTTTGGATTAAAAAAAATCAAAAATCTTATGATGAAGCGTATAAATTTTTAATAAAAATTGAAAAAGAGATAAAGAAAATATCAAAAAAAAATAGCTATTACCAAACCATAATGTTGACATTGGTAATCAACCAATCAATCATTGAATCTTTGGTCGGACATGACAAAGAAGCACGAAAAATTTTAAAAAAATATATTTATTTTCAGTATAATAATTATCAAGAATTTTCTAAAAAAGCAAATAAAGCAAACATTTTAAATATGATTGGAGAATCTTATTTAAAATCTAATTGTTGCCATACAAGTAGTGAATTAGATTCTGCCAGTCTCTATTTTAAAAAAGCTTTCGAAATTACAATGACCTTCAATCCATTACATAATGATTCTGAAATTCTTTATAACATAAGAACATCGGAAATATTAGTTGCGAAAAAACAATACAACAAAGCATTGGAAGTGTTAAGAAAATGGAGTTTTAAGGCTAAAAAATTAAAGACTGATCAAACTCTTAACTCCTTAAAAGCGATTTGCTTCTTTAATTTAAACAATAGTGACTCAACATTACATTATGGTAAAAAGGTCATAGCTGACCGAAAAGAAAAGGGAAACCCAGGAAAAAATTATGAAAAAATATTGGAAATTTTAGCAGATCAATATTATAAAAATAAACAACTAGACAGCGCAACTAAATATTCAAAATTAGCTATATCAGAAATAAAAATTATCGGAAAAAATAATGAAGAAATTAACAAAGCTCATCATAAGCATGAAATTAAAAATATGGAAGAGCAAAAAGATAACCTTATTTCTAATAACAAAAAGGATTTTAATACATTCTATACATTTCTTATTGGTATTATAATTTTTCTTGGCACTATATTTTTCGATTCATATAATAAAGGAAATATTTCCAAAAAAAATAGACTTTTAGATGAAA
>Ga0206682_10001170_pt1 | contig 26139 bp, 28 predicted proteins | sample M240m12015metaG_FD_155444 | JGI IMG/M metagenome (GOLD analysis project Ga0206682, IMG submission 155444) | Ammonia-oxidizing marine archaeal communities from Monterey Bay, California, United States - M2 40m 12015 | ecosystem: Environmental > Aquatic > Marine > Intertidal zone | place: USA...
CCTACGATTTAAAACCTATGTATCTAATCTTTATGATGCAAATAATGTTTTTAATATTAGGAGCATTTATGGATTGGGTGGGAATTGTTTTATTAGCAATGCCTGTATTTTTACCTATAGTTTTAGCGCTAGGTTTCGACCCTATTTGGTTTGGAATTCTATTTTGTGTAAATATGCAAGTTTCATTTTTAAGCCCACCATTTGGACCAGCCGCTTTTTATTTAAAATCTGTTACTCCACCTCATATTTCATTGACAGATATTTTTAGAGGATTTGGTCCTTTCATAGTAATTCAATTAATTGTTTTAGCGTGTGTGATGTTCTTTCCAGAATTTACGACACAAAATTTCCACGAGTTCAAACCCACTAAATAATGAAAAAAATTGGTTTTATTGGGATAGGCCTAATGGGTCTTCCTATGGCAAAAAACTTATTGAAAGCTGGTTATAGTTTAAAAGCTTTCAATAGATCCCAAAAGAAAGCTGAAGCCTTAAAAGAATTTGGTGCAGAAATCGCAACTTCTATTGATGATGTCGTAAGTAATAGTGATGTTGTAATCACTATGCTTACTGATGATACGGCAATTAATGAAGTAATGGATAGTTCTAATTTTTTAGAAAATTTAAAATCAAATGCTACAGTTATTGATATGAGTTCAGTTAAGCCTACTACAGCAACTAAATATGGTAATAATTTAAAATCTAAAAATATTAAATATTTAGATGCACCTGTTTCTGGAGGAACTATTGGGGCAGAAGAGGCCTCATTAGCAATAATGGTAGGTGGCGAACAAGATGTTTTTAATGAAGCTCTTGATATTTTAAAAGCTATGGGCAATCCAACTTTAGTAGGACCAGTTGGAAGTGGACAAGTTTCTAAATTAGCAAATCAAATTATAGTTGGATTAACTATTGGAGCAGTTGCAGAAGCCATAACTCTTTGTGAAAAAGCAGGAGCAAACCCAAATAAAATGATCAAAGCCTTATCAGGTGGTTGGGCAGATAGTAAAATTCTTCAAACACATGGAAAGAGAATGATTGATAAAGACTTTACTCCAAAAGGTCGAACTTCAGTTCATTTAAAAGATATGAATAACATTTTAGAGTGTGCAAATAGCCATAATACTCATTTACCTATTTCAAATTTAGTTAAAGAAATGTATAAAACTCTTGTTGAAAATGGACATGGAGAAACAGACCATAGTTCTCTTTATAAAGAAATTGAAAGGATAAATAAAAAATGAGTGGTAGATTAGAAGGTAAAAAAATCATAGTAACAGCAGCTGGCCAGGGAATTGGAAAAGCAACTGCAATTGCTTTTCATAATGAAGGAGCAAGTGTTACAGCAACAGATTTAAACGATAAAACCTTAGCTGATTTAAATAAAGAATATCCTAATATTAATGTTCAAACATTAGACTCAACAAATAACGAAGCAATTTTAGAATTTATAAAAACATTAGACAAAGTAGATGTTTTATTTAATGCGGTAGGATTTGTTCATCATGGAAGTATTCTTGAATGTGAAGAAAAAGACTGGAATTTTTCTTTTGATGTAAATGTCAAATCTATGTACCAAATGTGTAAAGCAATTTTACCTTTAATGGTTAAGCAAAACGGAGGAAGTATAATTAATGTTTCATCTTGCGCTTCAAGTTTAAAAGGATTTCCCAATAGATTTGTATATGGTACAACAAAAGGAGCAGTAATTGGTTTAACTAAATCAATAGCAGCCGATTTTGTTAAGCAAAATATAAGATGTAATTCTATAGCACCAGGAACAGTGTTTTCACCTTCTTGGCAAGATAGAGTTAATCAAAGCCCAGATCCAGTTCAAGCCAAAAAAGATTTTATAGCTAGACAGCCTATGGGAAGATTAGGAACAGCAGAAGAAATTGCAGCTGTAGCTGTTTATTTAGCTGGTGATGATGCAACATTTACAACAGGAACAACTATTTCTGTTGACGGTGGAATTTCAATTTAATTAATAAAAAAAGGAAAGTTATGAAATTATTAAGAGTAGGACAAAAAGGAAATGAAAAACCCGCAGCATTAGATAAAGAGGGTAAAATTAGAGATTTAAGTTCACATGTTAAAGATTTAAATCCTGATCATGTAAATTTTGAAACTATATCTAAATTACAAAGTGTGGATTTATCTTCGTTACCAGAACTATCTTCAAGTGAAAGAGTTGGTTCATGTCTTACAAAACCAGGAAAATTTGTAGCAATAGGTCTTAATTATTCTGACCATGCTGCCGAAACTGGAGCAGAAGTTCCGTCAGAACCTATAATGTTTATGAAGGCAACTAGCTGTATAACTGGCCCTAATGATAATGTTGAAATAGTTTCAGGGTCAAAAAAATTAGATTGGGAAGTTGAACTTGGAATTGTTATTGGAAAAGATACAAAACACATTTCAGAAGATAAAGCTCAAGATCATATTTTAGGATATTGTTTAGTTAACGATGTTAGTGAAAGAGAATGGCAAATTGAAAAAATGGGTCAATGGGTAAAAGGAAAATCTCATGATACCTATGGACCTATTGGGCCATATCTTGTTACAAAAGATGAAATATCAGACATCAATAATTTAAAAATGAGCTTAGATGTAAATGGTAATAGAATGCAAACAGGTAATACAAGTACAATGATTTTTAATGTAAATGTGATTGTATCTTATGTAAGTAAATTTATGTCATTACAACCTGGTGATATTATTACTACTGGAACACCTCCGGGGGTTGGAATGGGAATGAAACCTCAGCAATTTTTGAAAGCTGGAGACACAATGAAATTATCAATTGAAAACTTAGGTGAGCAAAACTCGAAAGTAGTTGCGATATAATAAATTGTGAAAATAACTTCTATTAAAAGTCATGTACTTAAATATGAGTTAGAAAAAGAACTAGGGTATTCACAACAATATTATAAATTTAGAACTGCCCATCTTGTAGAAGTTCAAACAGATGAAGGAATAACAGGTTGGGGTGAATGTTTTGGACCTGGTAATATTGCTTTAGCTAACAAGTTTATTGTTGAAAAAGTAATTCAACCATTAATCATTGGCGAAAATCCTTTAAATAAAGAGCACATTTGGCATAAAGTTTATAATCTTTTAAGAGATAGTGGGCAAAAAGGAATGCCAATTCAGGCATTGTCTGGTGTTGATATTGCGCTATGGGATATCTTAGGAAAAAAAACTAAAAGCCCTCTTTACCAATTGATTGGTGGAAAGTGTAATGAGCAAGTTCCAGTATATGGTTATGGGATGATGTTACAAAAAAAATCTACATCAGAATTAATTGATTTATTTAAAGAAGAAGCAAGCCAAATTAAATCTAAAAATTTTAAAGCTATGAAAATGAAGATTGGATTGGGACCAACTGAAGATCTTAAGTTGGTCAGAGCAGTAAGAGAAGTTGTTGGAAAAGATTTTAGACTAATGGTAGATGCAAATCATGCATATAATCTAAATGATGCTTTATTTGTTGGTAGAGGTTTAGATGAGCTTGATATTTTTTGGTTTGAAGAACCTGTGGCGCCTGAAGATTATGATGGCTATAGAGAATTAAAGCAAAAAATCAAAACAAATATTGCAGGAGGGGAAGCTGAGTTTACAAAATATGGATGGAATGAATTAATTAAAAAAAAATGTATAGATATAGCTCAACCAGAAGTTTGTGGATTAGGTGGAATTACTGAGTATTTAAAAGTATCTGCATTAGCACAAGCTAACTTTATACCAGTTGTAAACCATGTCTGGGGATCTGCTGTAAGTATTGCAACTAATCTACATTTGCTAATAGCTCAACCTGATATGCCAGGAGGTTTATTTCCTTCAAAATCAATGCTTGAGTTTGACACAACAGAAAAAAATATTTTTATCACTGATCTTCCGACTGAAAGTTTTTCAATTCTAGATCAAGTAAAAGAAAATAAAGGATTTGCGTCTGTATCAGATAATCCTGGAATAGGAATAACCCCTAACTTTGATTTTATTAAAGAATTTGAAGTCAATGAATAAAATTAAAACAACTGAACCTAAAGTTCTCTGGAAATTAAGATGTAAACTTGGGGAAGGAACTCTCTGGGTTAAAGAACATAATTCAATTTACTTTGTAGACATTAAAAAAAAATATTTTTTCTCTTTAAATACAAAAAATAACAAAAAGAAAAAATTTAAAGTTGATAAAGAAATTGGTTTTTTGGCTCATATTAAAAATAATATCTTTATCTTGGGTCTTCAAGGTGAATTAAGAATTCAAAATATAAAAACAAAAAAAATAATAAAAAGTATTTTAATCGAACAGGGTATTAAATTAAATAGAATTAATGATGGAAAAACTGATCCAAAAGGAAATTTATGGTTTGGAACTATGGACAATCTAGAAAGAAAAATTGAAAAAGGTTCCCTTTATAAATTAGATAAGAACTTAAATTTAACTAAAGTCGATAAGAATTATAGAATTACTAACGGACCAGCATTTATAGATGAAAATAATTTTTATCACACCGATAGTTCAAAAAAGATAATTTATAAAATAAAAATTAATAATCAAAATAAAATTATTAATAAAAAAATATTTAAAAAATTTTTACCAAAGGATGGATCACCAGATGGTATGACTTTGGATAGAGACAAAAATCTTTGGGTAGCACACTTTCATGGCGCTTGTGTTTCAGTATTTAATAAAAATGCTAAATTAATTCATAGAATTAATTTGCCAGCAAAAAATATAACTAATTGTACATTTGGTGGACAAAAAAATAATGAAATTTTCATTACTTCAGCAACAAAAGGTATGAACAGAGCTGATCTGCAAAAATTTAGATATTCAGGTTTCTTATTTAGTGTAAAAACTAACTCGAAGGGAATTTTACAAAAAAAATTTATTATAGCTGATGAAAAAAAGAGATCTTTACTATGAGCGAATTCCTACAAAACTTTTACGAGAAGATATAAGGTTATTAGGAACATTTCTTGGAAGAGTTATAAAAGATCAGGAAGGTATTGGTTTTTTTAAGATTGTAGAGAGATTAAGATTATTATCTAAAAATACATTATTAGATAAAAATAAAAGAAAAGTTTTTTCAAAAATATCTAAAGAAATTAAAAAACTACCACCCAAACAAACTTTCAAAATTACTCGAGCATTTTCTCATATTCTAAATTTAATGAATCTTGCAGAGTCATTAGATGCATCACGAAAACTAAATGAATATGACAATCCTTTCTTTAAAGATAAAAATCAAAATATATTTATTGAAGACATAATTAATGGACTTTTTAAGGATAAAAATATTTCTAATAATAAAATATACGAACAAGCTAAAAATTTAGATATTGGCATTGTTCTAACCGCCCATCCAACTGAGGTAAAAAGAAGAACATTGATTCAGAAATACGCCAATTTAATTGATTTAATGGAACAGAGACATTTGTATAAAAAGTATCCATCAAAAATTATTGAAATAGACAGAAAACTTTATACCGAAATCACAATAATATGGAAAACTGATGAACTTAAAAGATCAAAACCCTCTCCATTAGATGAGGCAAGATGGGGTTTGGCAATTATTGAAGACAGTTTGTGGGATACAATTCCCAAAGTTTACAAAAGATTAAATGATATTTTCAGAAAAAATTTAAAAAAAGATTTACCAAGGACTTTTAATCCTATTCAATTTGGATCGTGGATGGGTGGTGATAGAGACGGCAACCCTAATGTAACAGCCGAAGTTACTAAAAAGGTAATTTTATTTTCTAGATGGCAAGCTGCTAAATTGTATGAAAAAGAATTAACTAAATTAATTCAAGATCTATCAATGAAAGAATGTTCTCAAAAGATCAGACGAGTAGTGGGAAATACTTTTGAGCCATACAGAGTATATTTAAGACCTACGAGAGATAAAATAAGAAGAACTCACCAAATAATAGAGAGACATTTAAATAAAAATATATCACTTGATGAAAGTAAATTATTACAAAGTAAAAATGAAATTTTAGAACCATTAAGAGATATAAGGGACTCATTAAATTTAAATCGTGGACAACATGTGGGAAATTCAGATCTATTAGATTTGATTAGAAGAGTTAGATGTTTTGGAATTAATCTTGCAAAATTAGATATAAGACAAGAGTCTTCACGTCATGAAAAATTGATAAATGATGCAATAAAAAATAAATATAAAACTAATTACTTAAAACTATCTGAAAATAAAAAAATAAATTTACTAAATTCTTTAATTAAACAAAAAAAATATTTTTTAGATAAAATAAATATTAGAGATAAAGAAAACAAAGAGGTTTGGGATACTTTTAAACAGATTTCTAAAGAGCCAGCTCAATGTCTTGGTGCTTATGTAATATCAATGACTTCAAAAGCTTCAGATATTTTATCAGTTTATTTTTTGCAAAAACAAGCTCAAATTAAGAATTTACTAAGAGTAGTTCCACTTTTTGAGACATTAGATGATTTAAAAAATGCAAAAGATGTAATGGAAAATCTCTTTAAATTATCTTGGTATAGAAAACTCATAAACAATCAGCAGGAAGTAATGATTGGTTATTCAGATTCTAGCAAAGATGCAGGAAAACTATCTGCAAGTTGGCATCAATACAAGCTTCAAGAAGAGCTTAGAAATCTAGCTAAAAAATATAAAATAGATTTAGTTTTTTTCCATGGCAGAGGTGGTTCTGCTGGAAGAGGAGGAGGACCTATACAAGCAACATTAAAATCTCAACCTTCAAATACTGTAAATGGGAAAATTAGAATTACGGATCAAGGCGAAGTAATTCAACAAAAATATGGATACAAACCTCTGGCAGAATACAATCTTTGTAGTTACATTGGTGCAGTGATGGATGCATCGTTAAACCCTCCTCCAAGATCAAAAAAAAATTGGAGAGAGTTAATCCAGAAAATGTCTGAAATATCGACTTCAGCCTATAGAAAATATTTAAACCAAAGTGAAGATTTTATAAGATACTTTAAAACAGTCACTCCTCACAAATCACTTGGAAAACTTGCGATAGGATCAAGACCAACTAAAAGAAAAAATGTTGATAACATACAAAGCCTACGAGCTATACCTTGGGTATTTGCATGGACTCAAATACGATTAATGTTGCCTGCTTGGCTTGGAACAACAGAAGCATTGAGATATGGTTCAATAAAAAAATTTTCCAAAACACTAACAGACATGGAAAGAAATTGGCCATATTTTGTGTCAACTATGGATATTTTGGACATGGTAATTTCAAAAGTAGATACTGAAATCTCAGTAATTTATGAAAAAAATTTAGCAGATGAATCTTTAAAAAGAATTGGAAAAAAATTAAGGTTTCAATTTAATGCACTGGTGAAGTTACATAATAAAATTACTCCCAAAGATGTAGTAAAAGAGAGAAAAGAATTTAGAAAAGCATTATTTATAAGAAATAATTACACAGAAATGTTAAACATATTGCAATCTGATATAATGAATAAATTAACAAATAAAAAATATAAAAAATTAGATAAAAAATTTTTAGAAGATTCTTTAATGACTTCAATTGCTGGAATTTCTGCAGCTATGAAAAACACAGGTTAAATGATTGAATTATTAATAGCTTTTGGAGCAGGACTTATTAGTTTTTTGTCCCCATGCGTTTTACCTTTGATACCTGGATATGTTTCTTTTATTTCAGGGCAATCATTACAAGAAATTTTAAAATCAAAAAAAATAGATGTTTTACCTTTAATTTTATTTTGTTTTGGATTTTCAACTGTATTTATTATCTTGGGAGCTTCAGCATCCTTTTTAGGTCAAACACTTTTGCAAAATTCAGAAATATTAAGGGTGCTGGCAGGTATTGTAATAATAATTTTTTCTCTACAATTAATTGGATTAATAAATATTGGTTATTTGAACTTGGAAAAAAGATTTGAAGCAAAGAAATCACAACACATCTTATTTCCCTATTTAATAGGGTTGGCTTTTGGATTTGGGTGGACACCATGTATTGGTCCAATTTTAGGTTCAATACTAGCTTTAGCTTCTATAGAGGAAACTTTATCAAAAGCTATTATGTTATTGAGTTTTTATTCTATTGGTCTTGCAATCCCCTTTATACTTTCAGGGTATTTAATTCAAAAATTTTTATTATTTTCGAAAAATTTTAAGAAAAATATTAATCTTATATCCAAATCTGGTGGAATTATTCTTTTAGTTACAGGTATATTAATTTTAACAAATCAACTACAGGCAATTGGTTTCTACATAATTAAAATTTTTCCATTTATGCAAAATTTCGGTTAATAATAATTTATGAAAATTTATCAAATAGATTCAAGCGCTAGAAAAAAAGGTTCTACTTCAAGAGCATTAGCCAAAAAAGTATTAGATAAAATTAAAAAACCTGAGGACGAGGTTATTTATAGAGATCTAGATGATGAAATGCTTTTTGTGAGTGGTCTCACTGAATCTGGTATGAAAATTGACGAAAAAGATCAAACAGAAGAACATAAAAAGATGTTTAGTCTGTCAGATAAACTTGTTTCTGAATTAAAAGAGAGTGACATTATTATAATTTCAGCCCCAATTTATAATTATGGTCCTCCAGCAACGTTAAAAGCATGGTCTGATTTAGCTGCTAGAGTAGGAGAAACTTTTAGATTTAAACCCGATGGAAGAAGAGAAGGATTATTAAAAAATAAACGCGCATATTTAGTGATTACTTCTGGAGGAACCAAATTAAACTCTAAGGAAGATTTCTTAACACCATGGTTAAAATACATATTAAATTTTTTTGGCATAGAAAAGGTTGATGTAGTTAGCGCTGACCAAATGGCATTAGACTATGAAAAATCAATCAAAGAGGCTGAAGAACAAATTCATAATTTAGCCTAAATAAATAGATATTTTTACAATTATTTGTCTAATTAAATTTATTTTGTTAACATAAGATATGAGAATATTTCTTTTTATAATTTTAAGTTTGTTTTTTTTTACTAATAGCAATGCAGGATGTGACGATCCATTGACTGATGGAGTAGATTACTCAAATTGTAGATTTTCAGATGCTCAAGATTTGCAAGGAAGTTACTTACCTAATTCAAATCTTTCATTTGCAAGTTTTATTCAAGTAAATTTTGATAAGAGTATTATGATGAATTCAAATTTGTCATTTGGAACTTTTCCTGAATCTACTTTTGTAAGAGCAAATTTATATGAAACAATCTCTATAGGAGCTAATTTTGAAAAAACAAATTTTACAGGTTCAAATTTGACAAGAGTTGATTTTATGGGTGCCACTTTAATTGAGTCAAATTTTCAAAATGCAAATCTAATGGAAGCTAATTTTACCTCTTCTAACATTACCAATGCTAATTTTGATGGTGCTAATTTAATTGGTGCGACATGGACTAGTGGTGAAACGTGTGGTCCAGGATCAATAGGCACTTGTAACAAGTAGTCATGAATACTGCTATCAAAACTGACGATGTAATATTCAATTTTTTCAAACAGATTTGTGATGAAAAAGATGATCAAAAATGTGTTGAGCTTGGGAATGAATGGATAAAAGCAATGGAGACAAACTTATCAAGTATGGAAGCTAATCTTAATGGTGCTGATAAATTAAAACATCAAGATGACATTAAAAGTAATCGAGATCATCTAAACAATCTTAAAAAAAAAAATTCATCAGAATGGCGAGACTATGCAACTCAATGTATGATTGAGATAATGAATCATAAAAGCCAACAATAATGAGCAATCAAGAGAGAGTTTTTATAATCATTTGTTTGTCTTTGATAATTTTTACTCTTTATTATTTAATAGAGAAACATTTGCTATAAAAAAAACCTTTCATTAAGGGTAAAAATATACTATTTGTTAATTAAAGGGGTGTCTAAACAGACTGAGATTAAACCCTAAGAACCTGTCCGGTAATTCAGAAAGGGAGAACAATGGATAAAACATACTTAATAAGTCAATCAACATCATTATTGATAGTTATAGTTATAAGCTTAATTTTTACGGTGCTAGGGCTATATCACTCAAGAAAATTCAAAGGTATAAACAATTATCTTACAGCAAATAGAAACATAGGTTTATTTTCATTAACTACAAGTTTGGTTGCCTCCGCATTAGGAGCATGGATTTTATTTGGTCCAGCTGCAGCAGCTACATGGGGTGGAATAGGTGCTGTTATAGGATATTCACTTGGTACAGCTTTTCCAATGATTTTTTTAATCTATTTTGGAAAAAAAATTAGAACTGAATTTCCAAAAGGATCATCACTCATTGAATTTATGAGAAAAAAATTTGGAAAGAGTTTGTTTAAATTGATTTTGTTAATGACTATATTTTATATGTTCATATTTTTGTGTGCAGAAGTAACAGCAGTATCTGTGTTAATAAACTATATATCAGGTACAGAATTATGGATTACTGCATTAATAGTACTTTTAGCAACATTAACCTACACACTATATGGTGGTTTAAGAGCATCTATTTTCACAGATAATATTCAAATGATCGTGATCAGTATACTCTTGTTAATTTCAATAATTTATATTTTATCTAATACTGGAAATAATTTTTCATTTGAGTTTATAGAACAAAAAAATCCCCAATTATTAAGTGGCTCCTATGCACCAAGTTACACTGCTGGACTAACTTTTTTTATAGCTGTAGCAGCAACTAATTTATTTCACCAAGGGAATTGGCAAAGAGTATATGCTGCAAAAAATTACCAAATTCTTAAACAAAGTTTGTTAATTTCTTTTTTTATAATTGTGCCAGTAGTTTTTTTCATGGGATTTACTGGAATGGTGTCTTTTTCTATAGATCCTAGTCAAAGACCTGATTTAGGTTTTTTTACGTTATTACTAAAGGAGCAAACGCAAACTCTATCTTTATTAATAATTATACTTGGATTATCGCTTACAATTTCGACTGTTGATACTTTAGTTAATGCAATATCCAGCTTATTTGTGGTGGATGGAAAAGCAACATTTAAACTTAATAAAAATACAGATTATCTAAAATTATCAAAATATTTTATAATTGCCATATCCTTAGTTTCATTCTTTATTGCTTCAAAAGGTTTTGATATTTTGTATTTATTTTTACTAGCTGATTTATTTTGTTGTGCGTTTGTGTACACAGTTTTTTATAGTTTTTATAATAAAGGAGTAAATGAAAAAGTCGCATATGTTGCAATTATTATAGGATTAATTGGTGGCTTTCTATTGTTTCCATTTCCAGATTTTTCAAAAAGTTTACTTGTTGGTGTGCTAATGTCTAAAGATTTATTTGCTCCATTTGTTACACAATCTTTGTTGTTTTTATCTTTTGTAGTAGCAACTTTTTTTCCAGCGATAATACTTTTAATAAAAAAAAACTAATATCTAGATTATATTAAGAGACCATTTTTATGGTCTCTTTTCACTGTTATTTATATCTTATTGAAATTCAATAAATAACCTCTATATAACTATCAATCCCAAATGTCTGAAATTCAAATAAGCATTAACAATCTTTCAAAAGTCTACGATAATGGCTTCAAGGCACTTAATAATGTCAGCCTCAAAGTAAAACAAGGCGAAATCCTTGCTATGCTTGGACCCAATGGTGCTGGTAAAACAAGTTTAATTAGTATTATTTGTGGAATTGTTAAACCATCTTCAGGTACAGTCACAATAGATAATTTTGATATTATAAAAGACTATAGAGAGACAAGATCAATAATAGGACTTGTTCCCCAAGAATTAAATTTAGAGTCTTTCGAAACTGTGTTTGACACAGTGTCTTACTCCAGGGGACTGCATGGAAAAGCACCGAAGCCTGAACATATTGAAAAAATTTTAAAAGATTTAAGTTTGTGGGACAAAAAAGACCAAAGATTGAGACAATTATCTGGTGGAATGAAAAGAAGAGTTTTAATTGCTAAAGCTTTATCTCATGAGCCTAAGATACTATTTCTTGACGAGCCAACTGCTGGTGTTGACGTAGAACTTAGAAGAGACATGTGGATGGTTGTTGATGATCTTAGAAAAACTGGAGTCACAATTATTTTAACAACACACTATATTGAAGAAGCAGAAGCCATAGCTGATCGTGTGGCTGTTATAAATCAAGGTGAAATTATTATTGTTGAAGATAAAAAAGAATTAATCAAGAAAATGGGTCATAAAAAATTAACTGTTGAATTACAAGAAAAAATTACAAATATCCCTGAGAATTTACTTAAATATAATCTTGAAATAGGTGAAGAGTTCATATCTTTAATTTATACTTACAATGTACAAGCTAAAAAAACTGGTATTACTGATTTGTTACAAGATTTAAAAGACACTGGATTAAAATTAAAAGATTTAAAAACAGAACAAAGTACTCTGGAAAAAATATTTGTTAATTTGGTAAAGGAAAATAATGAAATTTAACTATTATGGCTTCAAAGCTATTTATGTTCATGAGATGAATAGATTTATAAGAACAATCGGTCAGTCTATTCTTTCGCCAGTAATATCTACATCATTATATTTTGTAGTTTTTGGTTCAGTTATTGGGGGTTATATTGAAAAGATTGATGGTGTTAGTTATGGATCGTTTATTGTTCCGGGCCTGTTAATGCTAACTTTATTAACTCAATCAATAAGTAATACTTCATTTGGAATATTTTTTCCAAAATTTAACGGAACAATTAACGAAATTTTAGCAGCACCTATATCAACACTTGAAACAGTCCTCGCTTTTGTTGGGGCAGGAGCTACAAAAACTTTAATGGTTGGAACGGTAATTTTTATTACAGCATCATTTTTTGCTGATGTGACTGTTAAATATCCAATGTTAATGATATTTCTATTAGTTTTAGTCTCATTTACTTTTGCATTATTTGGATTTTTAATTGGAGTTATTAGTAAAAACTTTGAACAAATGTCTATCATCCCATCATTAGTAATCACACCAATGGTGTTTTTAGGAGGAAGTTTATACTCCCTTGATATGCTACCACCTTTTTGGCAAACAATATCTTATTTTAATCCAGTAGTTTATTTAATTGATAGCTTAAGATTTTCTTTTTACGGTGTAGCTGATTTTAATATTTGGAAAAGTATCAGTTCAATGATTGTATTTTTGATAATTTGTATAACAGCAGTTTCGTATATTCTTAAAAAAGGTTATAATATTAAATCTTAACTACTAGCTATTTTCTTTTTTGGATCATAAAAAGGTTTTTCAACAACAATACAATCAAACACACCCTCATTTGTAGTTATTTTAAACTCATTTCCTATTTCTGATTGTTCAACTGAAATCATAGCTAAAGCAATATTTTTTTTTAGTCTAGGAGAGTAAACTGCAGATGTAACTTTACCAATATCAACATTATCTTTTGTAATTTTCCAAAAAGTTGTATTTGGTGATTTTAAAGGGTCACAATTTATTTCGATACCAACTTGTTTTCTTTTTATTCCTTCTTGTTTAATTTTTTTTAACGCTTCCTTTCCAATAAAATTAATATCTTCGTCTAAATTTATTAAACGATCTAATCCTAGCTCAAATGGATTAGTATTGATATCTGCATCAGCATGATATGAAAGCATTCCGCCTTCAATTCTTCTAATAGAGGATGTGTGACCTGGCTGCAATCCATGTTGCTTACCAGTTAGCATTATTTTTTCGTATAATTCATTTCCTTTAGAAGCATCTCTTAAATATATTTCATAACCAAGTTCACTTGACCAACCTGTTCTAGAAACAATCAAAGGTATTCCATCTAAATCATATTCTTTTAACCAATAGTATTTTAAATCTTTAATTTCTTCTCCAAAAAGTTTGACCATTATTTCACCTGATGTTGGCCCTTGAAGTTGTAACGGAGAAACATCTGGTTCTTTAATTTGAACATCAAAACCTGAATTTACTGCAACACCTTGTGCCCATAATAAAATATCACTATCTGCAAGTGATAACCAAAAATGATTTTCAGCTAATCTTAATAATACTGGATCATTTAAAATACCACCTTCATTATTTGTAATTAAAACATATTTGCATTGCCCAATAGCAAGTTTTGATAAATCTCTAGGTGTCAATAATTGTGTAAATTTGTATGCATCGGGACCAGTAATCTCAACCTGTCTTTCGACTGCTACATCACAAAGAATAGCTTTTTCAATTAAGTTCCAGAAATTTTGCTCAGGATTCCCAAAATCCCTTGGAATATACATATGATTATAAACTGAAAATCCTGTAGCACCCCATTTGACAGTGGAGTCAAAGTAAGGAGACTTTCTAATTTGTGTACCAAAACCAAAATTTTTATTACTCATTTTTGATAATTAACAGCCTATTTCAAAGTTTTCAAAGAAAAAATAGCCCAATTAAGGGCTATTAAAAAATTAGAGGGAATCTATATTTATTTAAAATTGTTCAGATTCAGTTGAACCTGCCATAGCAGTTGTTGAACTCTTTCCACTACTGATAGTATTTGATACTGCATCAAAATAAGATGTACCAACTTCTCTTTGGTGTTTCACACTTGTGTATCCATCTTTTTCTCTAGAAAATTCTTGTTGTTGAATTCTAGAGTATGCAGTCATACCTTCTGCTTTATATTTTTCTGCTAGTTCAAATATAGCTATGTTTTGAGTATGAAACCCAGCTAATGTAATGAATTGAAATTTGTAACCCATTTTAGCAATTTCTTGTTGAAATGAAGCTATCTCATCATCACTTAAATGTTTTTTCCAATTAAATGAAGGTGAACAATTGTATGCTAATAACTTTCCAGGAAATTTTTCATGTATTGCATCTGCAAATTTTTTAGCTTCAGCAAGATTTGGGGTTGCTGTTTCACACCAAATTAAATCAGCATAAGGTGCATAGGCAAGTCCTCTTGAAATAGCTTGTTCAATTCCATCTTTAACATAAAAGAAACCTTCTGGAGATCTCTCACCTGTTAAAAATGGCTTATCATTTTCATCAAAATCATTTGTAATTAATTTTGCAGCATTAGCATCTGTTCTTGCCAAAATAATCAAAGGTACTTCTGCTATATCTGCTGCAAGTCTTGCTGATTTTAAATTTTTAACCATTGTTCCAGTGGGGACCAAAACTTTACCTCCCATGTGTCCACATTTTTTTTCACTAGCTAACTGATCTTCAAAGTGAACACCTGCTGCACCAGCTCTTATAAATTTTTTAGTCAATTCAAATACATTTAATGGTCCACCAAACCCGGCTTCACCATCTGCTATAATTGGCAACATATAATCAACAGAGTCTTCTTTCTTCATATCACCATCTTGTAATTCCATGTGTTGAATTTGATCTGCTCTTACCAAGGAATTATTCATAGTTTCGACTAATTTTGGAGCACTGTCATAAGGGTAGAGTGATTGGTCAGGATACATTTCTCCTGCGGTATTTGCATCAGCAGCTACTTGCCATCCACTAAGATAAATTGCTTTTAATCCTGCTTTAGCATGCTGTACCGCCTGGTTGCCAGACAATGATCCAAGCGTATTAACATAAGATTCTGAGTTTAATAAATTCCAAAGTTTTTGTGATTGATTTTTACACATAGAGTATTCAATTTTAATTGAACCTCTAAGACGTTCAACTTCTTCGTCTGTATAATCACGTTTAATTCCAGCAAATCTTTTTAAATCGTATGAGATATTCTCTGCACTCATTATTAGTGTTCCTATGAAGTTAGTATTTTTTAAAGAAAATTGAATTAGTTGGAAAGGATTAGTTATTATCGTCTAAAGACTTAATAAGGTCACTCATTCCACTAGAACCCCAATCACAATGATCATCTCTCATGTAGATCCCTCTACTATTATGTTGATCAAAATCTTCTTTTTTTATGATTTGAGCTTCATTTTCATTATTATTTAATTTTTTATTCATATAAAACTTATAATTTACAAGATTTACAATAGCCACTTAATTCGCAAAAAAGCTTGTAAATCAAAGAAAAAAATTGTAAAAATAAATTTACAAAATTTACAAATAGTAAATATGAGTCAAATAAATTTAAAAATAGGCCCGAAAATCAAAGCTTTTAGAAGACAGCTAGGTCTTCAGGCGAACAAATTAGCAGAAGACCTAAGCATATCTCCAAGTTATTTAAATTTAATTGAAAGCGGAAAAAGAAAAATAGATGGTGATTTACTATTAAGTGTCTGTGAAAAATTAAATATTGAGCTATCAGATTTAACATCAAAGACAGATCTTAACTTGCAAAATACAATTTCTGAAATTTTAGATGATAATTTATTTGAAGATTTAGATATTTTGGGACCTGAAGTTAAAGATTTAGTTAGTACTAATCCTAAAATTGGTAAGGCAATTGTAAGGTTAGGTGACATATTAAAAAAAAAAGACCATGAGCTAATTGATAAGATTGAAAAAATATCTGGAAAGATCGTTGATAATAGAAAAAATTCGTTCCCAGGTGAAGTTATTTCAGATTTTCTTCAACAAAATCGAAATTATTTTCCTAAGTTAGAAGAGTTTGCAAATAAAGTTTTTGAAAAAATTCAAAAAAATAATCGAACAAGATATATTGCTTTATGCGAATATTTAAAATCTGAATATTCAATTAAAGTTGTAGATGTAATACCAGAAGAGAATAAACCTTTTTCAAAAATTTATCATAAAAATAAAAAAGAACTTTTATTAAGTGATTATAGTTCATTAGAAACAAAAAAATTACATGCAGCTGCACAAATAGCGCAAGAGGGAGCTAACAATGAAATCGATGAATATTTATCAAAATTTAGTTTTCCCTCAGAAGAGTCAAAAAAATTAACAAAGGTAGCTTTATTAAATTATTGTGGAGCAGCAATATTAATGCCTTATAAATTTTTTCATACTGAGTGTAAAAAACTTAAATACGACTTGGAACTATTACAAAATACATTTGCAACTTCATTTGAACAAGTGGCACACAGGGTTACCTGTTTGCAAGATCCAAAACTTCCAGGAATTCCATTTCATTTTTTAAGAGTAGATATGGCAGGGAATATCTCTAAAAGATTTTCTTTATCAGGTATAGATATACCCAGATATGGAGGAGCGTGTCCAAGATGGAATGTTTATTCTGCATTAACAAGACCAGGAGTTATTCAAGCTGCCGTCAGTAAGATGACTAATGGTGAAAAATATGTTTGTATTGCAAGAACTGTTGAAAAAGGCATTGGACGATTTGGACAAGCAAAAAGTATATTATCAATAGGTCTTGGTTGTGAGGCTAAGTATGCAAAAGATTTTGTATATACAGAAAATGTAAACATTAATGACAAGTCAACAGAAATTCCTATAGGAGTATCTTGTAGAACTTGTGATCGATTGGACTGTTCTCAAAGAGCTTTTCCACCATTACATAAAAAATTTGATGTAGATTTAAACTCAAGAGGAGTTTCTGTTTATGTTAGTGACAATAATTCTTAGATAATGATCAAATATATATTACCAGCTATTATTATCTTTTTAATTGTTCTTTTTTGGGAAAAAATTACTAAATATGTTGAAAAAAGATTTAATATTAGGTTGAACTATATAATTGTAAGTTCAATTATAATTACTATTGCTATCATTCTTTTACTTCTTAATTATTAATAGTCATGATTAATATTGATAATTCCAATTACGAACTTGTTGAATCTGATGAAGTTTTTACCTTTAAAAATGAAAATACAACACTAGGATTTGTTCGTTTTAATGACAAAGGAGAGGTAGAATATATATTTGTTAATCCTATTTTTAGAAAACAAGGATTTGCAAAAAAATTACTTAACCTTGTTAAAGAAAAAACAGGTAGAAAGATCACACTTCAAGAACCAATTAGTCCCTTGGGTCAAAAATTATTAAATTCAATAAATAAATGGAAATAAATTTATTATTTTTTTTTACAGTTGTTCCAGCAATTATATTGTATGGAATTGCCAAGTCTGGTTTAGGTGGATCTATATCACTAATTTCAGTTCCTTTAATGACATTGGTGATGCCTTTGAGTCAAGCATTAGCAATTATACTTCCAATTTTAATATTTTCAGACATGATCGCAGTATATAGGTTTAGAAAAGAATTTGATTTAAGTACTCTTAAATTAATAATTCCATTTGCTGGAATTGGAATCTTAATAGGATCATTAACGTTTTCATATTTTTCAGAAGAGATACTAAAATTTATTGTTGGTGTAATGGGTTTTGTTTTTACAGTTCATTATTTTTTATTTAAAAAAGATAAAGAAGAAAAGTCTAAAAAGAATATTTTTAAAGGTGGAATATGTTCAGCTATTGCTGGGTTTACAAGTTTTTGTGTACACGCAGGTGGTACACCTACAAGCATTTATTTATTACCATTAAGATTAAAAAAAGAAATTTATGTTGGAACTAGAGTTATCTTTTTTACTTTTGTTAATTTAATTAAACTTCCATTTTATATCCATTTATCAATGATGAACCTTCAAACCTTTAAACAATCAATCATACTGGTACCACTAGCTATTGTTGGAATATATATTGGATATAGAATTCTTAAAATAATAGATGAAAAATTATTTTATAATATAATTTATATATTAATCCTATTTTCTAGTTCTAAATTAGTTTATGATTATCTTATTAATTATATGTGACAATTTCTTAAATATTAGAAATTTACTCATTAAGTACTATTAATCTTTTATGATTAAAATTTTAAATAAAAAATTTAAACCAAGAATTAAAGCGCGTATTAGAAAAAATAAAAAAATATTAAATCAAAATATTGATAGTTTTTTTGGTTGGGTTAAAGGAGCTAAACTTGTTGAGCTTAAAGAATGTAATACTGAAGAAGATCCAGTTAGACCTGAACTAGATAATGACTTTAGAACTGGGTACGGTAGAAAAATATATGGAGTTGAGTACAAAGGTGAAATTCATGCTGTTATGTGTTTTGCTTATACAAATATAATTCCAAAAAGTGTCGATGAGTTAGAAAAATTAAGCACTGATGCTTTTTTACAAACTGCGATGAGAGATCAAAGCGGTGGTCAAATTGCTATTGCTTACACGGTCTGGTCTAAGAAAAAGGGCGGTGGTAAATTAATAGTTAAAGAAGTATTTAAAAAAATTAAAAAATCAAATCATCTAAATAGATTGGTCACACTTTCCCCATTAACTGAAATGGCAACTAATTTTCACAAAAAAAATGGTGCTAAATTGGTACAAATAAATCAAAATACTCAAAACTTTGAGTACAAAATAATATAAATATATGAAATTTCTAAAACTGAATACTCTTATATTTTGCACTTTAGTATTTTTACCTTATTCTTTGCTAATGGCTTATGAAGAACCTAATTATAAAGTTGTTCAAAAAATTGAAATTTATGAAATTAGAAAATATTCTGATCGTTTGGCAGTTGAAACTATAGATTCTGGCTCTGAGAATAATTTTAGAAAACTGTTCAATTATATATCTGGAAGAAATGAAGATAATGAGAAGATAAAAATGACAACTCCTGTTACACAATTTGAAAAAAATGGAAACATGAGTATGCAATTTTATTTACCTTCTAAATTTAATTCTAAAAATGCACCTAAACCAATAAAAGAAAATGTAAGTATTGTAAATATTGAAGGGGGTTATTATGCTGTTATTAGATATTCTGGAAGAGCTAGTGATAAAAACTTTATTAAACATAGAGATATTCTTTTAAAAGAATTAGAAAAAAATAATATTATGACTTCAAGCCCCCCTATAAGAGCCACTTATGATAGTCCTTTTACTCTTCCAATGAACAGAAGAAATGAGGCAATGTTTAAAATAGTTTATAAATAAAATTCAATTATTTTAAGGGTTCGCTCTTTAAGATAAGTCCTAAAGAGCTCCCTTATTCAACCTCTTCGGCTTTTAAATCCGATTGGATTTTTTTAGTTTGTTTTATGGATTGTTTCTTCAGCTAAGTGTCAGGTGGTGTAAGTTTTAACATAATAACCTCCGTGTTATAAAGGTAAGTATTATAAAAATAATTTCAATTTGTTTATTTGTTTTTTATGTAAATATACTTCTTGAATACAACCTGCCGCTTTAGTAGATTCTCGATAATTTATTTAGTTCTTCTTAAATTATTTTTTATCAATTAATTCACTAATAAAATTTTCACCATAACCATCATCTACAGCTTTTTGAAAATAATTTTTATTATCCTCTGCAATTTTTTCAGCTTCTGGAAAATCTTTTAATAGATCTTGAATGTAAGTTAAGTCTTTTACAGAATTAGTTGCTGTAAATTTAAATCCTTTTGAGTCTCCTTTAAGCAATGCATCAAAAATTCTAATTAGTGCAGCCGAATTTCCAGATCCAAGTTTAGCAACATCAAAGATTTTTTGTAAATCAAGATCAAATTTTTTTGCAGCTTTTGTCATATGATTTATCAAAGCAGCATTCCCCAATGTTAAAAAATTGTTTAAAAGCTTTGATTTTGCACCCATTCCAACAGGGCCAAAATGGAAATAATTTTTACAAAAAAATTTTAGAATTGGTTCTGCAAGTTTGAAATTATCATCTGTAGCACCAACAATACCACCTAAGACACCCTCTTCTGCTTGCGTTGGGCCTCCCATAACAGGACATTCAACATAATTAATATTGTTAGATTGATAAATCTTTTCAGTTTCAATTGATCCTGTTTTATTGTGAGTTGTAATATCGATAATTAGAGTTTTTTCATCTAAAATACCAGAGAGCTTTGATGCTATTTCTTTAGCAATAGGTGTATTAGTTACACATTTAACTAAAACATTTAATTTTTTTTCTTTAAATTCCTCTAAGGTTTTTACTTCGTTTGCACCTTCGTTAACAATTTTTTCAATTGGCTCTCTATTTTTGTTAGCAATTACAAATAAGTTGTTACCCTTGTTTAAAATATTTTTAGCTATTCCATAGCCCATGTAGCCAACACCGATAAAGCCAATATTATTCATAGAATGAAGTTTACATGATAATTGAATATGTATAAAGTTTAATTATGAAATACTTATGTGCTTTAAGAGATCTATTAATAAGTCTTGTTGCATCAACTATTATTATTTATGCAATAAATATTGTTGCTGGTTTTGCTGGTGCAGACTATGTGTTTAGCCATGGGGAAACTTTTGTTGTCTGGATCTTAATGGCAATACTTGTTAACAATTGTTTGAAAAAATAATCTAGATATTAAATTTTCTTTTTAAATATTTCGGTCAATCTTAGATAACACCGTAATTAATTTAGATTTAACAGCCTTTACTGAGTATTTTTATCTTAAAATTTCTCACCATCAACTCTATCTCTTAACTAAAAAGGGCGTATCCCTTTTTTTGTCTGAGCTAATTGAAATAAACTTTGTTTTACTGAGTTCAATTTTCATAATTAAAATTAAAAATTATTTAAATTTTAACTTTATTCAACATAAATAAAATAGTATGAAATTAATGTGGATCAATTTAATTCAAAAAACTATTCAATTTATGCTAATTTTTTAAACAAGTTAGCAAATGATTTAACTAATTTTTATTACTCTAAATTAAATAAAACATTCAAAATATCAAATAAACTTAAAGATAAAGGATACGATCCGGTCACAACATCTGACAAAGCTTTTGAAAAATTTATTAGGTCTAAAATCAAAAAAAAATTTCCTAATCATCAAGTTATTGGTGAAGAGTTTGGTCACAAAAAATCTAATAGTGATTTCACTTGGGTAATTGACCCAATAGATGGCACAAGATCATTTGTTATTGGAAATCCTACTTGGAGCAATCTTATTTCGTTAAATTTCAAAGGAAATCCTATTTTAGGTTTGGCTAATTTTCCAGTTTTAAAAAAATATTATATTAACCATTCTGATAAAGCTGCATATGTAGTTGATAACGGTAAAAGAAAAAAAATATCAGTTAATAAAAAAGTTGCTTTCAAAGACGTAAAAGTTTCAGCAGCATTTCACGGCTGGCTCTCCCTTAATAAACAAAAAAAAATTCCACAAATATTAAGATTGATGCAATTTCCCTGTAGTGATGCATTAAGTTATTCACATTTAGCAGAAGGTAAAGTTGATATCGTAATTCAATGTTCAAATAAAATATGGGATATTCATCCATTAATCCCAATAGTGAAAGCTGCAGGGGGATATATTTCAACTTGGGATAATAGAGATGCAGTAAATGCAGGCAATATCTTAGTTTCCTCTAATAAAACTATTCATAATAAGTTTTTAAAATTGTTGAAACCTGTATCAAAATGATTCCAAAAAAAGCTCAAGAAATTTTAGATTTTTGGTTTAAAGAAACTTCATCTGAAAAGAGATTTAAGAAAGACGAGTTGTTTGATAAAACTATAAAAGATAGATTTTTAAATGATTATGAACTTGCAAGTCAAAATGAGTACGATGATTGGCAAGATCAACCAATGAGTGCGCTAGCATTAGTCATTCTTTTTGATCAATTTTCAAGAAACATGTTTAGAGATGATAAGAAAGCTTTTGCACAAGATCATAAAACAAGATTAATTGTTAATGATGCGGTTTACGCAGGTTATCTAGAATCTATGAATGAAAGTGAAAGATTTTTTATGATATTACCTCTAATTCATAGTGAAGAGATAACGGATCATGACATGGCTTATTATCTACTTAACAAATATCTAAAAGAGCATGAGGGATATGTTCAAATTAAAAAATTTTGGAAAGATCACACTAAAGCTATTAGACAATTTCATAGATATCCTCATAGGAATAAGATTCTGGGAAGAGAGTCTACCGAAGAAGAATTAACCTTTTTAAATGGTCCAAACTCTTCCTGGTAACTGTGAATTTAAAATATATTTTTAAAATAATTGATTTTGATGAGTGGCAAAAAGTAAAACAATCAGAAACTTATTTGGGATCATCTAAGGATATAGCAGATGGTTACATTCATTTTTCAGGAGAAGATCAGGTTAAAGGAACTCTTGAAAAGTATTACTCAAAACAAGAAAATCTAGTTTTACTAAAGGTTGAAACATTAAAATTGGATCATCTAATTTGGGAACAAGCATCAGATGGTAATATGTTTCCTCATTTATACTCTTCATTAGATTTATCTAATGTTGTGGATGAATTTGAAATTAATCTAACTGATAATGACATTCACGAATTGCCAGATAATTTTAATTAGTTTAATCTGCTAATAGTGTTCACTTAAGATAAGACACATCATACGGTGCTATATTCAATCATAAATTGTAAATAATATTTATTAAAATAGACACCAGCTTTGATTAGTAGTTAAATTTCTTAATGGCTATTAAAAGAAAAAAAGTAGCAAAAATAAAGACTAAGAAGAAAAAAACTAAATTAGTCAAAGTATCTAGAAAAAAATCAAAAACTAAGAAGAAAGTTGCTACAAATAAAGTAGCGACAAAGAAACCATCCAAGGTTTCAAAAAAAAATAATAAGCTTAATAATAAAAAAAGTAGAGAGAGAGGAAAAAAAATGAGTACAGAAACAATTAAAGGTGGAGTATCTGCTTCGTTGGATACATCTCATCTTAAAGTACCGTTTCCATTTAAATCAAAATATGGAAATTATATCGGTGGAAAGTTCGTAGAACCTAAATCAGGAAAATACTTTGACAATGTAAGTCCAATTAACAATGAAGTTATTTGTCAAATGGCTAGATCGGATGCAAAAGATGTTGATGCAGCTTTAGATGCTGCTCACGAAGCATTTAAGGAATGGGGTAAAACAGACATTACTACAAGATCAAATATAATGAACAAGATTGCAGATGTTTTAGAAAAAAATCTAAATCTATTAGCAACAGCAGAATGTTTGGATAACGGAAAACCAATTAGAGAATGTATGGCTGCAGATTTACCATTGGTTATTGATCATTGGAGATATTTTGCAGGAGTTATTAGAGCAGAAGAAGGATCAGTTGCTGAAATTAGTAACTCTCAATATTCTTATAATATACCCGAACCTTTAGGTGTTGTTGGTCAGATAGTTCCATGGAACTTCCCATTATTAATGGCTACATGGAAATTAGCTCCAGCTTTGGCTGCAGGAAATTGCTCTGTTTTAAAACCAGCTGAACAAACACCAGCATCTATAATGCTTATGATGGAACTAATTGGTGACTTGTTACCTCCAGGAGTAGTAAATATTGTTAGTGGTTTTGGTCTTGAAGCAGGTAAGCCATTAGCTTCATCTGACAGAATAGCTAAAATTGCATTTACTGGTGAAACAACAACTGGACGTTTGATTATGCAGTATGCTGCACAAAACTTAATTCCGATTACTTTAGAATTAGGTGGGAAATCTCCAAACGTTTTCTTTGAAGACATCATGGATAAAGATGATGCTTTTTTAGATAAGTGTGTTGAAGGATTTGTAATGTTCAACTTAAACCAAGGAGAAGTATGTACTTGTCCAAGTAGAGCTTTAGTTCAAGAATCTATCTATGATAAATTCATGGAAAAAGTAATTGCTAGAACAAAAGCAGTGGTTCAAGACAATCCTTTAAAAATGGAAACTATGATTGGTGCTCAAGCATCTGTAGAACAAATGGAAAAAATCAAATCTTATCTTGATTTAGGTAAGAAAGAGGGTGCCAAAGTTCTATGTGGTGGAGATGTTGCTAAATTAAATAGTGGATTGGAAAATGGAAATTATATCCAGCCTACTATTTTTGAAGGTGACAATAGCATGAGAATCTTCCAAGAAGAAATTTTTGGGCCTGTGGTTTCTGTTACTAAGTTCAAAGATGAAGCGCATGCATTAGAAATTGCGAATGATACACTTTATGGACTTGGTGCAGGTGTTTGGACTAGAAATGGTAATATCGCATATAGAATGGGACGAGGTATTCAAGCAGGTATTGTTTGGACAAATTGTTACCATGCTTATCCTGCTCACTCACCATTTGGTGGTTACAAACAATCTGGTGTTGGAAGAGAAACTCATAAAATGATGCTAAATCACTATAGACAAAACAAAAATCTACATGTGTCTTACGCAGAAAATAAATTAGGTTTCTTTTAATAGATAAATTATAATGGCCCGTATTAAATTACGGGCCATATTAAATATGAAAGTTTCAGCAACACCTACAGCACTTGAGTTAATTGAAGACTTAAAAAAAACTCACGGTAAAGATTTATTATTCCATCAATCAGGTGGATGTTGTGATGGAAGTGCGCCAATGTGTTATCCAGCTAAAGAATATATGGTTGGTGATAAAGATGTTCTTGTCGGAGAAATAGGTGGTATACCTTTTTATATTAGTAAAACTCAACATGAAGCCTGGAAAAATACCGATCTTATAATTGATTGTATCAAAGGAATGGGTGGAATGTTTTCTCTAGATAATGGCACAGGAAGAAGGTTTCTAACAAGATCTGAAATCTGTGTACCTGAAAATTCTACAATTAATTAAGTTTCCCCAAATAATTTACCATTACTACACCAACAATAATTAGAATAATTCCAATAGTTCCATAAATATTAGGAATTTGATTATATTTAAGCATTGCAAATAAAACGACACCCGTAACTGTTAATCCGCTATAAGTGGAGTAGGCAAATCCAACCGGTAGTGCTGACATTGCTTTTGAAATAGAAAACATTGTAATGCACATAAACAAAATACATAAAATTGATGGTGTTAATTTAGTAAAACCATCAGATATTTTTGCAAAGCTATTTGAAGCTATGCCAAATGAAATTCCAAGTGCTAGAAACAAATATCCAAATAATGGTTTCATTTAATTATTTCCTAAAAGATTTACCATTAGAACGCCAATTATAATAAATACTAATCCAATTATTGAATATAAATTTGGCATTTGATCAAATCTAAATATTCCAACAACTACAGTTGCAATAATGGTTAAACCTGCAAATGATGCATATGTTATTCCCATTGGGATATTTTTCATTACCATTGAAAGTGCATACATACATGCAACAATTGTAATGCCAGTGATAATGCTTGGAAAAAGAAGGGTAAAACCTTCAGCACTTTTTGCAAAACTATTTGAAGTTACTCCAAGCATAACTGCTAGGATTAAAAAGCCGTAGGATGTTGCGAGACTCATTTAATAATATTAAATGAAATCTCGCAAAA
>Ga0206682_10001176_pt1 | contig 26063 bp, 17 predicted proteins | sample M240m12015metaG_FD_155444 | JGI IMG/M metagenome (GOLD analysis project Ga0206682, IMG submission 155444) | Ammonia-oxidizing marine archaeal communities from Monterey Bay, California, United States - M2 40m 12015 | ecosystem: Environmental > Aquatic > Marine > Intertidal zone | place: USA...
TAACCATCACATTAGTCGGTCCGATTTCCATGTTGTAATCTCTTAGAAACTTACTGCAAATAGCCGATTTCAATTCTGGAATTCCACCAACGGGAGTGTACTTTGTCTTACCTGCATCAATGGCTTTTTTAGCAGCATCTTTGACATGTTGAGGGGTGTCAAAATCAGGTTCACCCAAACTCAAACTAATGACGTCTTTTCCTTCAGCTTTGAGCTCTCGGGCTTTTTTAGCCATTCCAATGGTTAGTGACTCTTTTATTCGATTTAGTCTTGCAGTAAAATTCATGATAAAACAAAGACGAAGTTATTACTTTTAAAGGGGCAAAGTATTTAGATGTTAATTTTTGTTAAAAAGTTTTTTTATCAGATTTAAAATTAAACATTGAAATCAGATGTTTTTCGAGGTGTTTTATTGAAACCAATATTGAAACTTAAGTACAATGCCCCGATTTTTGGTAGAAAAATCAGTAGTAAGATAATTTTCACTATAAACGAGGTATAAATCACTCATGGGTTTAAATCTCCATTGAAGTCTACTGTTGATATTGAAATTCTCAATCTGAGTATTGTATTGTAAAAAAGTAGTAAAAAACACACTTTTTGTGAATGCTAGTTCTGCTTGTGCACCAACTAGCATGAGGTTTATATTCTCTTGGATGGTCGCCATGTTAAAAATGTTTTGATTCACATAGACCCCAAATTTCCCAATGGGTTGCCATCGGTAATTTAAAGCAGTATTGATACTGGTCCTTTTACCATCAAAGTATTGCCCAAAAGTATATGAAGCCTCTAATGAAAGGGGTTTTCTAGCGTTTGATTCATAGGATAGCTTCGTGTTTTGGTAGGTATAGTCTCCTTTGAGAGATATAGCATTGGTGTCTCCGGTAAAAGTCATATCGGTATCAAAGTAAAGTTTTGTGAACCAATGATTATAATCCAGTCTGAATTCACTGGTATTATTTAATTTGAGTTTGTAGGTATGTCTTAGTTGATTATCGGTGAGGTTATATTCTCCGTCTGTATATCGGTCAAGGTAAGACTCAAATCTTTGAGAGATAAACCACGTTTTATTTTTAGGATAAAATGTGTAGGCAATCATTGGTTCAAGTCTCCAGTAAGTTTGTCTTCGAATGGTTTTTAATTCAGGGTCAAATCGTTCTGTGCGAGGTACAAACCCAAAGTCTGCTCGGTAGTTTTGACCCACGTATTCGTGGTTCCACATGATAAACCAATTAGGAGTGCTATATGCTAGCCAAGAAGCATGCGTGTTGCTATTGATAAGTTTGTCAGACTTAAATGATTGGTGGTAAAAAAATTTTCCGGCCCATTTTCTGTCTAACGTATTAAAATTGAAATCGGTTCCAATAATGCGATTGTAGTCAGATGGATTGATTTTAGATGACTCAAAACTATTTCTATTCAGTCCTATAAAACCAATGGTACTGTTTTTCAAAACTCTTCGTTGTAATGCAGCTACGGTATAGTTCTGCTGTGGAGTATTTCCAGATTGGTTGGTATGAATATTCATTAGACCAATTCGCCAGTCTTTATTTAACTTACCACTAAGTCTTGCTCCTCCCATAATGGGAATAATATTCCCGTTATTGAGTCCAATTTTTCTAGAGAAAAAAGGCCTTATCTGTCGAAATCCAAAGTCTGAGAACAAATCGCTATTTTCAATGAAGAAGTTTCTTCTTTCTGGAAAATAAAGACTGAATCTACTCAAATTGGTAACTTGTCTATCCACTTCCACTTGTGAAAAATCGGGATTGATGGTTAAATCTAATTGTAAAGAGTTCGTGATTCCTATTCGAGCATCACCACCTATGCCTTGTTTAAATTTTGGACTCTCATTAGTCGGTTGGTATTTTTTTTGTGAACTTCCCGAAATATAGGGAATGATGGCTACACTCTTTTTTCTTTTGCGAATGGGTTTGTCCCAAATCAATTCTCCACAAAAGGGGAGTGATGCAATATTAAAATTACGAGGTACGGCAGCCCATGAAGACCCTTCATTAATTTTAAGATCATTTCTTGAAAAATTTATTCTCCATTTTTTCATGCCGGGATTAAAGCGTAGAGAGCTGAATGGAATGGCCATTTCCACAATCCATCGATCGTTATAAATTTTGACTTCAGAAAACCAAAGAATATCCCAAGCAGTGGTTACTCCATAATTACCACCTACCTGAATGAGTCCCTCTCGTTGAACTCCTTTAGGGTTAACAGCAAAACTGAACCCGTTGGTATGATCGTCATAGGGGTCAATATAGACTGCAAATGCATCACTGACAGGGTAAGAAAAGTCTCTTTTTAGTGATTGTATGACAAAAGGTTGACTATTGGTGTCATAACAAATTGCAGCGATGTACAAGTACTTTTCATCATAAGTAGTCATTACATCGGTCTTGGACTTCGCATAGGAAGTGTCAACTGGAACACTTTGATAAAATTGATTGGCAACATCACAATTTTGCCATATAGGTTCATTCAGTTCACCATCAATTGTGATTTTGGTATCAGTTTGGTAGATATTGAGTTTTGGTGTTGCTTTTTGTCCCATTACTTGAATGGAAAAAAACATGAGACAAAATAGCAATTGAATGGGTGTAAATTTCAAATTCAACAATGTTCTGATGATTAACAATTAATGATCAATTAGGATTTTGAATTTGTAGGATTGTTTTGAATTAAACCTGCTCTCTTTAAGAGAGCGTCTATCGAAGCATCTTTACCTCTGAATCTTTTATATAATAAAGAAGGGTGTTCAGAACCACCAGAGCTAAGAACGTGATCTCTAAATTTGAGAGCAATTTTAGGGTTAAATATTCCAATTTCTTTAAATGCTTCGAATGCATCTGCCTCAAGAACCTCGGCCCATTTATAACTATAGTAGCCGCTGCTATATCCACCCTGAAAAATATGAGAGAAGGATGTGCTTACGCAACAACCTTCAACACTTGGGTATAGGTCAATATCCTTGAGTTGACCTTTTTCAATATCAATGAATTCTTTATTCAACACATCTTTATCATTCAACGCTAGATTATGCCATCCCATATCAATTTTGCCGAGTCCAATTTGTCTGATTGTTGCCAGTCCAGCTTGGAAATTAGATGAGTCTTTGATTTTTTGAATATACTCAGATGGAATTACTTCATTAGTTTGATGATGTTTCGCAAAGAGATTTAAACATTCATCTTCGTAGCACCAATTTTCTAGAAGCTGACTAGGAAGCTCCACAAAATCCCAAAATACACTTGTACCAGAAAGACTGGCATAATTGCCATTCGCGAAAATTCCATGGAGGGCATGTCCAAACTCATGAAAAAGAGTTGTAACTTCTTGAAATGAGAGTAATGAAGGCAACTCTTCCGTAGGTTTAGTAAAATTGCAAACAATACTAACATGGGGACGTATGTTTGTTTCATCCTCAATCTTTTGAGACCTAAAACTTGTCATCCATGCCCCTTGTCTTTTGCCAGGTCTAGGAAAAAAGTCTGCATAAAATACAGCCAGGTGTTCATTTTCAGGAGATAAAACTTCATATGTGATTACATCTTCATGATAGACATCGATATCCTTTCTTTTTTGGAATGTTATTCCAAACAGCTTTTCAGCCGTTTTGAAAACACCCTCAATGACATTTTCTAATTGAAAATAAGGCCTTAGTAACTCATCATCAATTGAAAATTTTTCTTTCTTTAATTTCTCAGAATAATAGGTTGAATCCCATTTTTGAATTTGTTCAATTTGATCAAGCTTATTTGAATAGGCTGATAGTTCGTCAAATTCCTTTTTTGCATGCGATATAGCCTTGGACTGGATATCGTTTAGAAAGTCCATGACTTTTGATGGAGATTCAGCCATACGTTCTTCCAAAACATAATGAGCATGACTCTTGTATCCCAAGAGTTTTGCACGTTCAGCTCTTAGTTTTGCAATTTTTATAACAATATCGGTGTTGTTGTTTTCATTCTCCTGAAACCCTTTTGAATTGAATGCACGATACATTTGTTCTCTTAAGGTTCTATTTTCAGCATAAGTCATAAATGGGATGTAACTGGGATAGTCTAGCGTAAACATCCATTTTTTTTCATACCCTTCATTGTTGGCAGTAATTGATGCAGCTTCAATAACACTTTTAGGTAGTCCAGTTAGGTCTTTTTCTTGATCTATAATCAGTTTGAATTCATTATTCTCTTTGAGGACATTCTCTCCAAATGTTAATGATAATTGAGCTTTTTGAGTATCAATCTCTCGAAGTCTTTTTTTGTTATCATCACTCAAGTTAGCACCATTTCTTACAAAGCTCTTGTAGGTTTTTGTAAGCAAGGTTTCTTGCTCTACAGTTAATCCTTTAAAATCAGAGTCATATATAGCTTTAATCCGTTGAAATAGCTTTTTGTTCATCATGATATCATTACCATGTGCCGTTAGCAAGGGAGAAATTTCTTGAGCTATAGACTGCATTTCATCATTGGTATTCGCAGAATTCAAATTAAAAAAGGCTGATGTAACTTTATTGATGATTTCTCCCGTTTTTTCCATGGCCTCAATTGTATTTTCAAATGATGGTTTTTCAGGATTTGAAGTTATCTGCCCAATTTCTGATTGGGCAATTTCAATCCCTTTTTTTAAAGCGGGGAGGTAATGCTCATTGGAAATCTTTGAGAATGGAATGGACTCAAAAGGGGTTTGGTATGGTAATAGAAATGGATTCATTTTTTCGTGGGGCGAAATTAAATCATCCTTCGATTGGTTGTTACATTTCCATCAATACTTTCCGACAAATTTTCATTTCTTTCACTATTTTAATGAAATTTAACGACATAATGTCTTAAAAATCAATACATTGTCTCTTTATTTATGTCATTTTGACTAGGATGTATTGTTGGTTCATATTTTGATAAAGTAAGCATGAAATAACATAAATATGGATACTAAAAATTTCACAATAAAAACGCAAGAGGCAATACAAAAAGCACAAGAGCTAGCTTTAAGCCATCAGCATCAAGCCATCGAGACAGGTCATCTTTTAAAAGGAATTTTAATTGTAGATGAAGATGTGATATCCTATGGTTTAAAAAAGGTAAATACCAATGATAAACGAATCAATCAGGTTTTAGACGAAATAATTCAAGGCTATCCAAAAGTTTCAGGATCAGGCAGTCAATATTTGAGTAATGCTGGACAACAAACCCTAGTTAAAGCAAATACTTTTCTTAAAGATTTTAATGACGAATTTGTTACGATCGAGCACTTATTTTTAGCATTGTTGAATGGTAAAGATCAAGTTGCTAATTTATTGAAAGATGCAGGTGTGAAGTCTAGCGAAATGATAAAAGCATTTAAAGAGCTTCGTGGGGGTACAAGAGCTACTAGTTCAAGTGCTGAAAGTCAGTATGATTCATTGAATAAATATGCAAGAAATTTGAATCAACTGGCCAAAGAAGGTAAGTTAGATCCAGTAATTGGTCGAGATGAGGAAATTAGAAGAGTACTTCAGATTTTAAGTCGACGAACAAAGAATAATCCTATTTTAGTAGGTGAGCCTGGAGTTGGTAAGACTGCAATTGCTGAGGGCTTAGCTCATCGAGTAATTAGTGGTGATGTTCCTGAAAATCTAAAAACAAAACAGATTTATAGTTTGGATATGGGAAGCCTCATTGCAGGTGCTAAGTATAAGGGGGAATTTGAAGAACGTCTAAAATCTGTAGTAAAAGAAGTGACATCTGCAGATGGAGAAATTGTTTTATTCATTGATGAAATTCATACGCTAGTTGGTGCTGGCGGGAGTGGAGAAGGTGCCATGGATGCGGCCAACATTTTGAAGCCTGCACTAGCAAGAGGTGAACTAAAAGCAATTGGAGCAACTACACTAGCTGAATATCAAAAGTATATTGAGAAGGATAAAGCACTCGAACGTCGTTTTCAGAATGTATTGGTAGATGAACCATCATCTGAGGATGCTATATCTATTTTGAGAGGAATTAAGGAAAAATACGAAGTTCACCATAAAGTTAGAATAAAAGATGAGGCAGTTATTTCAGCAGTTGAATTGTCGCAACGATACATATCCGATCGATTTCTGCCTGATAAAGCCATTGATTTAATGGATGAATCAGCTGCGAAACTAAGGCTTGAAATAGACTCTGTTCCTGAAGAATTGGATGAAATCGAGCGAAAAATCATGCAACTTGAGATCGAACGAGAGGCAATTAAGCGTGAGAAAGATCAAAAAAAGTTGAATCAATTAAATGAAGAGATTGCCAATTTGAGTGAAGACCGAAACCAATTACGAGCTAAATGGCAAGAAGAGAAATCCATAGTAGACGGCATTCAGAATAAGAAAAAAGAAATTGAGTCCTTACGTTTGGAAGCTGACCAAGCAGAACGATCTGGAGATTTTGGAAAGGTGGCAGAAATCCGATATGGACGAATAAAATCTACAGAGGAAGAATTGGAGAATCTCAAAGTGCAACTTATCAAAAAACAGACCAATAGTAGTCTAGTCCAAGAGGAAGTAACAAGTGAAGATATAGCGGAAGTAGTCAGTAAATGGACAGGAATACCTGTTCAGAGTATGCTCAAGAGTGAACGAGAAAAACTGCTGAACTTAGAACAAGAGTTACACAAACGAGTAATCGGTCAAGACGATGCCATCATTGCAATATCGGATGCAATTAGAAGAAGTAGAGCTGGTTTGTCGGACCCAAAAAAACCGATAGGTTCTTTCATATTTCTAGGTACAACTGGTGTTGGGAAGACTGAACTTGCCAAAGCATTAGCAGAATATTTATTTAGTAAAGAAGATGCCCTTGTTCGTATAGATATGAGTGAGTATCAAGAAAAGCATACGGTTAGTCGATTGGTGGGAGCTCCTCCAGGATATGTTGGTTATGATGAAGGCGGTCAGTTAACGGAGGCAGTTAGAAGAAAACCATACTCAGTTATTCTATTGGATGAGATAGAAAAAGCACATCCCGATGTATTTAATATCTTACTTCAGGTGTTGGACGATGGAAGGTTGACAGACAATAAAGGACGTACAGCCAATTTTAAAAATACGATTATAATCATGACTAGTAATATTGGGAGTCACTTAATTCAAGAGAAATTTAGTCAAGTTACGGAGGAGAATGTTAACGAGATTGAAGCCAAAACTAAAGTAGAGGTATTCGAACTGCTTAAAAAATCCATACGTCCTGAATTCTTGAACCGAATAGACGAAATTATGATGTTTAAACCATTGTCTAGGTCAGACATCAGAGGCATTGTGGATGTTCAGTTTGAGGTACTAAAGATAATGTTGGATGCTCAAGGTATTACAATAGAGGCTTCAGACGAGGCTTTGGATTGGCTGAGTGAAGTTGGGTATGATCCACAATTTGGAGCGAGACCACTCAAGAGAGCTATTCAGCGAGAAGTACTTAATAAGTTGAGCATTAAAATACTGGATTCAACAATTTCAACGGACTCAAAAATTAGATTAGATATCAATGACAAAAAGGAGTTTGTGTTTGAAAATTTGAGGTAATCTTACTCCCAGATTTTATCAGGATTTAGAATCCCATTTGGATCGAAAGTTTGTTTGATACCTTTCATGAGTTTAATGTGAGTATCGGTTAAAACCTCATTCATATACTTCTTTTGAACGAGCCCTATGCCGTGTTCACCGCTAATAGTTCCACCTAATTTCTTGCACAATCGGAATATTTTACGAATACCTTCCTCTAGATGTTTTCCATTCCATTGTTCATCTGACATTGAACCCTTGATAATATTGATGTGGAGATTGCCATCACCAGCATGCCCATAACAAACGCTTTCAAAATTGTAGTCATTTCCAATGGTTTTTACACCAGTCATTAACTTAGGAAGGTTGGCACGTTTAACTACGGTGTCTTCTTCTTTGAAAATACTATGAAGTTTTACCATTTCACCAATGTTCCTCCTGATTTGCCAAATTCGTTCTTTTTGGTAACTACTATCTGCAAATTGGACTTCAGTTGTGTTATTGGATTCTAAAACTTCATTAATTTTTTCGCAATCTGAGAAGAGGTTATCCATATCGTTGCCATCCACTTCTATCAAAAGAAAAGCTTCTGTATTTTCATTGGATAACATGTCTTGTGTGATACTTTTTTGAGATTCAGAACCGTGTTTATGAACAAATTCTATGGCATTTCTTTCCATTAATTCCAAAGCACTAGGCTGAACACCTTGAGTAAAAATTTGAGGAACAGTTTTGCATGCGGCTTCGATTCGATCAAATTTTGCAAGCATTAAGAGGTCGTGTTTTGGAAGAGGTAAAAGCTTAAAAACAATTTTAGTCACAATGCCTAGGGTTCCCTCACTTCCGAGAAATAGTTGCGTAAAATTATATCCCGTGCTATTTTTTAGTGTATCAGAACCTGTCCAAATAATGTCTCCATTAGGTAAAACGACTTCGAGATTCAAAACATAGTCTTTGGTAGTACCATATTTCAGAGCTTTTGGTCCACCACTGCTGTGAGCAATGTTTCCGCCAAGGAAGCAACTTCCTTTACTTGCTGGATCTGGAGGATAAAATAGCCCTTTTTCTTTGACAGCTGACTGAAAATGATCGTTGATTACGCCGCTTTCTACCGTGGCTTGAAAGTTTTGCTCGTCAATGGCTAAAATTCGATTAAATTTTTCCATGCTAAGAGAAACTCCTCCTCTTACAGGAATACTACCACCGCTAAGTCCAGTGCCGGCACCTCTGGGTGTAACAGGTATTTTTTTTTCATTACAGAAGGATAAAACCGTAGACACTTCTTCAGTAGTTCTTGGGATAACAACTGCCTCAGGTGGACAAGTGATATCTTCTGTATAATCAGAGGCATAATTGGACAGTAATTTGGGGTCAGTAAATACAATTTCTTTCCCAACTATTTTTTCAAGACTTTCTATCCAATTCATTTAAGATTCAATTATAATTGAAGAAATTTTAATTTCATCATGAAACACACATTCATATTTATTTTCTTATCCTGTTCAATTTTATCTTTTGGACAAAAACGAAACATTGAATTGTCCGATATATGGGCTAGTGGAACATTCTACCCAAAGACCATTAATGGGTTTGTGAACATGAACGATGGGAAAAGCTATTGCGTTCAGGAGAGAAGTGAAAATGGTTATGATGCCATTAATCAATATGATTACCTTACTGGAGCTAAGGTTAAAGATTTGTTAAATGCCAAAGATGTTTTTGGAGAGGATAAATATGGAATTAGTTCTTATGCTTTTAATCAAGATCAGTCCATGATATTGATTTATTATAACTCCAAAAAAATCTATCGTCATTCTACGCGAGGTGATTTTAAAGTAATTCGATTGTCGGACAAACAAGTGATTGGAGAGGGAAAAGAAGTTCGATATCCTACGCTTAACCCAATGGGAACAAAGCTGGCTTATGTCAGAGAAAATGACTTGTATATCATGGATATAATTCGCAAAAAAGTAAAACGAATTACCAACGATGGTGAGTATAATAAAATAATCAACGGAGCCGTGGATTGGGTTTATGAGGAAGAGTTTGGAATGAGCAAGGGTTTTGAATGGAATAGTGATGGTACCAAGTTGGCCTTTTATCGTTTTGATGAATCAGAAGTGAAGCAATGGCAAATGACCACTTACGGAAAACTTTATCCAGATTTGTACAAGTTCAAATACCCTAAGGCCGGAGAAGCGAATAGTATAGTCCAAGTATTTATCGCAGATGCTCAAAAAGGAAGTTGTAAATTGATTGATTTAAATTCTGAAGCAGATCAATATATACCTCGAATCAAATGGACGAAAGATCCTAACGTATTGAGTGTCCAGCGTTTGAATAGGTTACAGAATAAGTGGGAGCTGCTTTTAGTTGATGGTGTTAATGTTCAGTTATCATTGGAAGAGACGAACCCACGCTATGTAGATATAACGGATGATCTGTTTTTTTTGAGTGACAAAAAACACATGATTGTTAGTAGTGAAAGAGATGATTACAAACATTTGTATTTTCACAAGGTAGACGGCCCGCAAATATTTCAAATTACAAGTGGGGCTTGGGATGTTGATCAGATACTAGGTGTGGATGAGAAAAACGAGTTAGTCTATTTCACAAGTTCAGAGGTAAGTCCTACAGAGCGACATATTTACAGCATTGATTTTCAGGGCAAAAATAAAATACAACTAACAACTGAAACGGGTTGGCACTCTGCACAGTTTAGTACTGATTTTACACTTTCAGTACATAATTATCATTCAGCGATTCAGCCACATTTTTATAGCATAAAAGATAAAAATTGGGTGACCCAAAGAGTGGTGGAGGATAACAAGGATTTTAAATCTCGAAATGAGAAGTTTATTATGGGAGAGATCTCATTTGATCAGCTGATAGTTAATAACCATAATTTAAATTATTATTTGATCAAACCAGCCTCATTCAACGATTCTACAAAATATCCATTGTTGATGTATGTTTACGGTGGACCAGGTTCACAAACAGTTAAAAATAGTTTTGGCTGGAGCAACTACTATTGGTATCAAATGCTAGCCAATAAGTATAACATTGTCATAGCATCAGTTGATAATAGAGGGACTGGTGCTAGAGGTTCAGAATTCAAGAAGATGACCTACAGGCAATTGGGTAAGTATGAGACCGAAGACCAAGTTGCAGCAGCTAAGTTTTTTGGTAATCTATCTTTTATTGATGAAAATAGGATAGGTATATGGGGATGGAGTTATGGAGGCTATATGAGTAGTCTTGCATTAGCTAAGGGGAATGATGTGTTTAAGATGGCAATTGCTGTTGCTCCAGTAACCAATTGGAGGTACTATGATAATATCTATACTGAAAGATACATGGGATTGCCGCAGGATAATGGGTCAGGATATGATGATAATTCACCTATCAATTTTGTTAAGGATATCAAAGGAAAATACTTAATCGTTCATGGAACGGGTGATGATAATGTACATTTTCAAAATAGTGTGATGATGGTTGATGAATTGATAAAAAATAACATCCCATTTGATTCTGAATTTTATCCCAATAAAAATCATAGTATTTATGGAGGAGCTACCCGCTATCACTTGTATAACAAGATGACTAATTTTATATTAGAAAACTTGTAATTCAATTTTAAAACATATTTTTACCAAAATTTAATTCTAAAAAAATGACAGAAGAAGCAACTTTAGACAACTCTAACAAGAAAAATTCAAATCAATCAGAAGGACAACCCAGAGGATTAATGACTTTATTTTTCTCCGAAATGTGGGAAAGGTTTTGTTACTATGGAATGAGAACTTTATTGACTTTATTTTTAGTTAAATCATTGATGATGGGAGATTCTGAAGCCTCTTTAATTTATGGAGCATACACAGGTTTGGTATATGCAGCACCAATACTTGGTGGAAAAATGGCCGATCGTTTCTTAGGTTACCGTTATGCCGTTTTGTTAGGAGCGATTTTAATGGCTATTGGAGAGTTTATAATCATAGGAGGGACAGAACATTTAATGTTAATTGGTATGGGGGCTTTGATTATTGGTAATGGTTATTTTAAAGCAAATATCTCAACCATTGTAGGTAAGCTATATAAAGATAATGATCCAAGAAGAGATTCAGGATTCACCATTTTTTACATTGGAATTAATATAGGAGCTTTATTAGCAACCACTGTTGTAGCCTTTGTTGGTGAGACATATGGATTTAAGTATGGATTCGGTTTAGCAGGTCTAGGAATGTTAGCTGGTCTCTTAATATTTTGGCTTGGTAGAGCTAATTATGCTGCTGCACCAGGACTTGAGATAACCGAAGAAGGGAAACAAAAGATTTTAGGACCATTCAATTGGGTTCAAGTAATTACTGTAGGATCATTGGCGTTAATACCTTTATGCTATTTATTAATTCAAAATAACCAATGGATGGATTACATATTGCTAACCTTATTTATAGGAATATCCATATCAATGATAATGGCTGGGATAAAAGAAGACAAACAAGAAGGTACTGCAATATGGAAGGATAGAATGATTGCACTAATTATTTTTATGGTCATCAATATTGCTTTTTGGGCATGTTTTGAACAAGCAGGAACATCTTTAACACTCTTTGCAGATAGAAATGTTGATCGTATGATATTTGGTTGGGAAATGCCTGCGAGTATGACTCAATTTTTCAATCCTTTTTTCATTATTGTGTTTGGTTCTATATTCTCTGTCATGTGGGTGAAGTTGGCTAAGATTGGCAAAAATCCTAGTATACCGATGAAGTTTTCTTTTGGTATTATACAGTTAGCATTAGGTTTTTTAGTGACACAAGTTGGTTTTCAGTTTGTTAGTGAATCGTTCCAAGTGCCTCTTCTAACCTTGGTTTTTGTTTATTTGTTGCATACGACAGGAGAATTATTTCTTTCACCAATTGGTTTGTCAATGGTTACTAAGCTTTCTCCAAAGAAAATGGCTGGAACAGCCATGGGAGCATGGTTTTTGAGTTTTGCTATTGCAAATTATGTTGGAGGTAAAATTGCTGCAATCACTGGAGGGCATGGTGGTGGAGAAGCATTGTCCGTAGAAGCTGGTCTAGACAATTATTTGTCGGTTTTTTCTACGATTGGTTTTGTTTTGATAGGCATTGCTATTTTAATTGCCATACTTAACAATCCTATCAAAAAATTAATGCATGGTGTTGAATAACATTTAAATTATAAACTACGTTTACAGAAAGTCCATTCAATTTGAATGGACTTTTTTAATCAACGAGTATACATGAATAAAGAAGAAAATTGGAAAGTTGTTTATGTGGCAAGTAGGCAAGAGAAGAAAGTTTTTGAACGACTACAAAAACAAAACATTGCTTGTTTTTTGCCTTTGGCCAAACGATTAAGTCAATGGAGTGATCGAAAAAAATGGGTTGAGTTTCCTTTGTTTAGTGGTTATCTTTTTGTGAAGCCTTCAATGCTCCAACGTGATAAGGTACTTGAAGATCTTGGGGTAGTTGCTTACGTTAGATATAACGGAGGAGATGCAATAGTTCAAGATAAAGAAATTAATACCATAAAAACAATACTTGAATCGGGTTACTCACTAGAAACTATAAATAAACCAGATGATTTTGAGGTTGGAAATCAAGTATTGGTTAATGAGGGACCATTAAAAGGCTCTGTTGTAGATATTATTAGAAGAAATAGTGAAGAACAATTTTTAGTAAGTTTTGATACATTAGGGCAGAGTATTAAAGTAGAACTTCCTTACCACGTATTTAAAAAATAACTTTGAGTAGAAATTTTACCTGTTTTCGTCGAATAATAATCGCAAGTTTCATTGTTAGTTTTAAATTTGCTCCATTATAAATCTAAACTCCAAATTGAAAGAAAAAAAATATAAAATCGGAATTATTGGTCTTGGGTACGTTGGTCTTCCTCTTGCCGTAGAGTTTGGTAAAAAGTATGAGACTATAGGGTTTGACATTAATCTAGATCGTATTGAAGAACTTAGAAGCGGAAATGATTCAACACTTGAGGTAGATTCTGAGGGTTTGAAGTCATCCACACATCTATCCTATAGTTCTGATATTCAAGATTTAAGTGAATGTACAATATATATAGTTACCGTTCCAACACCGATTGATCAAAACAAGCGACCTGACTTGCAGCCCTTAGAAAAATCTAGTCATGCCATTAGTCAAATTTTAAAAAAAGAGGATATTGTAATCTATGAATCTACAGTATTTCCAGGTTGTACGGAAGAAGTTTGTGTGCCTGTTTTAGAAAAAGGAAGTGGATTAGTATTTAATCAAGATTTTTATTGTGGGTATTCTCCTGAAAGAATCAATCCAGGAGATAAAGTCCATACTGTTACAAAAATTAAGAAAGTAACTAGCGGGTCAAATGAAGAAGTAGCAGAAATAGTTGATCAATTATATCAATCTGTAATAACAGCTGGAACTTTTAAAGCGTCTTCTATTAAGGTTGCTGAAGGTTCAAAAGTGATTGAAAATTGTCAAAGAGATTTAAATATTTCATTCGTCAATGAGCTCGCTTTGATTTTTGATCGTATAGGTATAGACACGCTTGAAGTATTAGAGGCAGCAGGTTCTAAATGGAATTTCTTACCCTTTAGGCCAGGATTAGTTGGGGGGCATTGCATTTCAGTAGACCCTTATTATCTGACATATAAGGCACAGCAACTGGGCTATTACCCTGAGGTTATTTTGTCAGGACGAAGAATTAATGAAAATATGGGGGCTTTTGTTGCTAACAAAGTAGTGAAGATGCTTATCAATAAAAATCATGCTATTCGATCGGCTCGAGTTTTAATTCTAGGCATTACGTTTAAGGAGAATTGCCCTGATATACGTAATTCGGGTGTTGTTGATATTGTTAATGAGTTTAATGAGTATGGAACTGAAGTTTCAGTCTATGACCCATGGGTAAATCCTAAAGAAGTAATGGATGAGTATAATATTGAAATGATAGAAAAACCCGAAGGGTTATATTCTGCGGTTATTCTTGCGGTGTCACACCATCAGTTCTTATCGATGAATATCAAAGATTTAGTAGGTGATTCTGGAGTAATATTTGATGTTAAATCTACTTTGCCAAAAGAAAATATTGATGGAAGATTGTAGAAATTTAATAAAAAACGAGTAACTTTGTTGCTCATTAATGGTGTAAGCTATGATTGAAGCATTGATTTCATCGAAAACTAGAATTAAGTTGCTGCTTAAATTTTTTTTAAATAGCAGTAACAAATCCTATCTGAGAGGATTAGAGTCTGAATTTGGTGAGTCTACCAATGGGATTCGATTAGAATTGAATAAACTTGAAGAAGCTGGTTTACTTAAAACTAGGTTAAATGGAAATAAGAAATATTTTCAAGCAGATCCGAATCACCCATTATTCAATGATATCCATAATATTTTATTGAAATTTACAGGATTAGATAAGGTGATTGAAAAAATCATTGAGAATTTAGGACAACTTCAATATGTATTTCTTGTTGGTCAGCTTGCAAAAGGGTTGTCGAGTGATGTAATCGACTTAGTTTTTGTTGGGGATATTGATAAAAATTATTTATTCAATGTTGTCCAAAAAGTAGAAGCTAATTTAAACAAAAAAATAAGGTTTGTGAGTTACCTTGACTCGGAATATACCGAGGAAAAATTCTCAAAAGATTATCCTGATTATTTACTTCTTTGGAGTAAATAGTTGAATTTTATTTTGCACTTTTTAATCAGTTTTGTGACTGAGGTGGCGAAGCTGTATCAAACTAAAGTTAACTTAATTTAACATGAAAAATATATTAATAACGGGTGGAGCAGGATTTATTGGCTCTCACGTAGTTCGATTATTTTTAGAAACATTCAGTCAGGATAAAATATTCAATCTGGATGCCCTTACTTATGCTGGAAACTTAGAAAACCTCAGCGATATTGAAAATCATCCGAATTATACATTCATTCACCAAGATATAGTTGATTTAGCAGGTGTTCGTGAAGTTATTCAAAATAATAATATCACTCATATCATACATTTAGCTGCTGAAAGTCACGTTGATCGAAGTATAGAGAATCCTTTGACTTTTGTTCAAACAAATGTTATAGGTACAGTAAATCTTTTACAAGCTGCTAAAGAATATTGGGGAGATAAGTATGATGACAAACTATTCTACCATGTGAGTACGGATGAAGTGTATGGTTCTTTGAATGAAACTGGATTTTTTTATGAAAATACAGCATACGACCCCCGAAGTCCATATTCTGCTTCAAAAGCAAGTAGTGACCACTTTGTAAGGGCTTATTTTCATACCTATGGATTACCCATAGTAATTAGTAATTGTTCTAATAATTATGGGCCAAATCATTTCCCAGAAAAACTAATCCCACTGATGATTAACAACATCTTGCACAAAAGACCACTTCCAATCTATGGTGAGGGTCTTAATGTTCGTGATTGGCTATTTGTAGAAGATCATGCTACAGCTATTTCAACGATATTTTCTAAAGGCAAAATAGGCGATACCTATAATATTGGTGGTCATAATGAATGGACTAACATTGATTTAGTTAAACTACTTTGTAAATTAATGGATGAAAAGATGGGGAATCCAGAAGGTCAATCTGAACAACTCATCACCTTTGTAAAAGATAGAGCAGGTCATGATTTGAGGTATGCTATAGATGCTACAAAACTTAAAGATGAATTAGGTTGGGTTCCGAGTCTTCAGTTTGAGGAAGGATTGTCTCAGACTATTGATTGGTTTTTTTCCAATAAAGATTGGTTAAACAATGTTACATCTGGAGAGTATCAGAAGTACTATTCTAAAATGTATCAGTAAATTTTATTCCTATTGAATTATCACGAAATAGCTAGTCTTCTTATTAAAACAGCTAAACAAGCTGGAGAAGTTATTATGAGGTTTTATGATGACGTAGAAATAAATACAAAATACAAAAGCGATAATTCCCCTGTTACATATGCAGATTTAGCATCAAATGAAGTCATAACCAAAGCACTTTCCGAAACAGGTATACCTATATTGAGTGAGGAGAGTAAAATTCAAGATTTTCATGTTCGAAAAAATTGGAAAAGATATTGGCTACTTGATCCTTTGGACGGTACCAAAGAGTTTTTAAACAGGAATGGCGATTTCACTGTAAATATTGCCTTAATTGAAAATAGTATTCCAACGTTGGGAGTAGTTAGTATTCCAGTAGATGATAGCATTTATATTGGAGGCGAATCCGTTGGGTATTCTAAGCTGGTTAATGGAAATCAAGAAACAATTTTAGAAGTAAGTCAAAAAGCTAGCATTACTGATTTAGTTAAATTTAATCCTCTTCGTGTGGTTGCATCAAGATCTCATCAGAATGTCAAATTGGATTTATTTCTTAAAAAGATTAATTCTTTTGAATTATCTAGAATGGGTAGTTCACTAAAATTTATGTCAATTGTTAATCAAAATGCTGACATATATCCACGATTTTCACCATGCATGGAGTGGGATACGGCAGCTTCAGATGCTATTTTAAGATCCTTAGGTTATCAAATTCGATCTATTTCTGAGTCATTTGAGATAGGTGATATGCTAACATACAATAAAAAAAATTTATATAACCCAGCGTTTATAGCATACTAATGAAAGAAACTTTGTTTGATAATATATCGATGGTCGATTTAAAGTCTCAGTATATTAGACTTAAACCTAAAATTGATACTGCAATAGCGGATGTTATAGAGCAAAGTAATTTTATCAAAGGACAAGCACTTAGTAGTTTTGAACAAGATTTAGCTAATTACTTAAATGTAAAACATGTAATCGGTGTTGGAAATGGAACAGATGCTCTGCAAATTGCTCTCATGTCACTGGATTTAAACCAAGGAGATGAGGTGATTGTTCCAGCCTTTACCTATGTTGCTACTGCTGAGGTGATTGGATTGTTAGGCTTGAAACCAGTAATGGTTGATGTTGATTTAAATAATTTTAATATTTCAATTCATAACCTTGAAAAGGTCATTACCCCTAAAACAAGAGCAATAGTTCCAGTTCATTTGTATGGACAATCAGCACCAATGGACGATATAATTGATTTTGCTAAGAAGTATGATTTGTATGTTATCGAGGATAATGCTCAATCAATTGGAGGTAGTTATTTTTCAAAAACCAATCAAACATTTAAAACAGGCACTATGGGCCATATTGGTTGTACTTCATTTTTTCCAAGCAAAAACTTAGGATGTTTTGGGGATGGGGGTGCAGTTTTTACCAATAACGATTCTTTGGCAGATAAGATGAGAATGATTGCCAACCACGGTCAAAGTAAAAAGTATATTCATGATAGAATTGGAGTTAATTCAAGACTAGACTCCATTCAAGCGGCTATACTTCGAGTTAAATTAAATGAGTTAGACGATTTTTCATTAAGGAGGCAAAAAGTGGCAGTAATTTATGACAAAGAACTATCTAGTGTAGAGGATATTCAGATACCACATAAAGAAAAGTATACAAATCACGTATATCATCAGTATACTATGAAAGTACCAGAGCTAAAACGTGATCGATTGAAATCGTATTTAATAGATTTTAATATACCATCTATGGTATACTATCCGATACCATTGTATAAACAGAAAGCATTTTCTTCATTTTATAATGGCAGAGGATTGATAAACACAGAAGTTTTGTGTAACCAGGTGCTATCGCTACCAATTCATACTGAGATGGAAAGTGAAACTCAGAATTTTATAATAAGTAAAGTGAAAGATTTTTTTCGAAATGAGTAAAATTAAATTTGGAGTTATAGGAATGGGTCATATTGGCAAACGACATGCGTCGATGGTTCAATTGAACAATGAATGTGAGTTGATAGCTGTTTGTGATATGTTGGATGAAAGTCATCTTGGATTGGAGGAAATAAATGTTCCTTTCTATAATTCTGCAAAACAAATGCTTCAAGAACAACCTTCGATTGATATTATCTGTGTTTGTACACCTAACGGATTACATGCAGAGCATTCTAACCTAGCACTTGATTTCAAGAAGCATGTAGTCGTAGAAAAACCAATGGGGCTATCCAAAGCTAATTGTGAACAATTAATTTTTAAAGCCCTACATGTCAATAAGCAAATCTTTTGTGTGATGCAAAACAGATATTCTCCTCCATCTCAATGGTTGAAGGAGATGGTTGATTCAAATAAATTGGGAGAGATCTACAACGTTCAAATAAATTGTTATTGGAATAGAGACGATCGCTATTATTACAAGAATAATAAAAAGCATGCTTGGAAAGGAACAACAGATTTGGATGGTGGAACTTTATTTACCCAATTTTCTCATTTTATAGATTTGATGTATTGGATTTTTGGAGATATTACTGATATTCATGCAAAATTTGACAATTTTTCACATAAACACAGTATAGAGTTTGAGGACACGGGAATTGTTAATTTTAGGTTTGTAAATGGAGGTATGGGCAGTATTAATTATTCTTCATCTGTTTGGGATTCCAATTTAGAGAGTAGTGTTACAGTAATAGCTCAAAATGGGACTATAAAAGTTGGAGGTCAGTACATGAATAAGGTAGAATATTGTAATATCAAGGACTATATCTTCAAGGAGTTACCTGCAAGTAATCCTGCAAATGATTATGGTTCTTATAAAGGTTCAGCAAATAATCATCCATACATATTTGAAAACGTGGTGGATGTAATTAAAAATTCAAGACCTATTTCTACGAATGCTTTAGAGGGATTGAAAGTGGTAGACATCATTGAACGGATTTATAATTTAAAATAAATTTTATGAAAGGAATAGTTTTAGCGGGTGGTTCAGGTACACGATTGTATCCTATTACTAAAGGCATTAGTAAGCAACTGATGCCTATTTATGATAAACCAATGATATATTATCCATTATCAATTTTGATGATGGCAAACATTCAAGAGATATTAATAATAACTACACCCCATGATAATGAGCAGTTTAAACGTTTATTGGGCGATGGTTCTCATTTAGGGTGTGAAATATCATATGCCATTCAATCAGAACCCAATGGATTAGCTCAAGCTTTTGTAATTGGTGAAGATTTTATTGGAGATGATGATGTTGCACTAATTTTAGGAGATAACATATTTTATAAATCAGGTATTGATGATTTTTTAGCAGCGTGTAAATCTCCAAAAGGTGGGATTGTATTTGCATATCAAGTTACAGATCCAGAACGATATGGAGTTGTTGATTTTGATGAAAATTTCAATGCTTTGAGTATTGAAGAAAAACCAGTAAGTCCAAAGTCAAATTATGCTGTGCCAGGACTATATTTTTATGATAACAGTGTTGTTGAGGTAGCTAAAAATCTTAAACCCTCCAAACGAGGCGAATATGAGATTACTGATATAAATAAGCACTATCTTAATGGTGGAAATCTGAAAGTGAAAGTGTTTGATAGAGGTACGGCTTGGTTAGATACAGGAAATTTTGATTCATTACATGATGCATCAGAATTTGTTAGAGTTATTGAAAAAAGACAAGGATATAAAGTAGGTTGTATCGAGGAAATAGCCTACAGACAAGGATATATTGACAAAAATCAGTTATTACAACTAGCCAAAGAAATTGAAAAAAGTGGCTATGGGGTTTATTTAAAACGTATAGTTAGCGAAAGCTAATTTGATTTATTTTTTGATTGTTAGTTATTATTTTACAAAATGGTCATTTATCCAATAAAGCATTGATTTTAAAGAATTTGTGGATTAATGTTGTTCTTAAATAATTTAATTCGCACTTTATAATTTTAGACCAAATAAATTAAAAGATGATTTTTTCTAATTTTTATCGTGCATTGTTGGTATTAATGGTTTCGTTTTTTGTTACCACATATGCTTTAAGTCAGATTACAGTGCCAGATTCTTATGTAGGTGCTCAAAAAGGTTTAGCAGAAAAAGGAGTTTCTGAAGAGCAGTTAAAACAGAAGCTTGCTGAAAAAGGGATTGATGTTGACAACATTAGTCCAGAAGATTTGCCAAAACTTGAGGGTACTATCCAAGAAGCTATTGAGGAAATAGAGGCTGAAAATGGACAAGAAACAGGAAATGGCGTTGTTGAAGATTTGTCAGTTAACAATGAATTATCAAAAGAAGATTTAGATCAAAAATTTGATAATTTGGATGAAATTGAAATTGAAAATATAGAGACTGGAATTGATGAAGGACAAAGTATAGAGGAAGTAGTTAGTGATTTTGACTCAGAACATAAAGGTTCAGATCAATCTAGGATTTATGGTCACAGTATATTCTTCGATGAGTCTCTAGATTTTTACAGAACTACAAAATCAAGTAGCACCCCGAATCATTATATTTTAGATGTCGGGGATAAGATTACGATTAATATATTTGGTCTTTCCCAGGCTGATTTAATCTATCAAATTGAAAATGATGGTTTCATTCGCCCAAGTGGGATGTACAAAATTTATTTAAAAGGATTAAACTTAGCTAAAGCTCGAAACCTACTATTTAAGCGTTTCCAGCAAGCTTATTCTTACAAAAAAGGAGAGTTTAATCTAGATGTGAATACGGCAAGAACAGTCTCAGTAAGTATTTATGGTGAGGTACAACATCCAGGTACTTATACTATGTCTGCACTCAATAGTACTTTAAATGCAATAATTGCAGCTGGTGGACCAACAAAAAATGGATCTGTTAGAAGAATTCAATTGACTTCGGGCAGCGACCAGTTTGAGATTGATGTCTATGATTTTTTATCTCAACCATCTAGTATTATTAATTATGGTCTTAGAAATAATATGGTCATATTTATACCACCAGTCAAAAAAATTGTCACCTTATCTGGTCCATTTTTACACGCTGGGAAGTTCGAGATTAATGAATCAGAGACTTTAAGTGATTTGGTATCTATAGCTGGAGGCATCAAAAAAGGAATGGTCCTTAAGAATTTTAATATTGTAAGGAATAATGGTCTTGAGGATAGCTTAAACACTTATGATTATGAGATAAATAAAGACATAATGTTGGAAGATCTTGATAGCATTAGTTTCAAAGCTGCATCAAAACTTTATGAGAATTATGTCAAAATATCAGGTGCAGTTCGATATTTTGGGGAGTATGAATTTTCAGAAGGTTTAACATTAAAATTATTGTTAGAAAATGCACAATTGGAAGAATTTGCTCGTACTGATATTGGTTACTTAACAAGAAAAAATTTAGATGGAACTTCACAATTGATTAGCTTTAATTTGGATTCTAATGATATTCAATTACAAAAACAAGATGAAATATTTATATTTAATCAGCGAAGTTTTGTTCGTAATTATACATTCAGTATTTCAGGAGCAGTTGCCCAAGAAAGATTGGATCATTTTGTTGATCACAAAAGAGAAATGAAGCTCTCTGATGCTATTTTACTAGCAGGTGGTCTTGAAGATAATGCCGCTAATTTTGCCTACATTACTGGTAGATCCGTGGAGAATAGTAAGAAATTGAACTACAAAATCATACCAATAACTGACATTTTATCCAATCCTAACTCTAGATGGAATATTTTTATCTCACCTTATGATAATATTTTTATTCCAATTAATGAGAATTTTACGGAGCAAAAATTTATTGAAGTGAAGGGTGCTGTGAAAAAACCACGAAAATTAGTATATGATAATTCACTCAAATTAAAAGATTTACTTTTAAGAGCTGGAGGTTTAAAGTTTGAGGCAGCTACCAATCGAGTTGACATATTTAGACTCGAAATAAATGAAAATAAACCTACTCGTACATTATTTTCATCAGTTAATATAAATCGAAATTTAGACCCTTCAACAGAAGAAGATCGAATTACACTTAAACCATTTGACATCATAGTGGTAAGAGAAGTTCCAGATTTTGAGCCTATTCAGCTAGTAAATATAACAGGTGAGGTAATGTATCCTGGTGATTATGCAATAACTGTTGGGAAAGAAAAGATCTCTGATTTAATTGCTAAGGCTGGAGGATTAACTGAAGACGCTTATTTAGGTAATTCAACACTTAAACGTTCAGAGGATGGGCTTGGCTTCGTTGCAGTAAATTTTAAAAAGGCCATTAATAAAAAAAATGGTCATAATTTGATTTTGTCCTCTGGGGATACAATTCATATTGGTAAAGAAATTAGCCTTGTAATGATTGATCATCAAGGAACGAACGCCAAAGAGTTTATGATTGAAGATCTTAAAAATGAATCTAGAGTATCAGCTCCATTTTCTAATAATAAGCGTGCTGGGTATTATATCCGTAAATACAATGGTGGGTTTGCTAAAGAAGCTAAGCCATCAAAGACTTTTGTAAAGCATTCTGATGGGAGGTTACTCAAAACACACAACTTTTTGTTGTTTAGAGTACATCGAAAGGTTAAAAAAGGATCGGAAATTATTGTGGGTATGAAAGACGTTGAAGCAAAACAGAATAGTAAAAGACGCAAAACAGAAAAAAGTAAAATCAACTTAAAAGATGCAGCCATGGAGTTGATGTCTGTTGTAGTGTCTGCTTTTACGGTGATAACTATGGCACAAAATTTATAGTAATTATTAGTTATGTCCATCAAAGAAATTTTTGAGTTAATCAAAACATATTTAAATCTTGTTTGGAGCAAAAAATGGTGGGTTATTTTATGTGCTTCAATTGTGGGTTTGATTCTAGGAGTGAGAGCAGAATTTCAGCCGGATATTTATAAGGCTAATCTAACATTTATGGTAAATGAGGATGAAGGTGGTTTAAATGGAATTGGAGCTATTTTAGGAGAGTTTGGTTTTGGCGGAAGTAATCAAGGGAAGAATTATGATAAAATAACTGAGATAGCTCGTTCAAATAAAATTTTAAAGCAAGTTTTACTGGATTCAGTAGAAGTCCTGGGGCAAGAAGATTTGATAGCTAATCATATTATTAAAATTTATGACTATCATAAATATTGGAATGAAGATACAATACTCAATGATTTTTTCTTTTCACCTAATAATCAGAATGTCAGAAAGACAAACATCGCTACTAAAATTTTAATTTCCTCGTTAAGAGGTGACCCCTCAGATCCAAAATCAAAATCATTATTATCTATTGATTATGATGATGAGAGTACAATTATCTCTATCAATGGGTTAACAGAAAGTCCTGAATTGAGTCTTGTAATCTCTAAATCATGGTATGATAAGATTTCGAAATTTTATATAAAAAAAACCACTGAGAGACAACAGAAGACTTTGGATCAACTAATTGCTAAATCAGATTCAATATACACTTTACTTGTGGGGGCTGAAACAGGATTAGCAAAAGGAACGGATAAGATGGGTTTAATTAAGTCTATTGATAATTTACCTACAGCCCAACAATCAAGGAATATGCAAATGTATGTAGCCATGTTCGCTGAAGTGGTAAAGAATAAAGAAACTACTGAGTTTATTCTGCGAAGTAAAACACCTTATTTTCAAATCATTGATATACCTACTCTACCGCTTAAAAAAGTTCTCAAGAGAGGTTGGTTAATGTGGTCAATTTTAGGTTGTATTGCAGGATGTTTGATTGCAATAGGAATTATCATAGGGTATAATTATATCATACAAGAATTAAATGATTAAAAAAGCTATTATTACAGGAGTAACAGGGCAAGATGGAGCATACTTGTCTGAATTTTTATTAAAAAAAGGGTATGAGGTTCATGGGATTAAGCGAAGAAGTTCACTATTTAATACAGATAGAATAGACCATTTATATCAAGATCCACATGTAAATAATCGTAACTTTATTTTACACTATGGAGATTTGACAGATTCTACAAATTTAATAAGGATTATTAAGGAGGTTGAGCCTGACGAAATATATAATTTAGGTGCAATGTCTCATGTGAAAGTAAGTTTTGATGCACCAGAGTACACAGCAGATGTAGATGGCATTGGAACACTCAGAGTATTAGAAGCTGTTCGTTTATTGGGATTAGAGCATAAAACTCGAATATATCAAGCTTCAACATCAGAGTTATATGGATTAGTCCAAGAAGTACCACAATCAGAAACTACACCCTTTTATCCTCGAAGTCCTTATGGTGTCGCTAAAATGTATGGGTTTTGGATTACCGTTAATTACAGAGAAGCCTATGATATGTATGCTTGTAATGGCATTTTATTCAATCATGAAAGTCCTTTAAGAGGAGAGACCTTTGTAACCAGAAAAATCACACGAGCAGTTTCTAGAATAGCATTGGGCTTACATGATAAATTTTATCTAGGAAATTTGGATGCTAAAAGAGATTGGGGACATGCTAAGGATTATGTGGAGTTGATGTGGATGATGTTGCAACAGGATAAAGCAGAAGATTTTGTCATTGCCACAGGAGTAACAACTACAGTACGTGATTTTGTTCGAATGGCTTTTCAAGAGGTAGGAATTGAATTAGAGTTTGTTGGTAAAGGAATTCATGAAATAGCTAGAGTAGTTGAATGTAAACATCAAGATTATAATGTTCAAATAGGTCAAGAAGTACTGGCAGTAGATCAAGATTATTTTAGACCTACTGAAGTTGACTTATTAATTGGCGATGCATCAAAAGCAAAAGAAAAACTGGGTTGGGAGCCAAAACACAGCTTAAGAGACTTGGTAAACGATATGATGAAATCTGATTTAGAATTATTTAAAAAACAACGAACACTTTCTGATAGTGGATTTGATTTTATCCCTCAAAGCGAGGAGAAGTAACTCTACTAACTTATGCAGAAAACATCTAAAATATATATAGCAGGTCACAATGGAATGGTAGGCTCTGCAATTGTTCGAAAGCTCCAGAGTGAAGGGTATGTCAATTTAATCTTGAGAGATAGTAAGGAGCTGGATCTTAGAAATCAAACTGCTGTATCCGATTTTTTTTCTGTTGAAACCCCCGAATATGTATTTCTAGCAGCCGCTAGAGTAGGAGGTATTCATGCTAATAACGTCTATCGAGCGGAATTTTTGTATGATAACTTAATGATTCAAAATAATATCATTCATCAGAGTTATGTGCATGGTGTTAAGAAATTATTGTTTTTGGGTTCTTCTTGTATTTATCCTAAGAATGCTCCTCAACCCATGAAGGAAGAACACTTATTGACAGGTTTGTTGGAACAGACCAATGAACCCTATGCAATTGCCAAAATTGCAGGAATAAAGATGGTCGAAAATTATGCAAAACAGTATAATTGTAATTTTACTGCAGTAATGCCGACTAATTTATATGGTCCAAATGATAATTATGATTTACAAAATTCCCATGTTTTACCAGCTTTGATTCGAAAGTTTCATGAGGCTAAATTAAAAAAATTACCAGAAGTTGAGATTTGGGGGACTGGTAAACCTCTTCGTGAATTTATGCATGTAGATGATTTAGCTGATGCGTGTTTGTTTGTTATGAAAAACTATAACCATTGGCAGTTTTTAAATGTAGGTAGTGGTGAAGAAATCAGTATTGGTGATTTAGCCAAGTTGATAAAAGAAATTGTTGATTTCAAAGGAGAACTAGTCCATAACACTGAAAGACCAG
>Ga0206682_10001177_pt1 | contig 26057 bp, 23 predicted proteins | sample M240m12015metaG_FD_155444 | JGI IMG/M metagenome (GOLD analysis project Ga0206682, IMG submission 155444) | Ammonia-oxidizing marine archaeal communities from Monterey Bay, California, United States - M2 40m 12015 | ecosystem: Environmental > Aquatic > Marine > Intertidal zone | place: USA...
GGGTAACTCATAGTGAGTCGGGTCGCCAATCTCGTACAGCAACTGCTCTCCTACCGTTCCCCTTGTGACACACCCACCGGTTCCCCCGGGCTTTGTGATAACCATCGACCCATCCGCCGCTATCTCGGCTATGGGGTAACCAACCTCATGCAGCGTCTCATGCACCTCGTGCCAGTCAGTGTAATTGCCGCCCGTCACCTGTGGGCCGCATTCAATGAGATGTCCGGCTAGCGAGCCGGCGGCTAATAAATCCAGATCTTCTTGTCGCCAGCCAAATTGATGGATGCAGGCCCCTAGCGTGACGGCACTGTCAACGCACCGCCCTGTGACCACGATATCGGCCCCTAGATTGAGGGCTTCCGCGATGGGAAATGCCCCTAAATAAGCATTGGCACTCGCAATTGATTCGCGAGGTGGTGGTGTGTCACCACTGAACATCTCACTGGGATCAGAATTGAGGAGCTTGTCGAGTTGCGGCATCAGATCATCACCGGTCACGACCACAACCGTCAGAGACAATCCTGCGGCATCAATCAGTTGGCGAATCGCCGCACCACAGGCCTCTGGGTTGACGCCGCCGGCATTACTGATCAATTTGACACCCGATTGAGCGATTGCGGATAAGTGTGGCGCTACCACGCCCGTCACAAAGTCAGTGGCATAGCCTTTTTCTGGATCGCCGGCCTTAGCACGCGCCAATATCGACATCGTGATCTCAGCGAGGTAGTCGAACACAATAAAGTCGAGATTACCCTCTGCCATAAACTGAGGAAGCGCCATATCGGCCTCCCCCCAGTACCCTGTGGCACCACCAATGCGAATCATTTAGCCAGCCTCCCGCAACCACCAACGCATCATTACCGGACTCAACGGTTTCCAAGTGATTTCAATTCATTTAAACTGAGTCGCACTCATTATACGAGCGATTCACTTTGCCAGCAAGCCAACCCAACGTACCTAACACGTCAAGACAACGCCTCGAGGCGAAAGAATCCAGCATCCTCGATGCGGCTGAGCAGGTGTTTACGCGCGCTGGGTTTGATGGGGCGAAAATTGCCACCATCGCACAGACTGCGGCAGTCGCAGAGGGGACTGTGTACCTCTATTACCGCAATAAGCAGGATTTACTCGCCGGCGTGGTCGGCCGCTTTTGGGCACGTCTAACACTCGGGGCTGAGGAAGCCATCACCCCAGAGGCCAGCGCTGTGACGCAACTAGACCAGTTGGCGCGCTACCACCTCCGCTCCATCCTCGAGCAATTTGAGGTGGTATCGCTGACCTACCGTGCTAGACCACAGCAGGAGCGGGATCTAGATCAAGTGCGAGATTACGTCAGAATTTTTGATCGCATCATGCTGCGCGGGATTGACCGAAAAGAGCTACCCGATGGCGTGCCGGTCTCACAGTTACGCGATGTTTTTTTCGGCACTTTAGAGTTTTCAGCGCGCACCCTGAAACTGCGCAATCAACCCTATGATCAATCCATTGTCACCAATCTTTTGGCGTTAATGGGTCAGTCAGTGGCTGTAGATAAGTCAGTTTCGGTGGCACCCGAGCCCAGCAACAGCGACCTCATGCGCACCCTTCAATCGATTCGAGATCAACTAAAATCCGCGAAAACAGACTGAGCGCTAACCCCCCGTGAACCAGGTTGCCTTGGCATCCAGCGCAGTGCGGTCCATCGATCCCACGTAGCTGAGTTTTTCCCTCGCTTGCGGCAGGTGATAACGGTAGAAAAAAGTGCAGGCTGCCAATTTACCTTGGTAAAAGTCAGCGTCAACGCTCGGCTCATTCTCGAGTGCACGTTGCGCAATCACTGCCTGCCACAACCACAACCAAGCGATGACGACATGACCAAAGGCGTCGAGGAACGGGGTCGCATTGGCGAGACGCGCCAGTACGTCAGCGTGATCATTCACGGCGCTCACCGTGGTCGTCACGTCTTGCCAAGCTTCCTTTAATGACGCTGCCAAGGGCTCGAGCTGAGGGATTCCACTGGCCTCATCGAGCAGCGACTGGATTTCTTGCCCCAACAAATCAAGCGCTTTCCCTCCCGCCAGATTGACTTTTCTGCCCAAGAGATCCATACCTTGAATACCGTGAGTCCCCTCATGAATCGGATTGAGGCGATTATCGCGATAGTGGCGCTCAACCGGGTATTCACGGGTGTAACCGTAACCCCCGAGTATTTGTATGGCATGCTTATTCGCCTCCAACGTGTATTCCGAAGGCCACGACTTAGCCACTGGCGTTAGCAGCTCTAATAGCAGCGTAAGGCGCTCTTTCTCAGCCGCGTCCTCAGCCATCACTTGCTGGTCAACCAGCTGAGTACAGTACGACAGCAGTGCAATACTGCCCTCGACCGTAACTTTTTGCTCCATCAATAATCGCCGAATATCCGCATGCTCAATAATCGGTAGCATGGGTGAATTAGGATCCTTAATACCCGGATGCCGACCCTGAGGCCGGTTGCGAGCATAATCGAGGGAGTAGAGATACCCTGCCAAACCCGACATCGCCGCGCCCATTCCCACACCGATGCGCGCCTCATTCATCATATGGAACATGTTTTTTAAGCCTTCGTGCTCTGCACCCACCAAATAACCCAAGCACTCACCACCCTCACCAAAATTAAGCAGGGTATTAGTGATCCCTCGCTGGCCCATTTTGTGGTTTAAACCCGCTAGCGCTACATGATTGAAATCGCCAATCTCACCCGTCTCGGTCACTCGGTATTTCGGTACTAGAAATAACGAAATACCTTTGACGCCCGCTGGTGCTCCGGGCGTTCGGGCGAGCACCATGTGAACAATGTTTTCAGAGACGTCTTGATCCCCACCTGAGATCCACATCTTCGTGCCCGTCAGCTTAAAGCTGCCATCACCAAGCGGTTCAGCCATACAACGAATATCAGAAAGCGACGATCCGGCATGAGGCTCAGACAAACACATAGTGCCAAACCAACGCCCCTCGACGAGAGGGGGTAGATAACGCGCTCGCAGCGCGTCACTGCCACAAGCCTCTAGCATGTGAGCATTGGAGGTGGTCAGAAAAATGTAGCCGACCGCCGAACCATTCGCGGCTTGGAAAATGCCCTGCATAAAGTTAGCCACCAGCATAGGCAACTGCATGCCCCCCAATGCGGCATCAAATGTCGCGGCGGGCAACCCTGCTTCAACAAACGTCTTGAGACAGGCTTTCAGACTATCGGGGGTGACCGCACGACCAGATTCAAAAACAGGTTCGTGCTCGTCTAGCTCCGCGGCGCAGGGCAGAAACGCTTCCTCGGCAATCTGTTGCGCCAAATCAAGTATGGCGGTAACCGTGTCGCGATCGTGCTCTTGGTATCGGTCGTTCTTGAGCAGCCCCTCTAAGTCGAGCATCTCATAAAGATAAAAATCGATATCACGACGATTCACAATCATGGACATGCCTTAACTCCTGACAGATGGCGGTAAAATTTGAAGCACAGTGGATCGTTCGCTGCAGTTCGAACGCTGCAGCAGCAGCGGTCATAGCATAGCGGGTTTATGGCCGTAGAAACGACACTGCTCTTGTCCCAAAATCCGATAGCGCTGTGCAGATCCGCTCAGAGAAATTTAATCTCTCAGCAAGCCAGACCCTTTGTGAGGCCCCATCAATTCTGGACGAATCGGCGTCACATTTTCAGCTTCTACTACCTTGCGAACGCGCTTACCAACTCGGCCCTGCTTCACCCAAACAAAATCATGTCGCGGCTCATGGCCCGAGAAACCCATCACATGCTCAGTCAACAGCGATGTGACAACGTTTAGATCCATCTCAGCACAGGCCCGCAATAATCGATGTGCCGCATCTTCGATCACATCAAAATCAAAAGCCTCCTCCTCCGCCCTCATGATCATAGGATGCCCTGTTCCAGTGACCGACGTACCCAGCAGAAGCTCCTCATGGAGTTTCTCGCCCGGCCGAAGCCCGATGTACTCGACATCGATTTGCTCGCCGAACATATTGTCACGCTCTACATCGTATCCGCTCAGACGGATCATGCGCTCTGCGAGCTCCACTATCCTCACCGGCTCGCCCATATCCAAGACCAAGACATCGCCACCCGTACCCAAGGCACCGGACTGCAATACGAGCTGAGCGGCCTCACGAATACTCATGAAGTACCGAGACACCTCTGGATGCGTAACCGTCACCGGACCGCCACTGCTAATTTGCTCCCTGAACAATGGCACTACCGAGCCCGATGAACCCAGCACGTTACCAAACCTCACAATACAGAAGCGTGTCGGTGTCTCAATTTGGGACAGCCCTTGCAAAATCAGCTCAGCGAACCGCTTCGAAGCCCCCATGACATTAGTGGGTCGAACGGCTTTGTCTGTGGAGACTAGGACAAACGTCCCGACACCAGCACGGTGGGCTGCCCAAGCCGCACTCCATGTGCCATGTACGTTATTCGCCACCCCTTCCGACACGTTGTATTCCACCATCGGCACATGCTTATAAGCCGCTGCGTGATAGACGGTATCGACCGAAAAGGTTTTAAAAATAGATTCGAGCCGCTGTTCATCTCTGACACTACCCAACAAAGTGATAATGGGAAAATGGAGACCATGTCGATGACACAGGCTCTTCATCTCACGATCAACGCTGTAGAGCGCGAATTCTGAGATGTCCAACAAGATCAACTCTTTTGGCGCCGAGGTTAAGATTTGGCGGCACAACTCAGAGCCGATGCTGCCGCCGGCGCCGGTGACCATGACCACCTTGTCAGTAATGCACCGGCCAATCAGCTCTGGATGCGGGGGAACAGGCTCCCGCCCTAACAAATCGTCAAGATCCACATCCTGAATTTGATTGACGATCGCATTGCCCGAGATCAGCTCCGAAATTTTGGGGATAGTACGCACCCTAACAGGCAAACCAACTAGCGAATTAATAATGGCACGGCGACGTTCCTGAGATGCAGAGGGAATGGCTAGCAACACCTGACCGACAACATGTTCCTCAACCAAGCTGGGGACATCTCCCGCACCCAAGACCGGTCGACCGTTGATTACGGTCTCATGCAAATCAGGATTGTCATCGATAAAGGCGACAACCCGATAATCAGACCCATGGTTCAGGGCATTGAGCAATTGGCGACCCGATTCGCCTGCACCATAAATAATGACGCGGCGGGCATCCGCGCGGGTGCTAATCTGATGCCAGGCGCGCGACGTCAGGCGCACACCACCAATCCCGACAAAAAGAAGCAACCAATAGACGAGCAGTGCGGTGCCCCGCAAGTTCAGCGACGTGACCATACTGACCGAAGCCAATGCAAGCGTGGAGTAGCTGACCGCTTTGACGAGATCCCAAACAGCTTGCTGTCCCATGTATCGGATCACTGATCGATACAGACCCTGCAATATGAAGATCAGCGAGGTCGCAATCAGCTGCACACTTGCGCCCAGCAACCACATTTCGTTCGCCGATCGCGCTAGTGCATCAGTGCCAATAATGGCGGCACCGTACAAAGCGCCCACCACAATCATCAGATCGAGTAATAGCCACCCTGAAAAGTGAAAAGGGGGTGGAGGGGATCGACGGACCAGTAGCCAAAGCACGGCAGAAATAGAACTAAATCCAATCGCTCGAAAACGTGACGCTATCTTCTTGAAGATATCCACTCTTACCACCCAGCCAAGCCCAAAAGGGCTGACGCTGTTTATCCAGAGGCCCGTAGTTTAAGCTCTGAGTCGCGCGTACACCACCACTGAAAACGCAGGAATGGCCGATAAAAGTACCAGAAGTGGCAACGAACGTTGGTCATTGACGATCAGTATCGCCAGCGGATACTGCCAGACCACTTGCATTGCCAGCAATCCCAATGTGACCGGTAAGGAACTGCCCACCATCAGGGTAAGTCGCTGATACGCATGATCGCGGTGGGCTACGTGTGGCGCTTGTCCCAATGCGAGACGAATCAACAGCGTGATACTGGCATCCAGAAAAAAAGGCATCATCAGTACGACCCATGCCCAACCCAACAGCCTCGATTGGTCAAAAGCCATTAGCCCCAATACCGCAAGAAAAAATCCGAGTGGTATCGCGCCTGCATCACCCATAAAGAGCTTAGCGGGAGGCCAGTTCAGCCACAGCAAGGGCAGACCACACACAGCAGCCCAAGCGCACCACTCAACCCAGCCGGAGTTATCAGAGAGGCCAAAATGGGCCATCAAACCCAATCCCACCGACACACATAGGAGCTGCGCAGTCGCTAATCCATCTGCGCCATCCATAAAATTGAAAAGATTGATGCACCAAGCAACACCCACCCCCACCGCAATTACAGCAACACCCGACATAGGAGATTCGGGGAACATCAGCCAAGGCGTCAGTAAACCCACCGCCACATAGCACAGCAATCGCAAACTGCTGGCTAATCCCCAGCGATCATCGATCAGCCCAATCACAGTTAGCAGCGCGAGGAACACCGCGACAATCTGCGCACCGTCTACCGGGGGCCCCAATGCCACCAGTGCAGCGAGCAAGCTGACTGGTACGACCCCAGCGCCGACTACGGTCGCCTCGGCGTGGAGGCCTCGATCAGTCGGATGGTCCACTAAACCCCAATAAGGCGCGACTTTAAGATAAAGCAATAATCCTAATGTGGACGCAACCAGCAAGCACAGAAGGAGCATCACAAAGATGGTTCGGCCAGACAGAGGGAGTCCAGCGTCCATTTTGGCTGCCAACCCGAAATGGAGGGTTGAGCACCAATCCAATAATGCTGAGTGAGCGCCCGCCAGGTCGCGCCGGGCTCCAATGCGCCACGCCAATCCAAAGCACGCCCCCCCCAGCGACATAACCACTCGGGCGTCATTCCCCAGCATCTGCCGGCGGACAGTGCTGAGGAGATCCGCGCCGCATCGTATTGCTGCCCGTCGGTGACGGCCAACACCGTTGAGGGCGCTGTTCTCGGCAAAGACTGCGCCGCACGATCGACAATCAGCTCAATTAAGTCGGGCCGGCTAACCAAGCATCGATTCCCCACCGCAGGGAGCGCGGCAGGCCACCAGCGCATCAGATGAGCGAGTCTCGCAAGATTTGCCGTGAGCTCTTTATCGTAGATCAGTGCGGGCCGGATGATAGTTAATGCTTGTTCGTGACGCTGGCAGATCGCTTTGAGTGCGATCTCCGACTGCCATTTCGATGCGGCGTATCCATCGTTAGGCTCGGGATAGAGCGTGGCATCACTGTCTGCGATATGCGCCGCAGCCGGCACCGTATTGAGCGAGCTGATAAATAGAAAATGAGGCACGCCCATACGACCGGCAGCATCAGCCAGCTGCCTCGTTGCCTGAACATTGACTCGCTCATAATCTGCCCAACTTGCCAAACGATGTGCCAAACCACCGCAGTGAATCACGCAAGAGACGTCGCGAAAAAGCGCCTCGGTAGGCATGCTGGGACTATCTTGATCGTAAAAGCCCCAGTCATGCTCCCAGCCCGAAGGCGCCTGTCGCCCTGCGACGCGCGCTTTCAGGCCACGAGTGCGGAGTGCAGCACACAGTGCTCGTCCGAGATAGCCGGTTGCCCCGGTCAAGAGAAGCACGGTGCGCGCTCCTTCATGGCATTACTGTAGGCGGATGACATCACGATTTTTATCAATCGTGGCCTGACCAATGCCTTGAACCGAAGCCAACTCCTCGATCTGCTCAAATGGCCCGTACGCCTCTCGATACTCAATAATGCGAGTGGCCTTAGCGAGCCCCACACCCTCTAGCGCTTCTGCCAACGATTCTGCAGTAGCGAGATTAATATTGACGGGCGCTTCTGCAAACGACGTCATGGGCAAAGCGCCAAAGCACATCACCATGAGTCCCATCACACAAGCTCGTAGGGTACGAGGGAAAGCGTCATCCCGCCGAGACTCCAAAGGTGTCGGCAGTGCCCGGACTTGCGCTAGTGACAAAAATTGCGTCTTCATATTACATGCTCCATAAGTTGATCATCAGTGAATCCCGGTAGTGGGATACTGAGCAACTATGAAGATCGCCGTGACACCGGGACAGATCACCGATCGCAACCATGCTTTAACGACTGGCATTGATGCTTAATGATTCAACAATCTGTGTTGCCGTAGTGGCCGGATTGTGTGATTGGGTAATCGATCGACCCACAACCAGATGGGTTGCCCCCGCCTCCATTGCGCCGCTAGGGGTGAATACGCGTCGCTGGTCTCCTGCATCGTCTCCCGCTTGTCGGATTCCTGGCGTCACCAACAGAAAACCAGGGCGTTGATGCTGTGACAAAAGCGCCGCCTCCGCCGCTGAACACACCACACCATCTAACCCCACTTTTTCAGCGAGCGCAGCCAGCTCACGAACACGATCGATCGGCTCTGCGTCCCACCCTAATTCAGCCAGATCGTCGCGCTGCATGCTTGTCAGAACCGTTACGGCTATCAAGTAAGGACGTTTGGTAAAACTCGACAGCGCGTCCCGCGCAGCGGACATCATGCGAGACCCGCCAGAGGCGTGCACATTCACCATCCAGACACCCAATTCAGCTGCCGCCGCCACAGCACGACCCACCGTATTCGGGATATCGTGGAACTTAAGATCCAGAAAAATCTCAAACCCCAAGTCCTGCAACGCTAGGACAATACTCGGGCCGGCCGCAGTAAACAGTTCTTTTCCCACCTTTAAACGCACCATCCCTGGGTCTAGCTGTCGCGCAAGGCGGAGTGCTTCTTCTGCGGATCCATAGTCGAGAGCAACGATTAAAGGGCTGTCCAGTAAGGGCTTTTCACGGTCAGACATGAGCATCCTGTGGCACGGCGCCTAAATAATGAATTGAATCCCAATGCCGACATCCCGGGCAACGCCAGTGACGGGATTGCCCTGTAAAGCCACAGTGATCGCAAGCGTATCCCTGCTTGTTTTGCGTCAACTGCTCGAGAATACGTCGCTCAGGTTGATCATTCTCCTCTGGCAGACCGCTCAGTAACAGCGCAGTCGCGACAGCAACGGAAGGATTATCAGCTAAGGTCAGTCGCAAGAAATGGTCAGCTGCGGCTCGATCTTTTTCAGCTTCCAATTCGGCGGCGAGCGTCAACGCTAACAAGGGGGCAGGTTGCTGCTCATAATAACGCTGGAGCACCGCACTGTAAGCACTCTCGCCGCCTTGGTCCGCGCAAATTCGCGACAGCAAGTCCAGTAGCTCGGGCGTGCAGGTCCGGCCGCTAGCCATGATCACCTCAAAATGCCCTATCGCTTCCTTCGATGACCCTTCCAACAGTGACGCATTAGCCAAGCCCATGCGCGCCCGTAAGTCATTGCCGTTATCGCGCAGCGCATCGTGATAGTACTGCCGCGCCGACGATGAATCCTGCTCAGTGATGGCCGCTTCAGCCTGCTCACAAAGATAATGGCAACGCAATTGATGGGCAGACTGACCATGCCCTGCCGCCAAAGGATCTTCTGACAATGACAGCGCGATCAGGTTTTCTGCGGTAACCACTGCCTCTGACCATTCGCGCTGTGCCTCGAAAACCTCGAGTAAATGTCGCTGTGCCGTCGCGTTCAGGTCTGGTGACTCATCGGAAAGGTCTCGCAATAGTTGCTCGGCTCTGTCGTAAAGTCCGGCAGCGATAAAGTCACGCGCTAATTCGAGATGGACTTGATGTAGTTGCACCACCGTTAAGTGAGAGCGCGCTAATAAATTTTGGTGAATACGAATGGCGCGATCCACTTCTCCGCGTTTTCTCAAAACGCTACCCAGCGCAATGTGGGTATCTAAGGTTTCCTCATTCACTGACAACGCCTCTGTAAAGGCATCGATCGCGTCTTCCTCCTCCCCGTCGAGCAAGAAATTAAACCCGCGATAATACTGCGAAGGTAACTGTGCTCGAGCGGCATCATCCATTCTCAAGCCGCCTCGAGCGAGTGTCCAACCTCCCGCGACAGCCAGCACTAACAGCAGTAGCAACAAGGCATTATTAGCGATCATCAGCGTGACCCTTTTGCGTCTCTAACAGAAGCCGGTCGTAACGTTTACGAAGACCACGAATAGTGGCTGCTCGACGAAGCGCAATCAGCGATCCGGCCCCCAAGCCAAGCAAAACACCCAGCCCCAGCGCCAGCAATAACCAAATCGCGATAGACTGCTCAGGTAGTTGGAACAGCAACAAATCCAGTGGAACGGCTTGCGTGTTCTGCAACGCAAAGAGGCCACCAGCGATAAGGGCAGAGAGAGCAAACAAGACGGTCAGACATTGTCTTAACAACCGCATCGTCAGAAGCCAGACTTAACCGCCAGATTGACTCGGTCTCGCAGCTCTTTTCCGGGCTTGAAGTGAGGGACATGCTTCGCGCGCAGATCGACCGAGTCACCCGTCCTCGGGTTACGTCCCTGGCGCGGCTCGCGGTAGTGAAGTGAAAAGCTGCCGAATCCGCGGATTTCGATCCGCTCACCTGACGACAAGGTCTCTGCCATTTGGTCTATCAGTAGCTTCACCGCCAGTTCCACATCTTTGGCGCTTAACTGGCTCTGACCATCCGCCATCAAGTCAATCAGCTCACTCCGGGTCATCGTCTTGTCTCTCCGTCACTTAACGCCATTCTCGCCGACCCCAAACTTATTGACAAGTCCTTCATTTTCAAACGGTTTTAGTACCCTAACGCCTCACGTATCACCCATAAAAAAGGCCGGCAAAAGCCGGCCTTCATTGGAGGGCTCAAACGACCTCACTGATCGTCCATCTGCGCCTTAATCAGGTCGCCGATAGTGCCGGGCGATGACGATTCATCCTGCTCTTTCAAGGACGCAACGGCTTCTTTTTCGTCGTCAATGTCCTTCGCCTTGATGGACAGACCCAAAGCCCGCGTCTTGCGGTCTACATTGATCACTTTCGCCTCAACCGAATCGCCAACGTTCAGTTCAGAACGCGCATCATCGACGCGGTCAAAGCTGATGTCTGCAGCCTTAAGATAGCCATCCACTTCGTCCGAGAGCTTAATAACTGCTCCTTTGGCATCGACCTCAGTCACTTTGCCGGTCACCAAGCTGCCACGATCATTATCGCTCACGTATAAGGAGAACGCGTCCTCCTCCAACTGCTTAATGCCTAACGAAATGCGCTCTCGCTCAGGATCGATCGATAGGATCACGGTCTCGATCTCGTCACCTTTCTTGTAATTACGAACCGCCTCTTCACCCGTCTCATTCCAGCTAATATCGCTGAGATGCACTAGGCCATCAATACTGCCCTCTAGCCCAATGAAGATACCGAAGTCAGTAATAGACTTGATGCTACCGGAGATCTTATCGCCCTTGGCGTGATCGTCAGCAAAGGCATCCCAGGGATTGCGTGTGCACTGCTTGATGCCAAGCGAAATGCGTCGTCGCTCCTCGTCGATATCGAGGACCATCACTTCCACTTCATCCCCTAATTGAACGATTTTCGATGGGTGGACGTTCTTATTAGTCCAGTCCATCTCTGAGACGTGAACGAGTCCTTCAACACCCTCTTCGATCTCTGCGAAACAGCCGTAATCGGTCAGGTTAGTCACTTTGGCTACGACACGACTGCCCTCTGGGTAACGACCCGTAATCTGTACCCAAGGATCTTCACCCAGTTGCTTCAGACCCAGTGACACGCGGTTACGCTCTCGGTCAAATTTGAGGATTTTGACATCGAGCTCTTGTCCCACTTCTACAATCTCGCTGGGATGCTTGATGCGCTTCCACGCCATGTCGGTGATGTGTAGCAAACCATCGACGCCGCCCAAATCGACGAATGCGCCATAATCCGTCAGGTTCTTCACCACGCCTTTGACCGATTGGCCTTCCTGCAGATTCTGCAACAATTCTTCGCGTTCGGCGCTGTTAGCAGACTCCATCACGGCTCTGCGCGAGACCACGACGTTATTGCGCTTCTGATCAAGCTTAATGACCTTGAATTCGAGCTCTTTGCCTTCAAGGTGCGTTGTCTCTCGGATAGGACGGACATCGATCAACGATCCAGGCAAAAACGCCCTAATCGAATCAATATCAACCGTAAAGCCGCCTTTGACCTTGCCGTTAATCACGCCCATGACCACTTCATCAGCGACATGCGACGCTTCCAGTATTTTCCAAGCCTCGGCGCGTTTGGCTTTCTCTCTCGATAACTTGGTTTCACCAAAACCGTCTTCGACCGTCTCGAGGGCAACTTGAACTTCGTCCCCGATACTGAGACTGCATTCGCCATTGGCATTAGTGAACTGATCGAGGGGGATCACCCCTTCCGATTTCAGGCCCGCGTGAACGGTTACCCACTCGTTATCGATGTCGATGACAACGCCGGTAACAATTGAACCGGGTTCCATATCGACAGTTTGGAGGCTTTCTTCAAAGAGTTCGGCGAAGGATTCGCTCATGATGGTGTCCTACGGTAACGGGGCAACGTGCACCCCTTCCAGCTACTAGACTTAGCCGGGTTTATTGTCTCGACGCTTCGGCGGAGTCCAGCCGTTTCTCCGAAGCCTCTCCCATAATCTCTCTGGCGCTTGCCAATTCACACACTCGGCTCAACACTTCACCGGCAGACAATGCGGTGCTATCGAGCACGATGGCATCGTCGGCTGGTACTAAGGGCGAGGCTGACCGGGATTCGTCCCGAGCATCACGCTCTCTGATGGCCGCCAGAAGGCGCGGGAGACTAACACTCTCCCCACGACCCTGCAACTGATGGTAACGGCGCTCTGCCCGGGCCTCCGCACTGGCAGTCAAAAAGACTTTCAGGTCAGCACTCGGAAATACAACGGTGCCCATATCTCGGCCATCGGCAACCAAGCCCGGCAATCTCGCCAGTTCCCGCTGTCTGAGTAGCAAAGCCTCGCGCACTTCCGGTAATGCTGCGACCGTCGACGCACTGATGCCACCCTCCTCCGAGCGGATCTCACGGGTGACATCCTCTCCGGATAACCAGACGGACACGCCCTCAGCGCCGGGCTGAAAGGTGACATCCAAGCTACGAGCAACAACGGCCACTTGCCGTGCCTGGTCGAGTGGGACGCCACCGGATAAACATGCCAGCCCTACGACCCGATAGAGCGCACCACTGTCCAACAGATTCCAACCTAGAGTGTCCGCCAGGCTTTGTGCCAAAGTGCCTTTACCCGCTCCGCTTGGGCCATCCACGCAAATGACAGGCGCCTGCCCTGCAGCCGCTCCTGTCATGATGCCGTCACAGTCAGCCGCAGACCGGTGTTAGCCGCTAATTCAGCGAACCCTGGAAAAGATGTCGCGACGTGAGCACAGTCCGTCACAATGATGGGATCAGAGGCACGCAAAGCTGCCATCGCAAAACTCATCGCAATGCGGTGATCGTGATGCGTCGTAATCACGCCACCCGATGGCGTGCCGCCAACCACGGTGATGCCATCCGGTGCCACGGTATTGCCGATACCCAGCTGGGTCAGGCCCTCTGCCATGCTGGCGATGCGATCACTTTCCTTGACACGCAGCTCCTCAGCACCTCGCAGCACCGTTACGCCCTCAGCGCAGGCCGCTGCCACTAAAATCGCGGGCAATTCGTCGATGGCCAAAGGCACTTCTTCAACAGGAATATCGATCCCACGCAGGGGTGCATAACGAATACGAAGATCTGCCACTGGCTCACCGCCCACGGTGCGCGCTTGACTGACTTCGATATTGGCACCCATCGCCCGCAAAATAGTAATAACACCATCGCGGGTTGGGTTTAAGCCCACATGTTCCAGAATCAAATCCGAACCGGGGGCGATTGACGCACCCACCATAAAAAATGCCGCGGACGAAATGTCCGCGGGAATATCAATCTCTGTGCCACGGAGAACGCCTCCACCTGCCACACTAATCACCCCCTTTTCGCGACTGACGCTGTATCCAAAGCCCGTCAACATACGCTCCGTATGATCGCGTGTGGGCGCGGGCTCTGTCACACTGGTGCGACCCGACGCGTACAACCCAGCAAGCAAAACGCTAGATTTGACTTGCGCACTCGCAACCGGTAAGTCGTAATGAATACCGTCCAAAGCGCTCGCCCCCTGAATGTGCAGTGGCGGACAGCCTTCGCGCGAATCGATCGTCGCGCCCATTTGCGTCAGCGGATTAATGATCCTGCCCATAGGGCGGCGCAACAGTGACTCGTCTCCTGTCAGCACGGTATCAAACGACTGTCCCGCCAAGAGCCCCGCCATCAGTCGAATACTGGTGCCGGAATTACCAAGATCCAGCGTCTTCGACGGTGCCTGAAGGCCGCGCAGGCCGACACCCTCAATTGTTAGCCTACCCGATTGAGGATCACTGATTTCGACCCCCATCGCGCGGAAGGCCGATAGCGTCGCGAGGGCATCCTCCCCTTCTAGGAACCCACTCACCGAGGTGCGGCCTTCTGCAATCGCGCCCAGCATAATCGAGCGATGCGACATCGATTTATCGCCCGGTACACGAATGCGCCCTGTGAGCTTGCCTCCCGGCGCCAAAGAAAACTGCATTAGCCTGAGGACTCCTCGTTCTTGAGAATCGGGTTTAGAATCCCATCATGCCCGCGCCGCAAGCCGCGGCAGTCGCTGAACAACGCCTCCAAAGCAGCGCCGTCGCGTTCTGCAATCAGCGTCCTCAACTGGTCATGCTCCCTTGAGACTGCATCCATTGCCTCCAATATTGCGTCTCGGTTGGCCAAAGCAATGTCGCGCCACATTATCGGGTCAGAGCCCGCTATCCGAGTCATATCCCGCAAGGCACCACCACCGTGTTTCATAGGATCTAACACGTGGCCGCCCAGCATTGCCGTTAGCGCATACGCCACCATGTGAGGCATGTGGCTGCTGGCCGCCAATGCCGCATCATGGTCAGCCACTGACATTTGAGTGACGCGCGCGCCCGCGGTCACCCAGAGCGCCTCCACCGCCGCGATCGCAGTCGACTCAGTGCCCTCCACGGGGGTCAAAATGACCTCTCGTCCTTGAAAAAGATCGCTATTCGCCGCCTGCACACCACTATTTTCGCTCCCCGCGATAGGATGCCCCGGCACAAATTTCGGATAAAACGGCTGCGCCGCGTCAACGATGGCGCCTTTGATACTGGCCATATCAGTCACCACCGGCTGTTTCCCCTGAGCCGCGTGGGCCAGGACTTCGGGCAGCAACTTTGCCGTGGCAACAGGCGGCGCACCAATGACGACCAAATCAGCCTCGTTAATGACCTGTGCTAAATCCAGCGAAAATCGATCGATCAATCCCAGTGCCTGCCCTCGCTCGAGCGACGGCGCCCTGGGCCCCCATGCAATGATTTCCGCCCCCCATTGTGACGCCTTCAGCGCACCGGCGAGAGACCCCGATATCAGGCCCAACCCCAAAAATGCGACGACTGGATCCTGATCAAGCGAGGCCGTCAAATCGGTGCCCGAGGGTAAGAACCCAGTTTCTTCAGCATGATCGAATGCTCTTCAATTTGGGCCACCACCTCTGATAAGACGCTGTCCCCAAGATGTCCCTCACATTCGATATAAAAAACATAGGTCCATTTTTCTGTCTTCGAAGGTCGCGAGTCAATGCGAGTCAAACTGATACCTCTGTCCTCAAAGGGTCTGAGCAACCCCAGTAACGCACCAGGACGATTGCGTGCAGACACTAACAAAGACGTTTTATCGTGACCACTTGGCGGCACCGCTTCACGACCTAAGACTAAAAATCGGGTGGTGTTATTCGAGCTGTCCTGAATCGCACTCGCCAGTTGAGTGAGCCCATAGAGTGTCTCAGCGAGTTCCCCAGCAATCGCCGCTGTGTCGTTCGACTGACTCGCTCTGCGCGCCGCTTCACCATTACTCGCTACCGCTTCTCGAGCAACATGGGGCAAATGGCTGTCCAACCACTGACGGCATTGACCTAAGGCCTGCTCATGTCCCATTACTAATGTCAGCGACTCCAGTGACACCCCTTTTGCTGACAGCAGGTGATGCACGACCGGCAGCTCGATTTCCCCACTGATTTGCAGCGGTGACTCGAGAAAACAATCTAAGGTTTGCCCCACCATGCCCTCTGTTGAGTTTTCCACCGGCACCACGCCAAAATCGCAGACCCGTTCCTCAACCTGTCGAAATACCTTGTGAATACTCGCCTGCCCTTCTGGAATGGCCGACTGACCAAAATGCTTCAAAGCGGCTGCCTGAGAGTAGGTACCGTCTGGCCCCAGAAATGCAACAGTCAGTGGCTGCTCCAGTGCCAGACAGCTAGACATCACCTCTCTGAAGATAGACGCCACGTGATCACTGGCAAGTGGGCCGGGGTTGCGTTCCTGAATCGCGCGTAAGACCTGCGCCTCGCGCTCGGGTCGATAAAATTGAGGCCGTTGTTCGCCTGGCCGAGTCTCCTTTAGTTTCACCTCTGCCACTTCTTGTGCGCAACGCGCTCGCGCACTGACCAACTCCAGCAACTGCGTATCGATGTCATCGATACGATCTCGAATTTTGCCTAGCTCGTCATCAGGGTCCATAGCGTTTCCCCTTACCCGCCTTTATTATCCGTGGCGCCGCTCAAAATGCTGCAAGAAATCGCACAAAGCATCGACCGATGCCTCGTCAACCGCATTGTAAAGGCTCGCTCTCATCCCACCGACCGATCGATGGCCCTTTAAATTCAGTAATTGGGCCGCGTCGGCTTCTTGCAAAAACACGTCGTCCAGCGCAGATTCTGCGAGTGTAAAGGGCACATTAATCAACGATCGGCTCTTCACCTCAACGGGATTACTAAAAAAATCACTGGCATCAATCAAGTCATAGAGCTTGCCGGCCTTACGGCGATTGATCTCCTCTATGGCAGTCAATCCCCCAAGTTCTTCTAGCCAGTCAAACACCAATGCCGCCAGATAAATGGCAAAGGTGGGTGGCGTGTTATGCATGGAGTCGTTATCGGCAGCGTTCTGCCAGTTCATTGTTGAAGGCGTCTCGGAGCGAGCTCGGCCCAGTAAATCGCGCCGCACGATCACCACGGTGAGTCCCGCGGGACCTATATTTTTTTGGGCACCCGCGTAAATCACCCCAAACTGATCCACATTGATAGGCTGAGACAAAATGGTAGACGACATATCGGCTACCAGTGGCACCTCCGACTCAGGCACATAAGAAAACGCTAAGCCCCCAATCGTCTCGTTGGGACAGTAATGCAGATACGCCGCCGACGGGTCTCGTTGCCATTCAGACGCCTCGGGAACCGTCGTAAACTGTTGATCAGCTGAGCTCGCGACAAGATTGACCGGCGAGTATCGCTCACCTTCGGCATGGGCTTTTTTAGACCACTGACCCGTCACAACTTGATCAATCACCTGCCCAGCAGCACTTAAATTGAGCGGCACTGCAGAAAACTGTGCAGAGGCGCCCCCCTGCAGAAACAAAACTGCGTAATCATCTGAAATCGCTAAAAGCCGGCGTAGGGTAGCCTCAGCGTGCTTTGCCACCGCCACAAATTCTCGGCTTCTGTGACTGACCTCCATCACCGACACGCCCAAACCTAACCAATCGGTCATCTCTGCTCGAGCTCGGTTCAGCACCGCTAAGGGTAACGCTGCGGGTCCAGCGCAAAAGTTGTGGGCGCGACTCACTCTGCTGCGCCCTCTTCCTCCTCGGAATCGACTGCACCACTGATCGGCGCACCTGCCTCCATCGTGGCAGCGATATCAGGCGTTTCTATGTCGTCCTCTGTGATTCGACTGACACTGACTAGCACCTCTCCGTCACGAGTACGAATGACCCGCACACCTTGAGTGTTGCGCCCCTGAACACCGACCTCTTCAATCCGGGTGCGCACTGCCGTACCCTGATTAGAAATCAGCATGATTTCGTCGCCATCCCAGACCTGCTCGGCGCCCACAAGAGGGCCATTGCGCTCCGAGGTCGTCATGCCAATGACCCCTTTCGTCCCTCGGCCCTTGACGGGGAACTCACTGGTTTCGGAGCGCTTTCCATAGCCATTCTCACTGACCGTTAAAATCTTACTACCCGCCTGCGGGACTACTAAAGAAATGAGCCGATGGCCATTGCCTAACCGGATACCCCTCACCCCACGAGCCGTTCTGCCCATGGCTCGCACGCTCGACTCAGCAAAACGCACGACCTTTCCCTCACTAGAGAAAAGCATAATATCTTGACTGCCATCAGTGACTGCCGTACCCACGAGTACATCGTCAGGATCCAACTCTATCGCTCGCAATCCCACACTGCGCTGACGGGAAAATAGACTCATATCGGTTTTTTTCACCGTGCCATTTGCCGTTGCCATAAAAAGGAAATGATCCGTCTCATAGCCTTCTATCGGCAGGATCGACGTGATGCGCTCACCTTCATCCAAGGGCAGCAAATTCACCATTGGCCGGCCTCTCGCAGTGCGGCTCGCCAAAGGAATATGGAAGACCTTCAACCAATACACTTTGCCGAGATTAGAAAAGCAGAGGATGGTCGCGTGAGTGCTGGCAATCAGCAAATGCTCAATAAAATCCTCGTCCTTGACCGCCGTGGCACTTTTACCCGTGCCCCCTCGGCGTTGGGCCTGATAATCCGTTAACGACTGTGTTTTACCGTACCCGCCATGAGAAATGGTCACAACACGATCTTCTTCGGTAATCAGATCCTCAACGGTAAGATCATGAGCAGAGTCAGAAATTTGCGTGCGACGCTCGTCACCAAATTCCTCAACGACCGCCTCCAACTCTTCTCGAATGACCTGCTTGAGGCGATCTGGGTCGCCTAAAATATCGAGGTAATCCGCAATTTCAGCAATTTTGTCCGCGTACTCTTGCAGTAACTTTTCGTGCTCCAGACCCGTTAGGCGATGCAATCGCAAATCGAGGATGGCTTGCGCTTGGACGGGCGACAAGTGGTATCGCCCCTCTAAAACGCCGTATTGCGCAGGCAATTCATCGGGGCGGCAGGCATCAGCACCCGCTCGCTCGAGCATCGCCATCACATCCCCAGGTACCCATGATTGGGCCATCAGCCCTTCTCGTGCATCGGCAGAAGTGGGGGACGATTTGATCAAGTCGATGATGTCATCGATGTTTGTCAACGCAATGGCGAGCCCCTCTAAAACATGCCCCCGCTCCCGCGCCTTTTTCAACAAATAGACCGTCCGCCGGGTAACGATTTCTCTCCGGTGACGGACAAATGCCTCTATCATCTGCTTTAAGTTCAGTATCTTCGGCTCACCGTCCACCAGTGCCACCATGTTGATACCCACGACGGACTGGAGCTGCGTCTGCGCGTAAAGGTTATTCAGCACCACATCACCGACCTCGCCACGGCGCAGCTCAATCACAACGCGCAACCCATCTTTATCAGATTCATCGCGCAGCTCGGTAATCCCCTCGAGCTTCTTTTCCTTGACCAACTCAGCGATGCGTTCGATCAGGCGTGCTTTGTTAAGCTGATAGGGGATCTCATGAATGATGATCGTATCTTTGCCCTTGGACTCATCCGAAATAACCTCGGCCTTCGCCCGCACATAAATACGGCCGCGGCCTGTGCGATACGCCTGAACAATGCCCGCTCGTCCATTAATTTGGGCACCCGTAGGGAAATCAGGGCCCGGAATAAACTCCATCAGCGCCTCGATACTGATCTCTGGGTCTTGCAGCGTTGCCAGGCAACCCGCTACCACCTCGCGTAAGTTGTGCGGGGGGATGTTCGTCGCCATACCAACGGCAATACCCGAGGAACCATTGACCAGCAAATTAGGAACGCGAGTCGGCAACACCACGGGGATTTGCTCTGTGCCGTCGTAGTTGTCAACAAAATCAACCGTTTCTTTATCGAGATCCGCGAGCAACGCATGCGCGATTTTCGACATGCGAATTTCGGTGTAGCGCATCGCAGCCGCAGAATCGCCGTCGATTGATCCAAAATTACCCTGACCATCGACCAACGTATAACGCAGGGAAAAGTCCTGCGCCATGCGCACAATCGTGTCGTAAACCGCCGAATCGCCATGGGGATGATATTTACCGATCACATCACCCACGACCCGCGCTGACTTTTTATACGCTTTATTCCAGTCGTTATTGAGCTCGTTCATTGCAAATAAAACGCGGCGGTGGACCGGCTTAAGGCCATCTCGAGCATCGGGCAGCGCCCGCCCAACGATCACGCTCATGGCGTAATCCATATAGGATTGCTTCAGCTCATCTTCGATTTTGACCGGGAGAATTTCCCGAGCCATTTCTTGCGTATTTTCTGCCATTCGGCCTACTCAATTGGGCGAAATAAGAGAGCCAAGAGCGGCCCCCATCCGTAAGCGACAGTGTACCTAATAACAAGCTTCAGAGCGAATCCAAAGGGCCCGAGAGACGCCACTGAATCGCCACACATCGGGGTATACTTCCCAGCGGAAAAAGGAGCTCCTATGTCCGACTTTGATACTGTTTTGCACCCCGACCATGTGGTGCCTATTATGCCTCGGCGCCAGGTACTCTCGGACCACAGCGTTGCGTTAAAAGGGGGTCAAATCGCCGCGATTCTGCCCCGGTCAGAGGCGCTACTCATCGATGTTGAGCACACTCCTTTACCGGGTTGCGTACTCATGCCAGGACTCATCAATTTGCATTGTCATTCCGCTATGTCGCTACTGCGCGGTTATGCGGATGACTTATCACTCATGACATGGCTACAAAACTACATATGGCCCACCGAGCGCGAGTTTATCAGCCCGGATTTTGTGCGCGACGGGTCCGACCTCGCCCTCGCCGATTTACTATTGGGAGGCACCACAACACTTGCGGATCATTATTTCTTCCCCGACGTGACCGCCGCATCCATTGACCGCGCCGGCTTACGAGGACTGCTGACTTTTCCGGTCATTGATGTCGAAACGAGTTGGGCACGCAACGCGGAGGAGGGGATCAATCGAGGGTTAGCACTGCGTGATGACTATAGGGATCACGATCGCATTGATATTGGGTTTGGGCCTCACTCTACCTACATGGTGAAGGAGGAGACGCTGGCCAAAGTTGCCGTGCTAGCCGACGAGCTAGAGGCCTCTGTGCAAATTCACCTACACGAGAGTCGCGAAGAGGTGCTCACTGCGGTGGAGCGCACCGGCGTCCGTCCCATTGATTTGCTCGAGCGTCTCGGATTACTAGGTCCCCGAACACAGTGCGTGCACATGACAGCCATGGGCGAGCAAGACATGGATACTGTCGCCAAATATGGCGCCCATGTGGTCCACTGCCCCCGGTCAAACCTTAAGCTTGGTGTCGGCATCTGCCCGGTGCAGCGCCTTCTCGATCGCGGCATTAACGTCGCGCTGGGCACGGATGGTGCGGCCAGTAGTAATCGACTCAGCATGCTGGCAGAACTGCAAACCGCGTCATTGATTGGCAAGACGCAGCATGGCGACCCTACAGCGGTCGATGCTTGGACAGCCCTAGAAATGGCGACATTAGCGGGCGCGCGAGCGCTGGGAAAAGAGGACACGCTTGGCAGCATAGAACCGGGCAAAGTGGCGGACCTCATTGCCATCAATGTCTCTGCGCTACCCCTCTCACCCAACCATAACCTGGCATCAAGTCTGGTGTATGCCACCAGTGGACAAGAGGTGTCCTGGAGCTGGGTTGCTGGTGAACCCCTCATGCAAGACGGCCGCCTGCTAACACTCGACTACACTGACCTAATGACGCGAGCCGAGCGATGGTCTCAACAACTCGGCGCCTTTCGCCAGACACTGGAGTCTTAGCCTTATGTCCACCCCTGAAAATGTTGATTACGACGAAATTGCTAAATTCGAAAAACTGGCGTCACGTTGGTGGGATCCCAATAGTGAATTCAAACCATTGCATGACATCAACCCTTTGCGCGCAGGCTGGATTGATGAACGAGCGGATGTACGAGGTAAAACCTTATTAGATGTCGGCTGTGGCGGCGGCCTGCTGTGTGAAGCGCTGGCGCACCGGGGAGCCTCTGTAACCGGGATCGATATGGGTGAGGCGCCCTTATCCGTTGCGCGCTTACATCAGTTAGAGAGCGGCGTTGACGTCACTTATCAACTCAGCACTGCAGAGGCGTTGGCTGAAGCGCGCGAAGGAGACTTTGACGTAGTGACCTGCCTAGAAATGCTAGAACACGTGCCTGATCCCTCGACTGTCATACAAGCCTGCGCGGACTTGTGTCGATCCGGTGGCGATTTATTTTTTTCGACGATTAATCGCAACCCAAAAGCGTTTCTGTTTGCCATTGTGGGCGCCGAATATGTACTGAACCTGCTCCCCAAAGGCACTCACGAATACGCGAAGTTTATTAAGCCCTCAGAGTTAGCGGGTTGGATACGAGCAGCCGGATTGGATATGCAAGAAATGGTGGGTATGACCTACAATCCGATCACGCAGCACTATCGCCTCACCCCCGACGATGTCTCAGTGAATTATCTTATTCGAGCACGTAAACCGTGAGCGGTCATGTGCCACTCGCGGTGCTGTTTGACCTTGATGGCACCTTGATCGATACCGCGCCTGAATTTGTGGCCATTGGCTTGAGGCTCAGGCAAGCAGCGGGTTTACCCGCCGTCGCACCCGAAGCCATTCGCAGGAGTGTGTCAGACGGCGCTATTGGAATGGTGGCTGCCGCACTGGAGATCGGGACTGCCGACCCCACCTTCGAGCAGTGGCGCCAGTGGTTTTTAACCGACTACGAAAAAGGATTGGGTCAACACAGCGAACCCTATCCGGGCCTTCGCGCACTGGTTTCAACCCTGGGGGTAAGCGGCATAAAGTGGGGTGTCGTGACGAATAAACTGTCGCGCTTTGCACACCCACTGATGGAAAAAATGAACTTCAACCCACCCGCTGATATCGTCATCACGCCGGATGATGTGAGTCACCCTAAACCCCATCCCGAATCACTCATACTCGCTTGCAAGCGACTCAACTGCCCACCCGATCGCAGCGTATTCGTCGGTGATCACCGTCGCGACATTGAGGCTGGTAAGGCGGCTGGCTGCGCTACTATCGCCGCCGCTTACGGCTATCTTGCTGATGGCGAATCGGCAACGGCGTGGAAAGCCGATGCCATTGCCTATAACAGCCTAGAGCTATCACAGATGATTGAGAACCAGCTGCAATGAGCTTTTTACCCCCTCAATGGCAACCCTCTGATACTGAGCTTGCTAACAAAACCGTATTGATCACCGGAGCCGGTGGTGGGATCGGTCGTGCTGTTGCGCTAGCTTGCGCTAAAGTCGGCGCCGAAGTGCTCCTATTAGGTCGCAATGAAGCGGGGCTTGAAGCCGTCTACGATGACATCCTGAGCGCAGGGGGCCGCGAAGCCGGCATCATTCCACTTGAACTCAATACCACTGACGCCGCCCGCTACGAGGCCCTCGCTGAGCAACTGACAGAAGCGGACATCACTTTAGACGGGCTGGTTCATAATGCGAGTGTGCTAGGGGAGCGCCGATTATTAGCACAGACCTCACCGGCAAGTTGGCAAGAAGTCATGCAGGTCAATGTTTCATCGACTTTTTTACTCACGCGCGCGCTGATGCCGTTGCTGACGCACGCAGCACCCTCCTCCATTATTCTGACCAGTTCTGGAGTCGGGCGGCGGGGTAAAGCCTATTGGGGCGCCTATGCGGTATCGAAGTTTGCTACCGAGGGGTATATGCAGGTGCTGGCAGATGAGTTGAAAGCTACCAGCCAGATCCGAGTGAATAGCCTGAATCCGGGAGCCGTCAATACCAAGATGCGACGGATGGCGTATCCGGGAGAACAACCTGACACCAACCCGTCTCCCGAGGCGCTCACTGCTTACTGGGTTTATTTGCTCAGCGACGCCAGTCAATCGTTACACGGCGAGACGTTGAGTGCGCAGGACTAATTAGTGTTCCCAGCGACCCCGCCTGCCTGTCAGTCGTTTGCCCTTACCCGAAAAACGGTCTCGCCGTTCTTGTTCTTTTTTGGTGACACTCGCCACGTCCCGGGTAGGCACTCCCGCCATCGCATAAATGACGTCGACGTCGCGTTGCGGCAGCTCTAAACATTGCCCTTTTTTTAATTTCGAGGGCAGGAAAACTTCGCCGTAGCGCACACGCTTTAGGCGAGAAACGGTCGTCCCTTGGGATTCCCACAGTCGTCTGACTTCGCGATTTCTCCCCGCCATCAGTACGACGTAGAAGAACCGATTGATCCCATCACCTCCGCCTTCCTGAATGTCTGTGAAACGCGCGGGACCGTCGTCGAGCTCTACCCCACTTTTTAACCGCTCCAACATCGGTTCGTCGACCTTGCCCATTACCCGCACCAAATATTCGCGTTCAATCGAGCTCGATGGGTGCATGAGTGCATTGGCTAAGCCTCCATCAGTGGTAAACAGCAACACCCCCGATGTATTGAAATCGAGTCGGCCTACCGAAATCCACCGCCCGCTTTGAAGACGCGGCAGACTGTCGAAGACGGTCTTGCGACTCTCAGGATCACTGCGAGAACAAACCTCTCTCTCCGGCTTATGGTAGAGCAACACACGGACCTGATCCGCTGGCTCTCGGGCAAGGAGTTTGTCATCCAAGCGAACCGTTTGCTCTGCCGTGACGCGATCGCCCAGTGTCGCGACCTTGCCGTCTAACTTCAGGCGACCCTCTTCGATCCATTGCTCCATCTTTCGGCGCGAGCCAAAACCCAGATTCGCGAGCACCTTTTGAAGCTTTTCACCTTTATCTGCGGCGGGTATCGCCGCAGCGTTAAGACGCTTCGGGGGCTGCTTCGGGCGCTGCTTCGCCATCGCCTACTGTCTCCAGTTCATCGGCAGCACCATCAGTCTGGGTGCCAGAGATATCAGATGACTCCTCATCATGTGGAACGTCATCATGTGGAACGTCATCATGTAAAACGTCTTCATGTGGGCCGTCATCATTCGGTAGATCACCATGTGGGAGGTCGTCATTTGGAAGGCTATCGTCTGGTACCTGGGGCAATTCCAAACCCAACTCACCTGACAAATTGTCGAGCTCCTTAATTTCGGCCAACGGCGGTAATTGGTCCAGCGACTTTAAGTTAAAGTAATCAAGAAACTGCCGCGTAGTGGCATACATTGCAGGTCTACCGGGGACATCCCGATGACCTACGACGCGCACCCATTCTCGCTCTAGCAGCGTCTTAACGATGTTCGTGCTGACCGCGACGCCGCGAATTTCCTCGATTTCACCGCGGGTTATGGGCTGACGATACGCAATGAGCGACAAGGTCTCCATTAATGCACGTGAATATCGCGCTGGGCGCTCTTGCCATAACCGGGCGACCCAATCTGACAAGTTTTGACGGACCTGAAATCGATAGCCAGACGCGACTTGAACCAGCTCATAACCGCGGTCCTCACAGCGCTCGCCAACGATCTTAATCGCACTTCGTAACTCCTCGGTGGACGGCCGCTCATCTTCTTCGAACAAAATTGCCATGCGCTGCAGAGACAGGGGCTCCCCTGCCGCAAGCAAAGCACCCTCGAGAATTTGCACCAAACCCGCTTCCATGTTCACTCCGACTTTACCTTGATGTGGATTGGGCCGAATCCCTCTGTTTGGACTAATTCAATCAGGGATTCCTTCATCAACTCCATCAGCGCTAAGAACGTGACGACGACGCCTAGGCGTCCCTCTTCGGGTCGAAACAGCGTCACAAAGGGGACGAATCCATCGCCTTTAAGCGTCTCTAGAACCTGCGACATCCGCTCACGCGTCGACAAAGATTCTCGCTGAATCTGGTGGCTCTGATACATCTCAGCGCGACGCAATACCTCACTCAGTGCCAGCAGCACTTCGCGCATATCGACCTCGGGCAGCGGACGCTCCGATCGAATGTCGGGTGGCGCAGCAGAGGCCTGCCACAGCTCGCGCTCTAAACGAGGCAGCGCCTCAAGGTCTTCCGCTGCTTTCTTGAAGCGCTCATATTCTTGCAAACGACGAACCAGATTGGCGCGCGGATCTTCCTCATCTTCTTCATTTTCAGTGGCTCTGGGCAACAGCATGCGTGATTTAATCTCAGCAAGCATCGCCGCCATCAACAGGTACTCAGCTGCCAGCTCGAACTGC
>Ga0206682_10001181_pt1 | contig 26027 bp, 34 predicted proteins | sample M240m12015metaG_FD_155444 | JGI IMG/M metagenome (GOLD analysis project Ga0206682, IMG submission 155444) | Ammonia-oxidizing marine archaeal communities from Monterey Bay, California, United States - M2 40m 12015 | ecosystem: Environmental > Aquatic > Marine > Intertidal zone | place: USA...
CCAATATTGGAATATGTTCCTCCATCCCCACGCAAATTCTACCCAGTTCCTATCTACCCAGATCCTATCTACCCGTGTCTTAAGCCCCCTTCTCCCCTTTTCCCGCTTAAGACTGTGAGACGCCGTTTGTTATAGAGGTATCATCTCTCCATCTCCCAATAGGACTTCTCGCTCTAGGCGAAGGGATCGTCCACCCCCCTACCCGATGTGGGACTTGAACCCACGACCACACGCTTAAAAGGCGTGCGCTCTACCGACTGAGCTAACCGGGTGGTTGTTGCATAATGATAATTGCTTTTCAGCTCCTACTGGGATTCGAACCCAGGTTTCAGGATTCAAAGTCCTGAGTGATAACCACTACACTATAAGAGCAATTGCTTCCTACTTGCTGACTACACAGGTCAATTATATATTTAATTTGAGAAATAGCTGTATATAGTCATTAATGAATAAATTTAATTATTCTAATCATGATTTATTATGATTTGCTGTATATAGGAAATGTATATTGTTTAATGGCACAATTATACAAAGCCATCCATCCATATCATACTGTTTAATAAAAGCTGTATGTAATAATTAATAATTAAATTTAAAAATTGCTGTATATAGATTTGGGCCCACTATCTACTTGCTAATTACATAATAAATGTTGTTTTTGTCCGGCACAATCATATAAAGCCAGTTATTATTGCTCAGAGTGGGGTTCGAACCCACGCATCCGAAGATAGCAGATCTTAAGTCTGCCGCCTTAGACCACTCGGCCATCTGAGCATAAGAAGAAGAATTGTTTATGGAACAATAAATAAATCCATTGTTCAGGTGCGGGCTCGAACCGCAGACCTTCGGCTCATAAGACCGATGCTCTAACCAACTGAGCTACATGAACCATCCTTAGCTCTTTATGAGATTCGAACTCACGACCTTTCGCTTACTAAGCGAATGCTCTAACCAACTGAGCTAAAAGAGCAAGGCAAATGTTTGTTTTGAAAAAATAGGTTAGTAAAAATTCGATACACAATGAATTAACAAAAAACGAGAAAATAAATAAGTTATAATTAGCTAAACTTACCTTTTATTTAATAATTAAAAAATAAACGAAAAACGGAGAAAATAAAAATAATGGACTACCCTTGCTAAGTGCTGTATTAAATTACACTTGATAATTTAATTTAATTTAATTTAATTTAAAATTGCTGTATGCACTATCAATGTCCTATGATCTCCTATTACAATGTAGAATAATGAGATAGCTTTAAATAAGAATAATAATATATATAATTAGTAATTAATAATATTATATAATTGTATATGTCTGTTCAAGACTCACCTGCATTTGAAGCATTTTTGTACTTTATTTTAGTTGTTAAAATATTATTTTTAATTTCTATGTTGTTAGCTCTTTATGCATCCCATAAAGGAACACAATCACAAGTTCAAAAATATGAAAATTTTCAAGACAAAATGGAACATTTATTTATTATATCAATGGGTATTTTAATGATGATTTTATTTTTCCCTCATACTAAAGGTCAAGTATGTGTTGATGGACATACAAAATTATTCTTGTACATATTTGGTATATTATCAGTTTTAGGTATAATTAAAAATTTTAAGAAACAGCACAGTTCCTCTCCAAATGAAAAAAAGGTTGAAGTATCATTTACTAAAACAGGTACAACAAATAAAAATTAAAAAAAATGACCAAAATTAAAAAAAATGACCAAAATTAAAAAAAAAGTTGATGTGTTTTTTTGTAATTACGAGTATCTTATTAAATACTTAACCGTTTCTAAAGAAAATGGAATTCAAAAACTTTTTAAAACATAGCAATTTGGGACACAAACAATATCAGGAGGATGGTGTAAGATGGATTACGGAAAGAGAAAGGGGTGAAAAATTTTGCAAAGGAGGTATCATAGCCGATGAGATGGGTCTTGGAAAAACAATAATGATGATAGGTAATTTAATCCAAAACTTTTGCATGCCTAACTTAATTGTTCTTCCAGTCGTTCTGATTGATCAATGGAGAGAACAGTTTATCAAAACAACTGGACATAATCCCTTTGTTTATCATGGAACCAATACAAAAATATTTACAGCAAGTCGCATACAACATATTCCTATTATTTTGACTACATATGGAACGTTACTTTCTGATTTCAAAAAAAATAAAAACCTATTTGGTGTACAATGGAAAAGAATAATCTTTGATGAAGCACATCATCTTAGAAACCGCCAAACAAAGGTAACAAAAATAGTTCATTACTTAAAATCAGAAGTAACATGGTTAATTAGTGGAACGCCAATTCAAAATCACATCAACGATATATATTCGTTGTTTGAAATTCTAAAAATTGATAAAAAAGAATTCACCCAGCCAGATATACTTAGAGAACTAGTAGATACTATTGTTCTAAAGAGAACAAAAAAACAAGTTGGTATTAATTTACCAGAACTAGAAGAGAATAGAATTGAAACACAGTGGACGAATAATGCAGAGAAACTATTGACTGAAGATGTTCATGAGAACATTGCAAATGACAAAAATATGAGATTGGCGATGATGCTTTACGAACGAATGATGTGTGTATTACCCGAGACAGTGGTACCAAGTATAAGAAAAATCCAAAAACAAGGATTAATTAGGGATCAAAATTTTGAAGGGACAAAAGGACATAGTAAGATGGATGCGGTAATCCATAAACTAGTAGAGAGAAAAGCCAATGGAAATAAAAAGATTGTATTCTCTAATTTTCATGGTGAAATAGATTACTTGAAGACAAATCTAACAAATGAAGGGCTAATAGTCGAATATATTGACGGTCGCGTGAGTAAGCGTCAAAGGAAAATAATACTAGGAGATATAGTAGATGTCCTCATTATTCAAATTAAAACTGGAAGTGAGGGATTGAATCTACAAAAATATAACGAGGTTTATTTTGTGACACCTGATTGGAATCCACAGACAGAGCAACAAGCGATTGCTCGATGTCACAGAATAGGACAAACAAAAAAAGTAGAAGTATTCCGGTTTGTAATGTCGCCGTATCATGAAGAAGGAAGTAATATCGAGATGTATTCAGAAGAAGTTCAAGTCAATAAGAGAGAAATTGAGAAAAAAATATGTAGTTGTTAGAAATTATAATTTAAATAAAAAACTTTTTTTAATATAAAATGGAAATTCATAATGTTAACGAAATGCGAGTAGATAATTATTATTGTTTAGATAAAGGAAATATAGGCAAATTATATTCTAAATTTCATTATGATCATAATGAAGGATCTACAGAAGTCCAGTTTGGAACTCATTTTCATGTATTTAGTCCTGATAGAGGGCAAATAGATGATTTATTTATAATTAATGAATGGTACTATGATTATAAATATATTGACATAGAGAGATTAAAAATAATTCCTGAAATATATATCCAAAAAAATATTCCAAAAGAATTAATTGATATAATTTATTCTTATATATTTTAAATGACTTAAAATACTTAAAAAGAAAATTAAAATAAATAAGTAGAAGTAATTTTCTACTATTTTCTCTCGGTTTAGCTCAGGGGTAGAGCATCTGACTGTAGTAGTAATCTGTCCGTAATCGGATTGTCACTGGTTCGAATCCAGTAACCGAGAATAATATTAATTAATTTTTAATATTATTCTTATAAAGTGCATTGAGTTAGATAAGATTCAAATAATTTATTACAAGTAAAATCATTTTGCATACATTCTTGAATTTGTTGTTTTAATAATTCACATTTATTTTTCTCCGCATTTTCTCTCTGTGGGGTGTTCAATAAAGTAATATTAGTTGGTTCTTTTCCTAATGAACTATTAGGTATATCTTTAAAAGAATGAAAAAAAGAAGAAGAGCCTAATAAAGTAGGTTTAGTAGGATAATATGAATATGATAAACCATTTGGTAATCTATGTTTATAGTTCGGGGGAGGTGGAATTTGAAGTTTAATTTCATCTAAATTCAACGGAGGAATGTCATTTTTCTTTTCAGATCTCTCATCCATTATAAAGATAAGAATAAAAAGTTTTTAAATATTATTTCTAATTTATTTAAACCATTAAATCTCCCATAATATCATCATCATCCATATTATTACCTATCCATTTTTTATTTTTATTATGTTTGTCAATAGCTTGTAATTTTTTAACATTTTTACCAGCACTTTCATAAATATGATTAATAAAGCTATTTTCTACCCAACTACTATCGTGAATTAATTTAATAAAACAAGGGCAAATAAAATAAAAAAATCCCAATGATTTTTTAAGTTCACCTTGTTTTAATTCATCTTCCAATATTGCATCTATTTCAATATAAGCAACAGATAAAGCAACAATAGATTCATATATAATATTTTTTTTTTCAGCACATTTTAATTTTACTTTACTAAATTTTTCTATTTCTTGTTCTACCATTGTTCTAGAGTAACTGGATAATTTACCAGTAGCAATTATTTCGGAACAATAGTTTACCCATGCTCTATATTGTCTTAAATTATTTCTACAAATCCATAATTTAATTGTTAATATAATTTTATAATCTTCTATCATTTTTATTAAAGAGAAAACATTAATATTATAGGCAGTAGGATATCTATTTCTTATTGTTCTTGGAACTTCAAATTGATTTGTTTCTTTAATTTCCTTTATTTTTTTTTGAACATCATCTATCTCTTCTAATAACTTACTCATTAATTTTTGTTGTTGTTCCGTATCTTCATTATTTAATTCTATTGTACCTTCATCTAACGCTCTATTACGCAAAACTTTAAAATCATTCATAAATTTTTTAATTTTATCTTTCTTTTCAAATTTGTCTTGTTTAAATTCTTCATTTGATTGAAATATATCCTTTTCTAATCGGTCCTTTTCAATATTTATTTTAGTCTGTAAAATATTAATTTCTCCTTTTTTCGTATTAAAAGTTTCAAGATTTATATTATTTTTATTATTAACTAGTATATCTAATTCGCTTTGAACTTTAAGTAAGTCACCCTTCTTTTCATTTAATTCATTTTCTAGCTCTTTTTTATCTTTTTTATAATTTTGTTTTAAATTCTCCAAATCAGTTACATTTTTTTCTTGTTGTTCTTTAATCATATTTCTTACTTCTTGTTTTTTTTCTAACATTCTCTTAGTTTCTCTTTCTGATCTTGTATATGAATTAAATGCTGCTTGGCTAAATAATAATGATTTACCTGAAAAAAACATAATATGACTTTGGAGCTTATCATATTGATGTGCTGAAATTTTATGTGCTTCAGAAGCCGCATCTAATTTTAAATAATTAATTACTGACAATAAAAAAGCACTAAATGCTGTTATACATGAAATAATTAATGGAGCATGTGGAATCGATTCTTCTGCTCCACTTATTACTGAAGCACCCGCACTTATAATAATAGTAGGAATCATTAAATAATTTAACCATGTTGATGTATAATAACTAGACTCAGTATAAATACTTTTTTGACTATTTAAATAACTACCAATAATATCTAAGTGTGTAGAACTAAGAGAAACTAAATTAGATGAAAATGTTTCATTAATAAATTTTTTAATATAATCAATATCATGCCAGTCAATCTCAATTTTAGATAATATACCTGTTAATTCAGTTTTGGTTATATTTGGATTTACATTATTTACTAATTGTTGATTAATTTGCAAATTAATTATATCGTCACTGTCAGTATTTTTAGAATCATGGCTATTATTCGAATCTTCCTCAGGTATTTCGTTCCCATTAAGTTTAATAACATTTCTTCTGTTATTAGGTTTATATATAGCAGCCTCCTCATTTCCATCTATTAATTGTTGTAATTGTTTTTTTATATTATTACATTCGTCGCCACTATCACTATCGGATCCATTATAACTAGATCTTCTAAACTCATGTTTTAAATTATCAAAATTCGGATCAAGTATTCTGGGTATAGAAGTAGCCATTTTTGAGACCGGAACATTCGTTTTTACTATGTCTTCTTCTTCTTTTTCTTCTTCTTCTTCATCAGAATATTCCGTTCCCATAAATTCTCCAAGTTCCCAGGATTGTTTAGACATAGTAGTTTCAGCTGTATACCCCGCGTTTAAATTTACAGAATTATTAATTAATTGTTTCATTCTCTCCTGTCCCTTCTTCTCCGCCAATTTTTTAACTTCCAGTTCCTCTTCTTTATCTTGTTGTACTTTTTCAGGTTTTCGTATTGTCTCTGATTTAACTTTACATACTGTATCTCCATCATCCATATCCAATGTATATAATAAAACTTCATCATTAGTTTCAATTCTAGAAATTTTACCAGGAAACCATTTTTCAGTGTTTTTCCATTTATGTTCTACTTTATTTCCTAGTCTAAATTCATTATCAGAATCCATTTCTATATATAAATTATTTGAAATATCACTATTCATATTAGAAACAACATATTTTTTTTTCTTATATTTAATGTATAATGAGTTATACACGTAAAAATAGAAAAGGACAACCAACAAAAGGCTGGTCAAAAATGAGCCCAGGAACTCATGCTAGAACTGTAATGTTAAAAAAATGTGGTAAAAAATGTTTTTTAGGACCTAAAAAAAGTTTTCCAATTTGTAACAAAGGAACTTGTAAAATAAATCCCAAAGGAGTGTACTCAGCCTATATTAGAGCAAGAGAATGGGGTAAATCAAAATCTACATATAAAAGCTCAAAACCAAGACACATGAGAAAAACATATAAAAAGATTGAAAAAAAAGCTAAAAGAATATTAAAAAAATATGGATACAAAAATGTAGGTCATCGTTAAATTAAATTTTATATTTATATAATATAGAAAATATGAATATAATATGGATTTTACATTGGATATTTCCATTATCAGTATTATTATTACCTTTTTTACCTAATAAAATATTAAAATATGTTTTTTGGTACCCAATTATATATATATTAATATGGGTTTGCTTTGATGGATGTCCATTGAACTTTATAACTCCCAAAGATGATTATAATACAGATTCAAAAAATTTTATTAAACCTACTATCGAAAAATTAATAAATCATAAATTATCTCAAACCCAAACAGATTGCTTATTATGTTTAATTTGTAATGTAATAGTTGTTATATGTGTTTATAAACTGATTTATAAATGTAAAATAAAATAAAAATCATAATATAGTATATATATTATGATTTTTGAAAATATACAATCATTAATTATAAGTTCAATTCATGCTTTACTTCCGTTATGTTTTGCATTAATAATTTTATTTTCAAATAACATTTTCGTATTAGGTACTACATCTCTTATATTATTTTTAATAATATTATCTAACTATCTTTTTCATGATTGCCCAATTACATTAATAGAAGATAAATATAACAAAAATAAATTTAGTATGATAGACGTGATGGCTAATAATACAATTAATATTTTTGGTCAACGATATAAAAAGGATGATAGATCTTTATATACATTAGAACTATTATGGACTAGTCTACTACTAACTACTCTTAAGATTTTAATTATTTTATTATTTATTTCAATGAAATATAATTCATTCTTAAAATCACTTCTTAAATAATTTAATTATAAATAAATACATAATACACCATAATATAAGTATTAGACCTATAGTTGTTTCATCTTCAATTGGACTATTATCATGTTTAGTTTTTAAAATAACATCCCATATGTCTGGTCCTAAACTTTTTAAATTATCTTTATGATGTAATTGATGTATATTTATTTTACTCGTTTGATGATAATAAATTTCATGAACTAAAGGCACTGATATCGTCCACCACATAATAATCCAAGGATTTAAATAATAAATACCTGTAAACCTATACATTAACAAAACTAATAACCATAATATACCTCCTCCAAAGAAAAATATTTCATTTATTGTATATTCTAATATTTTTCCCAAAAATGTTTTTCCAAATTTACTATGATGTGTATATTGATGAAATCTACTTATTGCATTATTAGGAAATTTATGTAATGCATAATGACCGAACCATGTAACCCATGAAGTAATAAATAAAGTAATTATACCTTTTATATATCGTTTATCTGTATAGTAACTTAACAATATAGCTATTGTAAAAAGTATTCCTCCTGCTGCATAATTAAATTGATAATATCTAACAATGTTATTAAACCATTCTTTATCATTGTATTTATACATATAGACTATAATGATAAATTATTTATTTAAAATTTTTAACAGTTACTTAAAAATTTGTTTTTTGAAAAAAACACCAATTTAATTAATTCGTTAAAAAAATTGAATCCTTTTTTTTGTTAAATGACTATTTCATTAAAATTTGATTGAATTAACTATAATGTTAGAGATCATACTTCCTACTACACCAATTATGTATCAAAATGATCAAGATTATGAACGTGATGAAGAGGAGGAAGAAATAGACGAGGAATTATCCGTATGGGAGATGAACAGATATTCAATCAGGGTAATCGCTGAATTTATTGGGGGCGATTATGGACCAACTGAACTGAGCGATGAAACAATAGAGATGGCACAGTATATCATAAATGTTATTTCTATTCTTCAGAGTAGAAATAACATTGTATTATGTCAAAAAAATCGTAGATGTATTGTTGAAGAGATTTGTGAAGATTATGGTAGAGGCTACAATGCAGACACAGCATTATCTTATGCGAATTATGTGATTGATGGTAGTGTTCATCCAGGACAGTAGCTAGGTAGTAAATAATTAAGTATTTTTTTTGAAAAAAACACCAATTTAATTAAGGGAGAAAAAAAATTGATTTTTTTTTAGATTAGAAAAGATATAGTATTAATTTTGACATAGTATTCAATACAATGACAAACCCTTCAATGGAAAGTTTTGATAATGATGATGACCGTATTTTGGATGAACTCTTGGGTTCTATTGTTAACGAAATAACTGAATGGAAAAAGAAAAATCAAAAAGATATTACTGAAAATGAACAACAGTCGATCATTCAGATGAAATGCAAAGAGAGTGAATATGATTTGACGGAGGACCAGATATATGAATTAGATAGTTGGGTTACCAAGCTCGTCGAGATCAGAAGAAGATGTTAAGTAAGTAGATAGTAGTTGTAGCTAGGTAATAATATTTTTTTTTGAAAAAAACACACGATTAATTGTAGTTAAAAAAAAATTGATTTTTAATTTTGAACAAAGTGGATTGTATTAACTTGACACATTCTATCCAATGACAATGAACAGAAGCGATTCATATGAATTCCTATCTCTAGAGGAATTGACAAAGAATTTGACTGTTGAACAAATGTTCATTTCTAGTGTAACGGTTTGTGCGGTGACTTCTGAGCCGTGGTTGCCTCGTGCACGAAACATAATTCGCGAATTCTTGAATAACCCCGAGATCAAGATTGTCGAATATGGACAGTCAAGTGGTGGTGCAAGACTTCACAAGTTGTTTCGTGCAACCAGTGGTGTTGTATATCAGGTGTTTGTTACAGCAGGTAGAAGTACTAGACTATACTTCTTGACACGGTACTTGCTCAGAGACTATTTCGAGGAAGACGATATGCCTGAGTTTGAAGACCCGGTAGAAATTAAGGATGTAGAGTAGTTAGTGAGTAGTTAGTGTGTAGTTAGAGTATAGTTAGAGTATAGTTTTTTTTTGAAAAAAACACACGATTAATTGTAGTTAAAAAAAAATTGATTCAATATTTTTTAATTTATTGTAAGTATAATATGTCCTTATATGACACCATCAATGGTTTTTCCAACATTATTATTGACACTGATCTTAGGATTAGTTATCGTGCTAGTCGTGCTTCGTTTTCCCAAACTTACTATGATGATATTAGTGGTTCTGTTTGTAATAAAACTGAGAGCCTCAAAATTGAAAAGAATACAGCAGAAGTCAAGTCAAGTCAGAAGACAAAGGTCGCTAAATTAGAGACTGAAACATAAATAAAATATAGTTAGTAGATAAGTATGTAGTTAAGTGTGTAGCTAGGTAATGTTATTTTTTTTTTGAAAAAAACACCGAAATAAATATACTCAAAAAAAAATTGAAGTATGAAGACAACAATATATTTTATGTATTAATAATGTCTTCCTTCGCTTCAAACGAACAACAATCGATCAATACCGTTGATTTATCCGGTACTAACATGAATATCATCGAAGATGATGAATTTGAAGAAATTGAACAAGCAATCCGCAGTTCTGATAAAAATCCATATGGGATGCATGCTCAATTATCGGCTCACAAGCAACCCTATGCCAGAAAAGCATTAATAGAGTTTTTCGAGACTAATATGCGAATAGTATTTATAGGAAGTAGTAGTGGTGAAAGTAGAACTCATTCTGTATATAGGGGAAGAGATGGTAGATTATATAATGTCCATAATTCTGCTTATAGTAGTAGAATGGATGTATTCTATTTTACAGAAGGAGATTTGAATTGGGCATTTGAAGAAAATCCAGAGGGAAAACCAGATTGGACAATGTGTGACGATGTGAAGAAAGAAATAGCAAAAATGAATGGATTGAATACAGAGAGCGAAACTGATGAAGACATGCCTTCCTTAGTGGATGATAGTGATACAGATGACGAAGACATTACACTACCTATTGGTAGAAGGGTTTCAGAAGCTATACCAATACCTATTAGTAGAAGTGTTTCAGAAGCTATACCAATAAATTTTAGTAGAGGTGTTTCGAACCTATAAACTGGAATCGTTAGTAGATAGATTGTAGCTAGGATTTAATTAATAACATTTTTTTTTATTAATTAAATAAGTAATTATTTATTGACTCATTCTAGATCCCATTCCTGATCCAGATGAAGATCCAGATTGAGATTGAGAAAGCATCATACCTCTATGATTAGAACCATGAGTGGTATTTCCTCCTGATCTTCCATGAGTAGTGTTACCACCTCTCATTCTCTTGGTATTTTTATTTTTACGACAGAAAGATCTCTTTTTTCCAGAACTGTATTTGCATCCAGATGTTCCTCTGCAGCTAGCAGGTCCCTTTCCACGGCAATGGGATCTGCGAACGCGTCTAGCATAAGATCTCTTACGAGATAAACTTCTTCTTTTAGCTCCACGAGTATAGGCCATTATATATATCGAATAGATAATAAATTATTGCTAAATTATCGTCCTGTAGATCCAAATCCACCTTCATTTCTTTCTGTTAATCCAAGCTCTTCTTTGGAATCAACAATTACAACTTGAAATGGTTCTAAAGTAGAATGACAAATTTGAAAGTAACGATTAAATTTATCCATTTCAAAATCAGGTTCTCCTCCAATTTTATCTACTACCGCAGTGATGATGCCTCTATAACCTCTATCAATAATTCCTACAGAATTAGATAAACGTACAGGAGTTTTAATAATACTAGATCTAGGATATAAATAATAAGCTTGAGGGGTGCCATTAGGTTTATACATAGAACACTGAACATTAAGAGGTAGTTTAACACTAATATCTCTATCTCTTATAACTTTATGTTGAGGTAGTCCTAAATCAAATCCAGAGTCAGCATATTTTCCAGGTGCCTTGTTATTATGATCTTCAGCACGATTTTTATAAAATTCTTTGAGTTCTGGATCATCCGGAATGTACATAAAAAGTGTGAGCATTGAAATATGAATCATTATAAATGTATTTTATAAATAGCCTTTATATGTATTTATTAAAAATAAAATTGAAGAAGATTTTGATAAATAAGTAATGGTATAAACTAGTAGAGTTTTCTTGATATTTAAAATGTCGTTGTCGTTGTCGTTGTCGTCGTGTTCGTTGAATAACCGTGATGAGCGTTTTGCAAGATATGCATTGAGGGAAGCAAATAAATCTAATATGGTGCATCACCAACATGGTTGTATTGCTGTTTTGGGAGGACAAATAATTGCTCGTGGATATAATTCAGATAGAACACAATCTTCTGATGGATTTTTGAGGAATACATGTAGTTGTCATGCTGAGATTGATGTAATGAGAAAGTTGGAGAAGAGATTGAGTAAGAAGTCGTCGTCGTTCTCGGCTAAGAAAAGAAGGTCGTGCTTTTTATGGAAAGGTAAGCCTGTACGTTGTAAGAAAAAACAGCAGTCAAAATACAAAAGAAAGTTATAAAGATTCGGCTCCATGTAAGAGATGTGGTGAGTTTATGAAATCACTACAAATAAAAAATGTAATATGGAGCGATGGAAAAGGAAATTTGATAAAATGTAAGGTGAAAGATTATGAGACAAATCATGTTAGTCAAGGAAATAGATTTTTAGAAAAAAATAATTATTTTTGTAAAGTATAATAAATAACAAAAATAAAATAATAATTTTTTATGTGTTTGGAGTAATACCATTAACATTAGGATTAGGATAATTAGAACTTCTTTGAACTAAATCAGTATAAACACCTGGATTTGAGGAAGGTTTCCAATCTGAAGGAAGTACTCCAGCATTATAAGCATCTTGCCATGTATTATAATTAATTTGACATCCAATAGCAGTAGTACTAGATGTTCTTGTTCCTGTATTTGAAAGTTTAGTAGAAGGTTGTCTAGTATTATGATTAAGTTTCATAGGGAAAGGTTGTTTATTAGCTGGTGTAGGTAAACAATTATTTTTGTACACTCCACCAGTATTAATATATTGTCCTTGAGATATAGCGGGTTGATTAAAGTTTTTAGCATAAGGTTTGCGAATATATTTTTTGGTTCCTATAAAATAACTACAAGCTACACCTCCTTTACAATTTCCACTCATACCAGGAGGATCATTATCTAGAGGTAAAGTAGTACCACAATTACCAGATGATTGGACATTAGTAAAAACAATTGCTCCCACTTGATTGGTTAAATTTTTAATGTAAGTAGATTGATCTCTGGTTCCAGATCGAGACATAGTATCATCTTCTTGAACCCAAAAATTAGGATATGTACCATGTAGCCATTTATATTTAGTATTTATCATTCCATTAGTATTAAGTGATGATTTTTTAATAATTTTATTATCATTAGTACAACAACTTCCGGATTTTAATCCTCCACCTGGATTAGAAGTAGTATAATATTTTCCCAACTTGCCACCATTACCCATAGCTTCAGTACCTTTATATGGTGTTCTAGTTGTATTAGATATTAGTCTAAATTGACCAACAGCACCTATATTTCTATATCCACCATTTAAAGAAAAACCATCATTTCCTCTTCCAGAAATAGGAGCAATTCTTCTATTATTACGGGATTTTTTTTTTAGAGTTTGAAGAGACATATAAATTAACATTAGAAATTAAAAAATGATAAATTGTCGATTTATAATATCATCACTTAAACAAATTTTAAGTGTATTATAAGTTTTTGTATACCTATAATAATTCAAAATATCTTCATTAGATAAATTAGAAAATAAATAATTAGTTTTGCGAATACAATCTAAAATAATTAAGGCTAAATTAAAATAGAAATCATTACAATGAGAATAAAAAGGAATATAATTATTATTAACAAAAAAAGGTGAGAGATAAGGTGATTTTTTGTTATAAACTTCATTAATTAAAATATTATTATTTTCATCTAGTTTATAAAATTTATTTAAATTGCAAATATAAAAATATTTATTATCAATAACCAATATATCAGATAACTCTAAAAAAGAGATAGAAATAGAATTTTCATGAAGAATAGTAATCTGATTAAAGAGAGAAAATAATAATTTTTCAGCTGTATATATAGAAAAATTTTTTGTTTTAATATAATTATCTAATGTTTCAATATTATTAGCAAAAAAATTTTTTTTAAATGGGAATTGGAGGGATTCAATAAAAATATCAAAAAAAGGAGATTCATTTAATTGAATAGAAAAATTATTTTCTATATTTTCTATATTTATACTTCCAACAAACATATATAATGTAAAAAATATTTTTTATATTATAATAAGTATTTTATAATGAAGGGCGATAAATAGAACATTTCCAAAACCATGGAAAATCATATACAATTTTAACAATTTTACCTAATAGAAACTTTTCCTTTATAACTGTAACGTTATCATTTATATTCCATGAGTGAAAATGAATAAATACTTTTTTGAAATTTTTATCATTAGTATTAATCATATCTATTTTTTTAATAGATCCCAAACCTAATTTAGTTTGAAATATTTCATAAATATTTTTTTTATTTATAGAAGAATATACTCTAGGAATACAAATAGATGGGTTATTATTATTAGGATTAGGATTAATGGTAGTCATTCGAATGTGTTATAATTAACGGAATATTTAAAATATTCAATTTTAAAACAAATCCGCTGGAATATGAGTTTAACTCTAACTCATAAATACTATTTCCTGTAATATATATATACTACTTTTAATATTTTTATATTTTATGTTAGTTAATTAGATTAAAAAAATATAGCTGTTAGGAAACAAATGGGAGTTTATAGGGGGTTTTATGACTCACCCTCCCAGTATATAATCATACATATATATTTAAATTGTTTATAATTAATAATATCTAGTTTAAAAACTTTTAATATATAAAAAAAAGAAACATAAAAATACTTGATTATTGTAGTATATAACTATAATAAGGGTAAAATATAATGGGAAGATTTGATGGATTAAAAGGGAACACATTTTCAGAAAAGAGTGAAAAAAAACAAGAACGTGGTCAAAAACGATATCCACGAAAAACAAAGGTAAAAGAAGTAAAATCCGATAGATTTAACTTTGATAAAAAAGAAGAAGAAAAACCAAAAACAAAAGAAGTAAAAGAAGAGAAACCAAAAACAAAAGAAGAAAAAGCAAAAGTAAAAGAAGAGAAACCAAAAGAAGAAGAGAAACCAAAAGAAGAAGAGAAACCAAAAGTAGAGTCGGAATGGATAAAAAAGGTAAAAATAACAGAAAAACGGGTAGAAGCTAATATAAATATAAATGATCCAAAATATTGGAATGGACCAATTTGGAAGGGACCTGTTTTTATAAAAGGAGAAAAAATGAATGAAAAATATAAGAAATATATAGAAGATGCATCGAAATTGTGTTCATCTATTATAATTCCTAATAGTAAAACACAATGGAGTAGAGATGGGTTACATTGGTATAATAGTTATGATGAAACTTTTAGTAAAGAGCATTTACAAGCAATTAAAGATTATGAATGGAATCAAGAAATGGATAAATTTGCAGTTAGAACAATGGAATTATATGAGAAAAGAAGAGAAGAATCTGAAAGAAATTATTGGGAATACGGAGAAATAGATTCATTTAAGTGGGCAGAAATAGAACATGAGAAATATGAAAAATATTGTGAAAAACTAGAAAAAGAATGGGAAGAAGCAGAAAAATTAGCTGCGGAAGAGGAAAAACAAGATGACGAAGAATATTTAGAAGATGAAGATTAGTTAAAATGAATAAGAATAAATATAATTAATAATTAATGGATAATGAAAATTTTGATGATGAATGGATAAATAAGTTTGAAAACGAAGAAAAAAAATATGATGTGTTCTATCCAAAAGAATTGCAAAACTTAAAAATAAATTGTTTATATATTAATAAAATAAACGAGTTAGAAAAAATAACAGAAAAAAATGTTATATTAAACAAATCAAATCAAATAAAAAAGGAAGAATTAATACAATTAATAAAAGATAATGATAAAATAGATAGAAATAAATATAAATTAATATCGATATTGGTTTACAATTTTAATTTGGAAAGTAACGAATTAAAAAATTTTCTTAAAAATAGTGATAGTTATGAATTTTTAAATAGCTTAAAAAATATAGATGATTTTACATTAGATTCTTCTATTAATTATTTTCATAATATTAACGGTTTATATATAATTTATAGTGCTATTGAAAAAAGTAATAATGTAAATACTAAAAGAGTAAGATTTAATATTCAAAAAGGAAAAACAAGGAGAAAAAAACATTGAGACTAATAAGAGGGTGTTAAATAATTAACAATATCAACTTAAAGACAAATCTAATAACTAGATATACACTATGGCAGCACTCGTATCCGCATTAGACACAAAGAATTCTATTCAATATGGTGAGAACAATCATATTGAATATAGTTGGTCGGAGACACAACAAGAACAAATTTGTCAGTTATATTTTCAATTAGTAAGAACTAAAAATAGTAATCAATTAAAAAAATTGAAAGGTGTATTTAGAAAAATTTATGAAGAAGGAGATAGAGATATAAAGGTATTGATGTTAAAAATGTTAGCTAATACTCGTGACATTGATGAAGGAAAAGGTGAATATGCATTAAGTCTAGAGCTATTAAGTGAATTAATGAATATAGACAAAAAAGTAGGAAAAGAGATGTTAAAAAGATTTGTAGGTTTTAAAAGCGAAGAAAAGCCTTTTGGAAGCTGGAAAGATTTGAAATATTTTATGAATATTAGAAAAGATAATTATTGTATTGATTTGTATGTAGATCAAATGAAGATGGAAGAAGAAAGTAAAAATAATAGTTTAATTTGGAAATGGAGTCCTCGTGAGAAGAGTAGGAAGTTTGGTTGGATTTTTGAGGAAATTGCTAAGTGTTATTTTGCTGAATTTGGAAAATATGATTGGAATAGTAAAGGTATTAATAAAGCTAAGACACAATTGAGAAAGAAAATTTCTGCTAAGAATCGTTTATTGGATACAACTCAGATAAAGCAATGTGAGAAAAACTGGAGTAATATTGACTTTAATAGAGTAACTTCAGTAACAATGAATAAGCAGAGAGGAGCTTTTATGAATAACAAGAATATTGATACTGTAGATAGAGTTGAGTGCAAAAAAAATCTGGAAAAATATATGGAAGATGTAAAGAGTGGAAAAATAGAGATGAAGGGTAAAAATGTTGGAATGATTGATTTTGTAAAACAAGCACTTAATTGTTCTGATAATATGGATAAAGATATTCTCAATGAACAATGGAAAAGTAATAGTAAAGAAACTAGTAAGTTGGGAGAAATGATTCCGCTAATTGATACTTCAGGTTCAATGGAGACGGATGAAATGAAACCATTACTAAGTGCTATTGGGTTAGGTTTAAGAGTGGCAGAAAAGAGTAAGTTAGGAAAAAGAGTAATGACGTTTAATGCAAAACCAGAATGGATAAAGTTAGATGATAAAGAGGATTTTGTAGCAGATGTGAAAAAAATTAAAAGTATTCCTTGGGGTTTGAATACGGATTTTCATAAAGCCATGAGTTTGATTTTAGATACTATTGTTGAATTAAAAATTCCATCTGAAGAGGTAGAAAATTTAATCCTTGCTGTGTTTTCAGATATGCAGTTTGATTCTGCTGAAGATAAACGCAGACCTGAAGTAGAAAGATTTGGAAGTAATACAGTTAGAGAAATTTTAGATAAGAAATATCATGATGCTGGTATTAAGATTTGTGGAAAGCCATACAAAGTTCCAAAGATCGTTTTCTGGAATTTAAGAGTAACAGACGGGTTTCCAGTGTTATCTTATCATGATGGTTATGCTATGATGTCAGGATACAGTCCCACTGCCTTGAATGAATTTTCAGAAGAAGGATTAGATGGTCTACAAAGTTTTACTCCTTGGAATATGTTAATGAAAACACTGGATAAAGAAAGATATAATAAGTTGAGTGAATTAATTGAATAAAAAAATATGTTTAAAAAATATTTATTAGTTATATTAATGAATATTTTGCAAGATTTTTCAGGAGAATTAATTTCTTTAATGGGAAATGATATAAGTTTAAATGATGTAAATGTATTAAATCAATTTAGTGATACAATTTATTCAAGAACGATACAAAGAAATTTTTTATCAAATTTTTTATTAAATAATCAAAATGTAAATAATATAGTAAATACAAGTCTTAATGAAGAGCCCAAATATAAAAATGTATTATCTGATAAAGGAAAGAAAAAATTAAAATATAGAAAATATAGAAAAGGTGCATGTAGTAATGATACATGTGCAATTACACAAGAAAAATTTAAAACTTATGAATCAATAATAGTTTTGCCATGTAGTCATGGATTTAAAGAAGATGTAATGGAATGGCTGGAAAAAGAGCAAGCAGAATGTCCTATGTGTCGAATGAAATTAGACAGTAAAGAAATAAAAAATGAGAATATAGAAGAAAGTGATAGTATACAAAATTCAAGAGAAAATTTATTAAATTCATTAAACATTTTAACAGAAATTACTAATCCCAGTAGAAATGTAAGATTAAACTTTAATTTTCATCCTTTTGGTACTAATCAAATTTTTAACACCATACCACATTCTTATATTAATGATATTTATCAAAATGAAGAAGAAATGATAAACGAAGCTATATTGAATAGTTTATCAGATATATCAAATAATTAAATATCTTCAATATCAACATCATCTTCATCATCAAATTTAACAGTATTTTGATTACTTACTTGGGTATTAATTACCATTTGTTCAATTTGTTCATTATTACCATCGTCAAATGTAAAGTCTAAACCATCTTCATTAGTGGGTTCTTTATCATATTCGCTTTTTAATTTACTAAATATTGGATTAGTTGATTTTTTTAATTTTTGTTTTTCAGTTTCACTATATACTTCTAATAAATCACATTTGGCATTTTCAGAAGATTCATATTCGCGTATGCCAACTAGAACCCAACAACCTAATGTTACTGTATTATCTCTTTTACCCCTACCCCTAAATTTATTAGGAATAATTACTAGTCGTTCTTTACCAGTAGGATCTTTAATTTGAAATCGACCATGTCCAAATAATCTATCAACAACACCATATATTTCACATGGTTCATTTGGATCAGCTAATCGGACTTGTTTTTGCACTGGTGCATTAACGAACTTACGTCCCATTTTCTTACTTCCTTTACCTCCTTTTGCGTTCTTCACCATCTTGTACTTAATAATAATAAAAAATATTTATTATTAATTACTTCAATTTTTTTTAATATGAAAATCTAAATTCTTCAGGTAATTCATAAATAGATTTTATTTTAAAAATATTATCATACCATTTTTTCCAATTCGTTTTTTCGATTTCATACATCCTTTTATCAATTGTTTCAGTAGATTGTTCATCTGGTTCATAACCCCATTGGCTATAAAAATCTTCCATTTCATCATCATCTTCAAATTCTATTTTTTCTTTTTCATTATTTATTGTAATGTTATATTTATCAAATCTGTGTTTCCATATTGGGGTATTGTATGCATGATATTCCCAATGATGCCATATTAATTGGTTAATATTTTCAACATGTTCTCTTATTAAATAAAATGCAGAAATAGTTTTCGGTATTGAAAATAATCTTTTATGGTAAAGAGTTTTATAAATTTGGGGATTATTATATTTACTTAAAGGAATAGGTGAATTGTGTATATTATTAATTTCTTCTAATTCAGAAGAAGATATAGAAATATACATTTTCTTTTTTTTTAAAATAAATTCTCTATTAAATTCTAATAAACAAAATATAGACCATATTTTATGTATATGGTTTTCATATGAACAATCATAAAATTCATTTAACATTAATTCTGTATTAGAATCAACCTTATAATAAATTTTAATACATTGCCATAAGGATTCATCTACTTCATCAGGTAAAGAAGATACAGCATAATGAAATAATTTTTTATCTAAAAATCTAATAAGACCATGATATTTTGAAGGGTAATCATTTTTAAGCCAGTTGGGTTTTTTACCACGAAATATAAAGTCAATCTTTTTAATTTGAGAATTATATTGACGTGTAACAAAAATCTCAGAAGAAGGAGTTAATTTAAACATATTTTTAACAACAGTAAGAATAGAATTGAAAGAACTATCTTTATTTTTTTTTTGTAAAAAGGATGTAAAATGAGGATTATTTATAAAATAGAAATCAAAATATATAAACCATAATAATTCCCAAGTTTGTTTATGGAAACCAGATAAATATAATTCTGATATCCAGAAATAACATTCATTCAAAGAAGATTTTTTTAATATAGATTCTATAAAACTTAATGCAACCTCATCAAATATATATAGATATCGCGTTAAATTCACTTTAGACATATTTTATTATTTTTAAAAAAATATATAATCATAAATCAATTTTTTTAAATATTAATCTATATATATCATGGCAAATGAATGGAGAGCTCACGTTAAGAAAACTATGGAGGAGATGAAAAAGTCCGCCCCTAAAGGAGTAACTGTTATGTTAAAAGATGTATTAAAGAAAGCAAAAACAACTTATAAAAAGGGAACAAGTGAGAAACATATGGTTCATCACAAAAAAACTGCTAAGAAGCATCATAAAAAGAAACATGGAAAGAAACATGGAAAGAAATCTATGAAGAAAAGAAGAAGATCCGGTAAAAAATAAATTATATTTCAAATAAAATATTATTAATAGTTTTAATTATATTTTTATTTCTCTCTTTTGGTTGACATTGAATATAGGATAAACATGTATCGTAAAGCAAATGTTCTTTTAATAATTCTGGATAATTAACAATAAAATAATAAATAAGAGAGAAATATGACCAGGTATATTTAAATTGCATTAAATACTTAATAATTTGTTCTGTGGAATAATTTAAAAAATATTGGAGTAGAGTTAAAATAAAATAAACTTCTATTTTCTCTCTATCTTTGATATAATTATCCATTATAATATTGACATTTTCATTATCCAATACTGAAATATTATTTTGTATTAAAAAAGAAATTAAAAAAATATCAATCGGAATGTAAGGGTTTTTTAAAAGATATGATGGAAAATATGATTTTAAATTTTTATAACTAATTTTATTTAAATCGAGAGAAAATGAGAAATCATTTAATATAGGTACATTATTAGAATAAATAAAAGGATTTGTAGAAATAATATAACAAATAGAATTATTATTTAATATAGAGGACGCAATAAGTAAATGATAGAGAGATTTAGAAAAATTATCTTCAAAAATAAATGCTTTTAAATCAGAGAAAATAAAATCAGTTAATTTATATTTTATTTTCGATTGTATAATATTAGAAGAGGAAGTGGGTAATATTTTATAATTGTTATCTAAATTTTTATATGTTTGGATTGGATTAAAATAAATATAAAAAAAAGATATATTTTTAATTTTAGTACTTATTGATATACAATTATTAATTTGAAAAGATTGTGGTACTAGTAAACTCATTATATTAAATTAAACATATTTTTTAACTTAATCTTCCGTATTCTTAGAATCGATCGATTTTGTATTAACTTCATTATTACTTTTACTGAAGATAAAGTATCTATTTTTATATGTTTTTTTAAATTTTAATTTGATATCCGAATTACTTAAGTCTTTCTCTAATAATCTATTAGTTTCTTCTTCTATTAGATCATTAAAATCATTAACAAACATATCAAATGCGGAGGATGGTTTGAAAGTAGGAGAGTCAAAATGTTGCTCAATATGCTTGTCCATATTTTCAATAACATCTGATTCAATTGAAATATATTTTCTTCTTTGTTTTGGTTCTTTTTGAGTGGTCTTTTTACGGTAATAATATCTACCACTTTTAAACATTTTATCAATTATATTTCCTTCATAACCTAATCGTCTTAATCTTTGACATTCTTCATCTATATTTTCGTCATTAGATTTAATCCATAAATTCCAATTGTCTTTATATGTATTTCTATCATCGTGTTGATGTAATTTTGCAAATGATAGTAAATTACTATTAAATTCATTTGAAAATTTAAAGCGGAAAATAGTGTTTTCAGTAGCCATAATTATGATACTTAAAAAAATAGATATATTAATACTTCAATTTTTTTATATACTAATAAATAAAAATGCAAATATATTCATTAAATAGTATACCATATTATAATTCTATAATACAAGAATATACTAATATATTAACATTAAATAAAATGCCTAATGGACCACTAAACAGTATTAGTAAGCAAATAAGGCAAAATAAATTATCTCCATTTGAAGCAAATACAAATTTATGTCCAAAATCTAAATGTGTTATAGCTATAACACAATTAGAAAATTATAATGAATTAATGTGTATAGATGATTTACCAAATTTATTTGAGTTTTTAATAAACAATGGATATACTGTTGATCAAAGTATAACTAAAGTATTCCAAAAATCAAATGTAAAAATGAATGGAGAATTAATATGTATAATAAAATATTAGGTAAAATTATTAAAAAATTGAATTCATATAATTATATAAATGGATTCAATAAAAACAATGAATACTCACGAGGAATCAATCAAGGCATATTTAAAAAGTTTAAATGAACAAGAAAAAAAAACATTAGAAATAGCAAAGGATCATTTAGGAACATCATTCAATATTAACAAGAGTATTGGGTATATAGCATGGAAAAGTAAAAATAATAAATAGCTTTAAAAAAGGAACTGAGAAAAAGGTACTAACGCTTACGAGAATATCTTTTATTATGTTTCTTACTTTTCTTCATGTGTCGCTTTTTATTATTTTTTAGTGAATATTTCATTTTTGGTAATGTTTTATTAAATATTTTTAATGTTCTTTTTAATCTGTTTCCTGCTTTTTGTATTTTATTTCTTATTCTTTTATCTGGTATATATTCTATTTGTTTTCCTCCTGCTTTTTGTATTTTAGATGGTTGTTTGGTTGTTTGATTTATCGATGGCATTGGCGCTTTTAATTCTGGTGCTTTTAATTCTGGCGCTTTTAATTCTGGTACTTCTCCCTTAGTAACATCTTGTACTTCTTTCAATTTGTCTTCCGCATTATTTACGGCCGTCTCAATTCTATCTATTCCTGCCTCTACTTTATCTTCAGTCCCTTTCACTACTTTTGCATTTGTTACTGCTAATTTACCTCCTTTATCAGAAAAAGTTTTAAATACTTCCATCAATGAATTAAAACCTTTTCCTATCGCTAAAAAAAAATCTATTATTCCACCTACCCAAGGTATTTCTGCTAATACTGCTTGTGCTACTGAAATACCTGTTGCTACTGATCCTCTTGCTGCTTTTTCTGATACTTGATCTAACATTTCTAACCCTTCATCTGTTACTTTCTCTAATTGAGGTTTTATTTCTTCCATTATTTCTATTATAGTTATGCCTATCGCTTCAGCTATTTCCTTTATGGCTTCTCTTGTAGCTGGATTTGTTGCTAATTCTTTTAATACTCCAGCTAAAACTATTAGTTGTTTATTTAATTGTGGACTTAATTCATCTAAAGGAGTATCTAAAATTTTCTTTTGTCCCGTCGCACTCAAAGTCAATTCAATTATATCACTTATAAATTCTTCACTCCATTTTACTCCTGTTTTAAACATTGCTATTCCTATATCCTTACTTCTATCTAGAGCTTTATTAAATTGACCTTGAGCATCGTTAGTAAATTTTTTTCCTGAAGAAACACTCGGTCCTTTTTGTTTTAACTTTTCTATTTCATCTTTGGCTTGTTTTATTAATTCTTCTAATTTATCAGCTTGAACTTTTAATTGTTCTTTTGAATTTTCTATACTTTTCTCTCCTTCTTCTCCCACTCCTCCAACCATAACTTTGGGTTCATCTATTTCCTTTTTCATTGTTTTTATTGCATCAGAATATCCATCTAATACATCACTGAATAATGTTAAAATAGCATAACCAACTGAAATTGTTGGATTTTCTACATAATATACTTTATCTTTTTCTTGTTTATTTAATAATTCTATTTCTTTATTTATTTTTTCCAATTGTTCTTGTTTTGACATTATTGATGATTTAATTACCGATTTTATTTTTTGCTCTTTCACTTCTGGTTCCAGATCTAATAATTTACTCATATATATTGTATTGCTACTTTTTATTTTTCTTTTTTACCTTGTAATCTCTTAAAACTAGCAAAATCCAATGTTTCAGAATCATTCTTTTGTTTTTCATTATATACATCTGTTTGTAAGTATTTATAGTCTTTAATTTTTCCTTTATATGAATATCTATTCGCATTTTGTCTAAGAATAAATGTTTTATTTGTTTTTTTAGCACCACCACTCCCCTTTCTATTATAACTTTTAAATGAAGCAAATAATTTATCGCCTTTGTCTTTCTTTATTTCATTTATTTTCGGTTTCTCTTTTTTTGCCTCTTCCAATTCTCTTTTTATATCAACAACTATTTTTTTACAATTATTCTGTATTGCATATTTCCGTGCTACTGTTTCCAAATATAGATAACTTATATCTTTCGTATCACAATGATATATAAATGATTCCGTTTCAAAATCATAATACATTAATACATTTCCTTTTGGTGTGTTTTCAAAAATAATATTATTTTTTAAATCTTTTACATATTGTTCCTCTAATTCATCCGAATTCAATTCATCAAATTTGTCATAATATTTATTTTCATAAACCTCTTCTTCTTTTTTTTCAACTATTTTCTTTTTTTCTGAAAAAAAATGTTTATATAAAAAATAAGAAGATACAGATATTCCGAATGATCCTATTATTATTAATGGAAACCTATATCTATTTGAAAACATATATAAACATTAATAAACTATTTTTAAATCTTATTTATAAATCTTGTTTTCTTATTTTAAATAATTCCTGAACTTCTTCTTGTAAATTTGCTACCTTTATCCTCTGGTAATCTTTATTTTTATTATCTGGATGTAAACATACCAGATATAATTCATCCACTATTTTATCGTATTTTTCTTCTAATATTGTTTTATAAGTATTCAATTGTAAACTGTAATGCCAAAAATTTGTATCCGGTAAATGCTCTATACACTCTTTATTTCCCCATTTATTAAATCCATTTGTTTTCGTTATTTCTTTACACCGTTTCCAATCATAAATTAGTAAATGACCATCTGGTTTCTCAAACACCATATCTATTGAACCAGAAATCTTAACATCTTCGTGGAATACAGTCCATTCAGTTCTATATGGTTTTAAGTCCCCATAATCTCTCAGGAAATTCTTGAAATATTCATATTCTATTGAGTCATTTTCATTAGGACATTCATTATAATAACATTCAATATCATAATGCATCTTGGTTCCTGCGGAAGCTGATTCGTCTCTATTTTTGTCCCACATTGCTTTTATTTCGTCTTTTGTTTTTCCATAATATTTATTACCTGGTTGCCAGCTACTTGAACTCATCATTTTATCTATTATTTTATCGGCATTAAAATGTTCAAAATGACTATGATTCCAGGTAGTACAGGAAATATATCCTTCTGATGATCCATCTATGTAATAAATATGTGGACCTTCGTCAAACTCTATTCTTTCATCTCTCTCATGAGGATGTAACTTTGCTAAGTAAGTTGGTGGCTCCATTTTTTATTTAAATAACTAATTTTAAATAAAAAAACTTCAATTTTTATTTAGCCTTTAATTCGTTTATTTCTCTCTTTAATTCTTTCACCGACTCAATTAAATGAGCAATGATAGAATTATAATTTACACTTAATTTTTCACTATCACTATTATTCACAGCTTCAGGAATTTGTTCTAATACTTCTTGAGCAATGACACCAGCCGTTTTCGTTTTTGTTTCATCATTTTTCCAATTATAATTTACACCACGAATATTACATATTTTATCCAAACTATTATCTAAATTAGTAATATTTTCTTTTAATCTAACATCTGAAGCTGGGTTGAAACTTGTTGCTGTAACAATACCAGTAGAACTAATAGTCATAAGTGGATCAGGAGTAGTAGTAGGTGGGGGTGTCGGATCGCTAGCAATATTATAAAAATTAAAACCTCCAGTACCACCACCTTTGCTGTTAATAAAGTCCGTTTCACCATTACCACCACTATTATTCCAATTAATAATAGTTCCTTGACCAAACGCTTTCGAAGTCAGCAGGCTTGGTTGGCCTCCTGACAAAAAATACTTTGATATGGTTGCTGTACCACTAACATCCAAAGTATAACCAGGAGTATCTGTTCCAATACCGACATTTCCAGTAGTATCGATGGTCAT
>Ga0206682_10001189_pt1 | contig 25952 bp, 19 predicted proteins | sample M240m12015metaG_FD_155444 | JGI IMG/M metagenome (GOLD analysis project Ga0206682, IMG submission 155444) | Ammonia-oxidizing marine archaeal communities from Monterey Bay, California, United States - M2 40m 12015 | ecosystem: Environmental > Aquatic > Marine > Intertidal zone | place: USA...
AACTAGTGTGTCGCCGATGCCTGCGCTAAGTGCGTTAGTAAATACTCCGCCACTATAAAAATCTGCAACTGTGACATCTTCTATAGTGCTTTCACCATTTAACAAAAATGCATCGTTGTATCGTGTTTCAGTTGTAGGAACAATTTTTACACTTCTTAAACTTTCGCCCTTGACTGTAACGCCTGCTGGAACTGTTAACGGAAATGTTTCTGTGTACACACCTGGAAGAATATGTATAGTTGGAGCAAGTTCGCCATTACTAATATCTGTTGCTGCAACGCTTAATGCGTGTGCTACTGATGCAAACGGATCTTGCGGATGATCACCGTAATGTGAATCATCGCCGTTTTCAGCAACATAATAAATATTTCCTTGACGTAATGTTAGATTAATACCATCAACACTAATGTTACCAGTATTAACGCCGTCAGTAGTAATAGACCTAACCCAAATATCGTCCCAACGTTTAGCATCTTTTTGTAGTTGTGTAACGTTATATGTTCCGTTAGGAATATCTGGAACAGATACACTTGCTGTTTGTGGATTTGTTCCAGACCAATCAGAAGTAGTAGTTGCAGAATATCTAGTACCTGATACTGTGTTTAGTGTTATTAGATAATAATAGCCTGTGGTTTCTGATGCTACATCGTCTACCCAAACAACGCCGGCTGCTGGTATAGATAGTGTTCCAGTGCCGTTGTTTACAGTTATTGTAATGTCGCCTGCTGTATAAGTAGAGCCTTCTGAATATACTGTTCCTGCTGTACCTAGTGTATAAGTTCTGTCTATATCTGGAATAATATTACTAGCAACATCGGCATTAAATGTAATATTATCAGTGTCAGCATCACCTAGTGTAATATTTCCGTCTGCTGTAATATTTCCAGTAGCATGAATGTTTCCGTCCACATCCATGTTTGAATAAACATGTACTTCGCCTGTGCCGTTTGGACGGAGTTCTAAATTTGAATTTGATACGTTTGTACTAATGACATTACCTTCAACATCAATGTCATCTACACGTAATTTATTGTTATAAACTATATTGTCAAGGGTACCTAGATTTAAGTACTGATTATCACTCCATATAGTATTGCCTTGGACATTTATATCTCCAATATCGGCTCTGTTTGTGATTCTTAAATTAGTGGCACGTATTGTACCTGTGATATCTAATTCGTATTGAGGTGTTGCGTTTTTGATACCGATGCGTTGATTATTTACATCAAGATATAATAAATCCGTCTCAAAAGCTAAATCAATTCCATTACGAATCAAGTTTGACTTTAAGAGCGGACCGCTAATACGACCGATGGCGCTCATCTTTTCTCCTCAATACGGGGATCCTGTCCCTCTACCCAAATTTTCAGCTTTCGCTCTTTGCCGGATAACCACAGTTAGTCCTGCTCAGCTTGTAGATATGTTGGTCCACAATGGTCTTACTTTGCATTAATAGTATTTATCGATTATGTAAAAAAGGTATGAGTTACCCAAAGATTATAGTATATTCTAATAGTAAATCATCAAACTCATCTGCACTAATTACTCCGGCAACACCTGCTGACGATATGTATGCTGAACCGTCCCAAGATTCAAGTTGTCGTCGGTTGGTGTTCCATCGAGTATCTCCAACTTGCGGTGGCACTGCAAGCGCACCAAAAGTGCCGCCGCTTGGAACTACAACCCCAGCTGTTCCACTAAATTTTGTATAACCAAACCCAGTATTCTTAATGATTAAGTTATTGCCATTATCTTTAATAACATTATTTTTAAAAGATAGATCGTCTAGTACTAATTCTCCAGTTCCGTTTGCTCTTAGATCTAAATTTGAATTTGAAACTGTTGTGCTAATAATATTGTTATCTAAAAGTATATCATCAGTTTGTATACTGTGTATTGACAATCCATTAGAGTTAACTTCGCCTACTGTTGTTGAATTAACTACAAATTGTATTGAATTTGTTGCTGTGTCAGCAGTAACACTAGTTTGTCTGTCTTCTGAATATACTCCACCCAGTGATATTGTGCTTGTTAATCCAGTGCCTTCAAATACGTTATCGTCAGTATTAAATCTTATGTCGCCAATATTTCCTGAGGTTGTTAATAGTGCAGAACCCGAGTTATAAATGGTATCACTTGCTCCAAATACAGTTGTAGCATCTCCGCCGTCTAGTATAGTGCTGCTGTTTAAGGCTGCTCCACCGTCTAAGAAAGTATCTTGTGCTTGTATTCTTTGTGCTGTAGTGCCTTTAGGAATTTGAAGAGACTCTGTAGAATCAATTATTAAATCTTCTGTAGGTGCTAGTGTTAATGTTAAAGTGTCGCCTTCAGCAATATTTGTACCAATAATATCATTGTTGATTTCTATATTTTGTAATAATACACTTCCAGTACCTGCTGCTCTAAGTTCTAAATTTGATACTGATACTAGACTTGTACCCACTGTAACTGTTACTTCGGTTACACTATCTACGTTATTATTAATGTACCCTGTTTTAAATACTTCAGTATATGCCCAGGCATCTATTGAGAGAACGCCTACAAGCCCAGTTATTTGTCCTACAAAAATAGTACTGCCTTTTGTAATAGAAAAGTAATCGCCAATTTGAACGCCGTAGTCGACTGTGTTTGGTTGCGGTGTCCAAAACATTACCCTGTCAGTTGTTGCATCTTGATTTAATTGATAAGAACTTGTATCATCATCATAAAACCATATTTTATTATAATCATCGGTTTCGAGATCTGGTGCATCTGTAATTTTTGCTACTTCGTTAAGGCGTAGTGTTCCACCAACACTATAACTCGTTGTCCCTGTAGTAGTAATAACATTGTCTTCAAACTGTATATTCGTACTAAGTTGTGCTACTTCTAAATCAACACTATTAGCGACATTTATACTATCAACATTAAAATTGCGCACTGTTAGATTATTTTGTATATCTACATTTTCTTGCAGTCTAACTTGTCCTGTTCCTGCTGCACGTAAATCTAAGTTTGAATTATTAACAATAGTTTCAACAACATTTCCGCTAATATTAATGTCGCCGGCCTGTAATGGTTTTGACATTGTTAACATTCCGACAGTTAGAATACCTGTTAGATCATAATTGCCGGTTTGTGTAGTATTTCCAACCTGTGTTAGTGTGCCGTTAATTGTAGTGTCTTGTAAATTAGTATTACCGTTTACGGTTAAGTTTTGCTCTATAATATTATTTGCTTGAACAACAACATCACCAGTTGCACGTAGTTCTAAGTCGGCATCTGATACCCTAGTGCTAATAAAGTTATCGTCTATTTCAATAATACTAGTCGGTATTACAATTTCGTTAAGGACTAAATCATTGTTTACAGTTATGTCGCCTGTTGATATACTTGCTGTAAATAAATTATTATTGACTTGTACATTGTTATTTGGTACAAGTACTTCGCCTGTGCCACTAGCACGTAATTCTAAATCACTACTACTTTGTGTAGTTGTAATAAAATTATCTTCAATACGTATATCTTCAAACTGTGCTTGTGAACTAATATCTAGTGTTCCTGTAACATCAAAATTATCAGTAACAGTTAAACTACCGTCTTGTGTATTTCCTAGTAGTGCAACGTCACCATTAATAGTCAATGCGCCTTGATATGTTAGTGTGCCGCCAACAGTTAGATTATTATCAATTGTTACAGTATCGCTAGGATCAATTACAACTTCGCCTGTACCACTAGTGCGTAATTCTAAGTCTGGATTTATTATGCCAATTGGTACATTACTAGTTGTTGTAATAAGGTTATCTTTAATTAAAATATTATCGATGGCTATCTCGCCTGCAATATCCAAGTTTCCGGTTTGTGAAGTATTCCCGTACCTTGTAACTGTGCCTGTAAAATTCGTACTTTGTAAACTTGTAGTGCCGCTAATAGTTACGTCTTGTGCTATTTCAACATCGTTACTATTAACAATAATATCTCGTGTGCTATTAGTAGATGTATAGTTTGCTATAGGACCGTTTTCTATTGTAACATATTGTCCGCCCCAGCTTTTAGAAATAGTATTATGGTATATAACTTCCCCAACAACATAGGTTACTTGTTGCGAAATAGTCCTGCCGCCCTCTTTAAGTATAGCATATGTACTATCCGGAAATGTTATTTTTATATAATCAGCACCGAGAACTACAGGAAATTGGCTGCCAATTCTAATTTGATTAATCTGATTAGCATCAAATACAGTGGTGGAGGACTGGGAACCATTATTTCTAAATGACACCCTGCTGCTATTAACAGCAGTGTTTGAAACTATCATCGATAAAGATTCTGAAATAATTTCTAAATCTGGGCTAGGATGTTTTAGTACTAGATTACCTGAGGTAGTAGTAATAAAGTTATCTTCAATATAAACATTATCAACAGTTAATTCGCCGCCAATGTTGTAGTCGCCTGTTTGTGTTCTATCACCGACGTGTGTAATAGTTCCATCTATGTTTGTTACATCTAAATTAGTAACACCGTCTACATCTAAATCATTTGCAATTTCAACATTATTGCTGTCAATATCTATATCGCCAGTTGCTTGTAATATTAAGTTACCTGAGGTAGTAGTAATAAAGTTATCTTCAATATAAACATTGTCAACTGTAAATTCGCCGTTTAGTGTAAAATCACTGCCTGTGTTAGTTCCTCTATCACCCGTGTGGTTTAGAGACCCTGTTATAGATGTAGTACTGCCTAATAAATCAGTAAGTCCTGCTACTGTAAGGTCTTGTCCAAACACAACATCGGTTCCACTAACCCTAACTTCGTCGTCGGCATTTAGTATTAAATTAGAATCTGTTGATGTTGCACTAATATTATTATCATTTATTTCAATACTACCTATGTTAGCGTTGTCTGTGGTAGCATTAAGCGTTATATTAGCGTTTGTAGCAGTCGTGTCGCTGGCTGTTAGGTTGTTTGTTACATTGACACTATCTTGTAAGTTAACCGTGCCTGTGCCTGCTGCACGTAGCTCTAAAGGGGTGTTTGTAGTGGTTGTTGTAATAAAATTATCATCAACTAGTATTTCTTCAAATTGCGCACTTGCGCCTACATTGATGTTTTGACCTATGTCGGCATCTTCACTAATAGTAAAGTTGCCAGTTTGATTGACATCACCTACAATTGGTAGTACACTATCAGTAATACTTAAATTGTCAAGTATATTAGTTGTACCGTTAATAGTTACGTTATTAGTAAATCTAGCACTATCAGTAATACGAATATTTCCTGTGCCTGCTGCACGTAGCTCTAAATCTGCGTCTGTTTGTGTAGTTTCAATTACATTGTCATATATGTTAATGTCGGGAGTTTCTATTTTGTCTAAGTGTGCTTGTAACCATTTTTTAGCAAATGAACCTAATGAAAATATTTGATGTTGATGCGGATTAAAATCTTGATCTAATGATGTGTTAAATGTAAGACTATCAGTTGTTTGATCGCCACCTATGTTTAGTGCGCCGCCGAAACTAAAGTCGCTACTAATACCTAAGTTTCCTGTTATGTTAGTATTATCTTGTAAATTAATTTTACCAGTTGCACTTGCTAGACTTAAATCTCCGCTATCAGATTGTATAATATTGTTAGCAAGAATTAAATTGCCAGTATCAATAAACGCTCCGTCAATAACAGTAGTGTCTGCTCCTGTGTTAACACGTAATGCATTAAATTGATTTACAGTTAATGTATCAATATTAATTGTAGTATTTCCAGTTTCAAAATCTACAAAGAAATTGTCTCCAATTCTAAATCCGCCTGTGTGATCTGTAGTTACAAAATTAATTTTACCACTGTTAAGTTCAGTTACTTCTTGACTTTGTATTGCTCTGCTGTCATCGTTATCAGCAAATTTTCCAGAACCAATATATCCAAAGTTATGTTGAATAAGATACATTAGTGTATCCGAACCGTCTACTACTGCGCCATAGTTACCATAAACACTTGCTGAACCAATTGATCTAACTTCTGCACCATAATTTGTAGTTCCGTATGCAGTTCTGCCAGTAGAACCGTTAACAGCATATAATCCTCTATTAGCAAAATATGTAAATGAGTTTAACCATTCAACTCTTACACCATTAGTCATTGTAATTGCATCAACACCTGGTGTAATAAATGTTGCTGCGTGGAATAACATACTTGCTTCGATACTTGCACTGTCTAGTTCTGCACCGTCAATCCAAGCACCTTTACCAGCATCACCTGCGGCAAATCCTCTTGGATCTGATGTATCAATTAACGATTCAAATGATGCTGGGTCTGCGTTGTATTCAGCTATTAGGGCAACTTCCATTGCATTCCAATGTGCTGCCTGTCCGGGATAAAGTGTTTCGGCATTGTCTCTGTCGCTATTAATTTGGACAGCCGCGGTTCCGTCGCCTGGAGTAATAGTACCGTTTCCAGTTAAGTCTCCTTGCTGATCACCGCTTGCTGAATTTGTACTAGTAAAGAAATCATATATATCACCTGATGATATTCCACCAACTCCTATTCCTAATAATGTATTTGCTATTTCAGCCCAATCTAATGACAGTGTACCTTTTGTAATTACAGTTACATTTTGTATGTAAGGACTTCTATTTGTAATTACTGCGTTTGGACTAAATCTAAATGCATAACCAGTATTATTGCCACTGTCGTATTGATAATCTTTAATTGTTAAGTCACTAATTGTTGTGTTATCGTCAACGTGAAATACATCCTTGCTTTCACTACCTGCCGCAGGTTTCACTACAACATTTCTGATATCAATACCCTGTACTGAAACATCACTAGGTATAACCAAAGGTAAATTTTCTTCGTATACTCCTGGAGCAATTCTTATTGTTACTGGTCCTGCTGTACTCGAATCAACTCTTGCTATTGCTTCTTCAATAGTTAGTAACGATCCGTTTGGGTGATCGCCTACATTTGTATCTGCGCCTTCTTTGGAAACATATATTATATTTCCTGCTCTATTAGTTAAATCTATTCCGTTTACACTAATAGTAGATGTATTAAGTTCTTGTCCATTTACAAGTTTTGAGTCAAGTGCGTCCCAAGATTTGTATACATTACCGAGTGAGTATGTATCTGTTTGATCTGGAATAATATTTGAATTTACATCACTGTTAAAGTCTACACTGTCAGTATCTGCATCGCCAAAGGTTATGTTGCCGTCAAGTGTTATATTCCCGCCAGCGTTTAAGTTACCAAAAACTTCTAAGTTAGATTTTACTTCTAATCCACCAGTGCCATTAAATTTTAAATCAATATCAGTGTTTGTATCTTTAGTTGAAATATAGTTATCAGTAATATAAAATTGTTCAGTTTCGAGATTACTAACTTGTATATGTTCTCCGGCATCTAAATAGATATCGCCGCTGTCTGTATTAATATTGTTTGTAGTTAATTCAAGATTACCAAGAAAAGCTGTTGTGCTAAGTGCATCATCAGCTTTTACAGTTCCTAACACTTCAACTCGATTTGCAGGCGATTCGGCACCAGCAATACCAATTCGATTGTTAACTACATCAATTTTTAAAAGTGTTGGATCGCTATTAGAATTTTTAAAACTTAAATTGGCCTGAGTTCCGTTGGCAATGCCTTGTCTTAACAAGTTTGCTTCTAATAACGGACCGGATATTCTACCTACTTGTGCCACTCAATATTCTCCTTGACACAGTATTTATTAGATTTACTTATCGAAGTTATGTATAGCTGTTACTGGTTTACCAGCATCAATTGGAGATGCAAATTCAATATACCAACCTGCTGCTTTTCCAGCTGGATTTTGAACTAAGTCATAGTTTGTATTAGGGATTTGAAAAACATTTTCAGCAAATACTAAAATGTTTTGTGCAGCAGCCGGAATAGGATAAAACGGATCGCCGCTATCAAGTGGGCCAAATACAGTTTCACTAGCATCACCGTTGCCTAAACTTTGTACAGTGATAGGAGCATATGATGACGGTGCTGCATTTCGAACACCGTTCCAAACTCCAGCTTCGTATATTTCAAAACGATTATCGTCAGTGTTGTAGCGCATGTGGCCATTTTTTGGAAATTGGGGACGATCTTCTGTACGCCCTTTAGGGACAAGTACAACATTCTCACTATCGAGAATTACTTCTTTATCTATAGTAGTTACATGAATGCCTCTACCTAAGCCAGTTCCTCTAGTGTTTGTTGTTTGCCTCTTGATATACTTCATTAGACTTCCATATAACTTATAGTTGCTGTAATATTTGTAGGAGACGTAGATGATGCTCTTAAGATATCACCTGCTTCTAAAATAATTTTTTCTTCGTTAAATGTAAACGTTTCGCCTGCTGGAATTGGTATGTTGTTTAATACCATGTTATCTACTCCTGCTGCTGCCCCGCCGACACAAAAATGTAAGTCTAAAAACGAGTCTCCGCCATCTGTATATATTTCTTGTTGTGGGTTGACAGCAACATTACAAAACAACATTGCAGTTACAGCCCAGCTTTTACCTGCTGGAACTTCTAGTATTGTTGTGTCTCCGCCGCCAACTTGTGTTGATTGTATTGCCATTTTTTCTTCCTAAAATATCATTGAAAACAATAATGCTTTCTTTTTACTTACCAGTTCGTCTTGCGATCCGTAGCCATTAACGAAATACAAACTTGAGCCTGCTACGCCTTCGGCTCTACTAAACAGTTTAATACCATCAGCCGGGGCATCTGGATTTAATTCATCTGAGTCTTCACCAAATGCAAATGTTCCACCAGCAGCTCCGTCATCACCCGGATACGGTCCTTGAGGTATATATAACACATCATTAATTTGTACGCTATTTACACCCGGTGCTCCAAGTATTAAATCACTTGTAAGTGAAGTTGTTTCAATTGTAGTATCTTGAATTTTAATATGTTGCAGTTCTGTTCTATCATTAAAAAAGTTTGCAGATGTTGTTCCGCCAATAGTAAATTCAATACCACTAACTGCGTCTCCTGCATCAACATCATGTACAGCTACAAAAGTGTCGTCTTTTTCAATTTTAGACTGGAACTTACCAACAAAGAAACCTTCTACGTAATCTTCTAGCCCTTGTGCATTTATTAAAGCATCGTTGTATCCTGCTTTAATAATTGGATCTGCTGTAAAGTCAACAATATCATTAGTAGGATCTGCTACATCGGTTGTGTATTCAAATATTTGTTTGTGGTAGTCAGTACAGCCTTGAACTGTTACTACACCAGTACCTTGATTAACTAAGTACAAGTCAGCACCAGCAGTATCAATTGAACTAGTTCGAATAGGCGTAAGCGCACCGTTGTTTGCATTTCCTATTCTTCCAACAAAGGCTCCGTTAACATTGATACCGTTTGCACCAGGTGCAGTAATACCTTCGTCAAATACCCAAAATGCATCTGAGCCGCCTCGATCAATTTGTATTCCAGCAACATCGTCAACTATCTGACCTCCGGAAACATTTCCTTGGTTGAGTGTAATAAACGGATCATCAACTACTAATTCTTCACTATTAATAGTGGTTTGGTCACCGTCAACTTGTAAGTCACCTATTATACGAACTATTCCATCGTTTCCTGGATCAAGACGAATTTCTCCGCCGTCAGTTACTGTGATCTTATAATTTCCGTCTACATTAAGATACTTTGCCATATGTTATCCTTGCTCTGTCAACAATACAATACTTGCTGTTGAATCATTGTCAATTTCAAAGTTGTAAGAAATATTTTTAAAATCTGTCATTATATTATTTGCTATCGAAGCAATAAACACAAAAGTTGAACTTTTTAAAATATATCCCATTATAGATATTTCGTTACTATCTAATTCGTCAACTTGTTTATTAACAAGTTTACAAACACCTTCATTACCTTGATCATCTCTGACTTTAAAAGTTGAGCTCGATAGTTGCGCTAAGACAGCTCCGTAAAGAGTTGCCTCAGCGTTTCCTATTTTAACTGAAACTACTAAGTCTTTTAATGACTGTAATAAATCATAAAAGATGTTTATAGGACGTTTCATTAAGTTAGTCCTTATGCGTCTTCTGTGAAGTCGTCGTCATCAGTACCAATTAATGTGTTATTGTCACCAGCTTCTTCAACTTGTGCTGCGCCATCTACTAGTGATGTTGCAAAGTTCCATGGAACACTTACGCCGTCATAAGCGTTATTGCCTGTTGCACTTGGTGCTGATAATGTTGCTTTACGACCAGCAATTTTACTTACTGTATAAGTTTCTTCATCATCCATTTTGAACGAAATACTCATTTCGCCTTCTGCTAATGCTGCTGGTAATTTACCAGTTGTTAGTACACAAGTAAATAAGCCCGGTGTTTCAATTTCTTCTACAACAAACTTTTTAGTTGCTTTTTGCTTTACGATATAACCTTCTTTAACGCCTGTGCCGTTATGAAAGTTTACTTTAATTTCGTTGCCGCCAGTAGGTCCTACGCCTGCTACGCCGAATAATCTTTTGTTTAGTGGTCTTCCCATTTTTTTTCTCCTATAAAAAGTAGTCCTATGCCCGTTCTATGAGCTACGCTGTGGGTACAGCATAAGTCCGCCTTGCGGCACACTATCTGACACATGTATTTATCAAAGGAAGTTAGATCTAAATGAGTTTTATTTAAACTTTGGACCTCTTAAGTTTAAAACAAGTGTTCGTCTAGTGTTCACACCATCACTTTTGTAACTATGCCAAGTGTTATTGTTTCTTGCAAATATAAAACAACGATTTTGTTTCCAATCGCATCTGCTTACTTCGTCGCCGTGTTTAGTTTCATACATAATAGTTCCAGTGTTATGTTTAGGCTGTAAATAAACTACGCAACTCAAAAGTTTAGTTTTGCTATCCCAATGTACTGGAAATTCAAAGTCTTTGCCTGTATCAACTACATTAAGTTCCATAAATTGAACACTTCCTACACGTTCTGGAGCATGGCGTTCGAGTATATTAACACACTTATAAAAATATCGATTATAAAAACTTCTTAAAAAATTTTCCGGTAATCCTTTTGGCTGCGATCTATCTTTCCAAACTTTGTTTTTGCTAAATTCTACACCCGTAACACTAGGTGTGTTAAGATCAATATTAGATAAAAAATTAAAATCAGACTGATCTAAGAAATTATCAATAATTTCGTGTTTCCAAGGAGTATGTATCATATGGTATTTATTAAAAAGGACGTCCTTGTCCTACGTGAATTATACTCTTACGGTTTTAGTATACTTGACACCGCGATATATAAAAGTTAGTTCTTTAGTCATCGTATTTCTCCTTTTGGATATCTACGATTCTTTTAACGCATGAACCTATGCGAGTCTCTAAAGTGGACTACACTAAAATTATTTAGTCAAAAAATAATTTAGTCATAAAAAAAGGGCGACCTAAGCCGCCCTTTAGTATTGCAATTACCTAAGTAATATTACGAGAATGAAATTCCCGCCATAGTTACTGTACCAAGATAATCCGCTGCGTTACCTAAAGATGACGCAGTGTTGTTAAGCTCTACATAACCATAACGTGTCATGAAGCTCACAACTGGCTCAAAGCTATCTGGGTCTAGTACTACACCACTACTCATCAATGGAATGTATGGGCAGTAGAATGCAGCAGCATCTGACTCAGATGAACCTTTGTATCCAACCAATACGTTGCTGTCATCAGCTGCGTATGTGTTTACATAGATTTTCATAGCATTGTTCAATGTACCAACAAACTTAGTGTTTGTAGGTGCTTCAAACGAACCTTCTGTTGTTCTTGCGAACGCTGAAGTAGTTGCTGATTGAAGAACAGTTAGTGCCTGTGGAGACACAACAGCCCAGTTACCAGCGCCACGACGTGTGCGTTGTGCAATAGTGTTAGCAACACGGTTGATTTGAACAGCTAATGCAGCGTGTTCGTCACCAACAAATGTAGCTGTACCACTTACAGCAGCTTGGTTGTATGCTTCTTGGTTTGAAGTTCCTGCTAATGAGTTAAGCGATCCTAGGACCTCTTGATCAATTTCAGCAGTAATTTCTTGTGCTAAAGCAGCCATAATTTCAGCTTCAACATCGATGCCATGCTGTGACTGTGCGTCTTGCGCAGCCTCAAATGTCCAACGAGCTGATAGCTTACGTGATTTAGCTTCAACAGTTTGCTTCAAGATTTGGATGCTTAGTTTGTTACCAGCAGCGCCTTCTAGTGCAGCAGTACCAGCAGCTTTACCAGCTCCTGAACCTGAATACTGTTCAGCAATCTTGAATGGGCTTAATGCCTCTTCGCCTGCTACAGTTGTTTGTGTAGCGTCAGCTGTGTTTGTGTCTGCATCTGCATAACGAACACGTAGTGTGTGGATTTGACCCACTGGTCCTGTCATAGGTTGTACACCTACCAATTCGTTTGCAATAACGGTTGGCATTACACGTCTAATGACTGGTAAAATAACACGATTAAGTGTTGCGACATTGCCTGCAGAAGTTGCTCCAGCTGTAGCACTCTCTGACAAATACCTACGAGTATTTTCCAGTGTACTTTCCATCACAGATTTTTTATTACCTGCTAAGCCTTCTAATAGAGCACCTTTAGTCTCCTGCCAGCGACTTTCTAGTAGTTCCGACATATTAATCTCCTATAATTATATTCCAGCTAGACGTTTAAATTCAACTAAGTTGTCTTTTTCGTCTGCTTGTCTACTAACGTTAGTTTGTGAAATAATTTCACGGTTGCCTGTGATTTCTTTGCCTTCTGTGATTTTTGCCTTTTTGGCTGGAGTATTACCGTCAATTACTGCCGATAGGTACTTATCAAACGACTTACGTAAGTTAGGTGTTTGAACTGATTCCAGTAAATCTATCATAATCTCTTTCTGGTCTTTTGATAAAGGCCCAGTAAGTTCATTAAGTGTGTCTTTGCGTTCTGCTGCTTCAACTAAACGCTTCTTCTCAGTTGCCTGAGCTTCTGCTAATGTTTTTGCTTTAGCTGCAAATGCCTTTGCTTCTGCTAATTGTGCATCCTTAGCTTCAAGAACGTTCATTAGTTTAGCTGTTTCTGACTTTTCATTTAAGTAACTGCCCGCATACTCAGAAGCAAATGCTTCAAATAGTTTGCGACCAAAGTCATTTCTACGTGCAACTTCAATATCTTCTTTAAGTCCGCCGATTTCGCTTTTAAGAGCTTTATCAACAGTCTCAGATACTGCTTTTGCACTTCTTTCGATAAAGTTAGTTTTAACTTTAGCGAAGTGTGTCTTAGCTTCACGTACTAAACGTACTTTTGTTTCTGCTAAGTCTTTTTTGTCTTCGTGGAACTCTGCAAGTTCTTTTGCAAGTGCTTCAACAACAAATTCTTCAAGTTTTCCGAAGTTTTCAGCCATTGCTACTTGGTCTGCATGTAGCTCACTAACTTCTTTAGTTAGTTGCTCCATAACAAATCCTTTTAGTGTTTCAGCGTTTTCACGTTGAGCTACTGCATATTTTGCACGGGCTTCTGCTAACTGCTTTCGATCTTCAGCAAATTCAGCAATTTCTTCTGCTAAACGCTCAGATACTAAAGAATCAATAGCTTCAACCATAGTTCCTTTATCATGCTCATATTTTTGAGCAAACTCTTCACGCAATTCAGCAGTTACTTGTTGACGATTTTCTTTGATCTTCGTGTCCCAAGCTTCTTGAATTTCGTTGCGCACTTCTTCTGAAACTACATCGTTTTCAAAAAGTGTTTTTAGTGCATCCAACATATTATTTTCTCCTCGTTATTGGAGTTTGTTGATTATATTAACCAACGATTCCTTTAGATACTTTTGTGCCTTTTTATCTTCTTTAGTTGCCTGTGCTAATTCGTATGCCTTCATCCCGCCACGTGCATTCATTAAATGTTCGTAGATTGGTGTAGGATATGCACCAGGGGCGCTTGGCTGAGCCACAACGTCCACAGTGATTATTTCAAAATCAGAAACTTCGTTCCCTCCGTCTTCTGATACGTTGCCCGAACCTCTAGAGCTGACGCCAAGTTTGACGCCAGCTTCTAGCATAGTTTGGACTAACTGCCCCATTGGGGTAGGTAAAATCTTTAACTTTCCGTAACCGTTTGGTCCATCCATCCACATATCTGTGATCATATGGCTTACACGATCTAAGTTAATATTAAGGCCTTCCGGATGATCAACTTCACCGAGAACACTGTATCCTCCACTAATTTGATCATTGAGAGTTTTGACAGCCCTTCCAATCTCATTAACAGGATACACACGTTGGTTTGCGTTACGCACTCCGCCTTGTATACAAATACCTTTCATAAAAAGGTCTTTGCCCCCATTGGGATTTTCAGTAGACTCAACGACCATATTTGCTTGGTCAAATGTCAAATGCTCTCGTAAGTTTTTCATCTAAACTTCCTTATTATTTGCCAACAGTCGATTTTTTGTTGTCAGCACTTTCGCCTGCGCCTTTTTTCTCTGCGCCATGGCCTTTTGGTTGAGCTTTCATTGACTTAGATGCTTTACCACCTGGTACATTTACGTTACCAGCAGTTTCATCTTTTGCAGAGTCAGCTGTTCCACCAGTTTCTTCGCCACCTTGTACTAAGTTACCAGCGTCTCCGCCCATATCGTTAGCGCCAGCTACAGTTGACTTCGAGTTTGCACCGTTGTCGCCCATTTTAGCGGATACTTTTTCAACATACTCGCGCATTTCTTCGCCAGCTGTTTTTGGTTCTGCAGATTCATCAACTTCGTCTTCGTCAGTTGCTTCTTCTACTGCTTCTTCTGTGTCTTCTTCAGCTTCGCCAAAGTTAAATGACTCTTCTTCTGAATCGTCATCTTCGTCACCAGCTTCCATATCGTCTTCAGCTTCGTCATCTCCGCCTTCGTCGCCAGCCATCATTTTTTCAAATTCAGCTTTTAGGTCATCTAGTGCATCTTCTAGGTCTTCAACACGATCTTCAACATCGCCTTCTTCACCTTCTTCACCTTCTTCTTCGTCGCCTGCGTCTTCGATATCACTCATCATGTCATCTGCAGGATCGCCGCCCATGTCCATTGGGTCAGCTTCAACTTCAAATTCGTCTAAGTCGAATCCTTCGTCTACTTCTTCGTCAGTAGTCTCATCTACTTCTTCGTCTGTAGTTTCATCAACTTCTTCGTCAGTTGCTTCATCTACTTCTTCATCCGTAGCTTCATCAACTTCTTCGTCTGTTACTTCTTCTAAATCATTTTCTAATAGACCTTCGTAGATGTCTCTTGACTTTTCTACGACAATCTCGTGAAACAGCTCTTCAGCGCCTGACTTATCTTCATTGATAAGACGCTCAAGCATTTCTTCAAACTTATTGCGATCTGCCATTGTTTTCTCCTAATAATAAAATTGTTACCTATGGTAAGGCTGTCATTTGTATTTACTATTTATACAGAAATGTACGTAGATATAGGCGAAAAACGGCTCGTTTTGGAAAGATGCTATAAAATATTGAAGATTTTTGCAAAATCGTCAATAAACATAGTACTATAATTGTCAAATGTATTTAGTTCGTCAGGATCGTAATTATCAGATGCTATAACTCTAACAAATTTAATTTCAGGATTTTGCTTTATTACTGCTATGGTTTGTCGCATCCAATTACCAAAAAATGTTGCACCGTCAGTTGATTTTTTATAGTTTGCTGTGTCAGCATATAAGTTATTTAATAACCTGCCTTCGCTTAATCCTTTATAATCAAATCCTAATATATACACAGTTTCGTATCCGTGTTCTGCTGCTAACCATAATGCTGTTGGTCCTGAGCTCCAGCCTTTTGACGGATTAAAAAAGTTTAAATTTTTAATTCTGTGATACGATTTGTTAGGATTAGTCCATACTGTATTCTTATGTTGATATCCTGCTTTGTTTATTTCAAGAACCATTTTAACATCAACTGCAACTAGATAATCAGGTTGAAATGTTCTATAAACTGCATTACAAGCATAAACTTTTGCAATATTTTTTATTTTTTCTAAGTCAATAGACTTTCGACTTGTACCGTTTCCTAGTACAAAAGCAATTTTATTAGAAGATTTATTAACAGGATCTATAGACTGAGACAATTTCTTGAGACGCTTTTCTTGACGGCGTTCTTCTCGTATTTTGTGCCACTCTTTTTTAGTGAATTGAGACTTGTCTATTTTTGCCATCTAAAATCCATATTCTTTGTTGTATGGATTTATTTACGTTTAAATTTAAATGCCTGCTTCAGCATTGGCTGCAACTCCATACATTTGACGAACAAAGTCTAATTCTTTATCTTGTTCTTTTGTATGTAATTCTGCTGCTCGACGAACTTTATTAATTTGACGTAAAGTTAGCCGTGTTTTACGAGTGTCGTTATATTCAAGGGGTGAATTGTCGTCACGCTCGTCATAGCTCTCATCTTCGATTGGCTCGAACGTTTCTTTGTCGTAATAAAATAGTTCTCTTAGTATCATGTTAGTATTTATATCGTTTGATCCGTTGCTGGTGCTGCTGGTGCTTCTGCTCCAGGTTCTGCTGTTGCGCCTGCCATTTCATCTCCGCCCATTGTTGGATCGGGTTCTTCTCCAGTAGCGTCTTCAACGCTACCAAGGTCTGAGCTTATACCTGCTGCACTTATTCCTGCGCCACGCATTTCGCCTGCTGCATCTGCCTCTGGTGTTTGCAAGTTTTCATCGTTTTCTTCGCGCCACATACGTTCGTTCTCAGCAATTTCTTCATCACTCATACCTAAGAAACGTTTCATTGCAAATCTATTTGACACATAAGGTATTGCACTCATTTGTGTAAATGTAGGAATACGTGCATTATCAATTTCACTTTGTCTATAACTTGCAAAGTTTTGTGGTGGTTGAAATCTAACATCAAACATTGCTGTATCAATGTTTACGCCTTTTTCTAAAATATAACGTTTAAACTCTTGATTAAATTCTTCAACTACTAAGTTTTGCAAACGTTCGCAATAAGTATTAAATCTTAGTTCTTGTATATAGGCTGTTCCAACTCGCCCGTCGCTGTACTGAGAATTTCCATCATCAGGCCCGGTCGGTAAGTATGAACTAGGGATTCGTAAGCCACGTACGAGCTTATTAGTAAAATATCTAAGGTCATCAATTTCTCCGAGGTTAGTTCCGCCTGGTAGTGTCTCAACTTTAGAGCCTCTACCTTCAGCAGTTTGTGGGAAGAAGTAGTCTTCGTTAATTGATAGGGGATTGTAAGCTGAGTCTATAACATTTTGGCCACCCCCCGTTTGCGATGGGATACGTCTTTGATGTATTTCCGTCTTAACACGTTCCACAAATTGCATAGCAAGGTGTGATGGCATGTTGCCCACATCAACGTAGAATACTCTTCTTTCTGGAGCTCTTTGTACACGATATATAATAATCGCATCTTCGAGCAATTCTTTTTGTTTGAATACTTTAAATACTGTTTCTAATAAACTGTTACCGAACGGATAATTTAAGTCTAAGCCTTCTGATAAACTTAAATGAACAATATGTTCTGCATCAACTGAAATTTCGTTTTCGCCTGTTTGGAATCTATTTCCACCTGCACTAGTCTGTGTGTTTCCGACCATGCCGCGAACGCCGCCTTGTAAATAGCCATCTCCGCCGCCGGTTACATTACCGTTTGTTTGATATGGTGTTGTTGCCACCATTTCGGCAAAGTTTAAATTAAAGTCTTTAATTACATACTGTTCAGGTGTTTTACCTTCTGATTCGTTAACAATAATCTTTGTAACTTTTGCAGGATCAACATGGAATAATTTTTTAGTTTCTGGATCTCTTACAAAAAATTCATCACCATACTTAAACACATTACGCATTAAGCGAAACATACGTGTTTCAAAGTTTTGTAGTTTACTCCACTGTTGCAAGTATTGTTGTATAATTGTAACTTCTGAATTAGTTGCTTTAGTTTTAAAATCTATTAAGAAAGGAGTTTTATTTTGTTTGTTTTGCTGTGTTGTAAATTCAGCAAGAATATCAAGAGCAGCATTTACTTCTGAATCTAAATCCATTGTATTATATTGTCCATAACGTTCAACACGGTTTGGACTACCTACATACACATCTGGCAAATATGACGAATAGTTAGTACGGGCTGGCCCGGCACTGCCGCCTTGTCCTGCTCGGGTAAACGGACTATATGCGCCTTCCGGATTATTGCCAGTTTTTACTGGCGTAAAGTGTTTTTTCCAACTCATTTATACTATTCCCGTATGCAAATTGTCTGAGGTATTAGCTGCTGTTTTCTTATTGTATTTATTCGCGGCTTGCAACTCGGTTAAAATTTGTGCTAATATCATTCTATTTTTAATTGCTTCTTCGTTGTTTCCGCCTAAATTACTCATGGTATCTATAGCACCGCCACCGCCTGATGCAGCAGTTGTGCCGCCTGTAGCTCCCGGAGCACTAGCTCCGCCTAGTTCACTATTTAAATTGCCTAGTACTTCAACTAACTTCTCTAATGCTTCATTATACTTGGTTATTGCATCGCTGTCAAGTGTTTTGGTAATATCATTTAATCTTTCTAATCCATCAGCACTTAAATTAATTTCACCTAAGTTTACATCTGATGATGCAAATTCATTAAGTCCTTGTAATCCAGTTCCAACTTTGTGGATTGCATCGGCATTTACTTCTTCAAACTTTTTAAGTCCTTCAACTAATGCATCAAACTGTCCTTCTTCGCCGCCGAACAAACTACTAATAAACCCGCCTACGCCTTTACTTACACTATCAAGTACACCGTCACCTGTAAATGCAGCAATACCTTGTTGTAACGCTGCTAGTGCTGGTCCAGTTGCTGTTAATCCTTTAACATCTAAGCCTTCAAAAGACTTAACGCCTTTAGCAAGACCTTCTAATGCTCCATCGCTTACAAAATTAGCAAAGAACCCTGCTGATGCTATTTCTTTAATAGGATCGCCGAGACCTTGTATTGCTGCTCCAATAGGTGTAAGTGTTGCGGCATCTAATCCTTCAAACGATTTAACTCCTGCTGCTAGTCCTTCTAAGGCGCCTTCACCTACAAAACTTGCAACAATTCCGCCTTTAGCAAGAGACATAATATTTGCTGTAAGTGGTCCTAGTGCATTACCTACATCAAGTAATTTGCCTGAATCAAGATTTTCAAACTTTTTAACGCCGTCGGCTAACTTTCCAACTGATCCTGTAATTGAATCGATTAAAGCTGCAATACCACTAGCACCGACGCCAATACCTGCTGCTGCTGCGCCAATTGCAATTAATGGAAGTACTACAGGCTTTGCTGCAAATCCTAATGCAACAATAGCTGCACCCATTACACCTAATGATATTGCTACTGTACCCCAGTCCATTCCGCTTATAGATTCCCAAATACCATCAAATACGCCGCCAAATATTCCTGTGCTTGCGCCAGCATTTTCCATTTCTACTTGCATCTCTCTAACACGGTTTTTAGTTTCTTCCAGTCTAAGAGCTAATTCTTTTTGTCTTGCTTCTGCTATTGCTGATTCAGGCCCTGACAGCTCACCACTGTTAATTGCTGCAACTAACCGATCATGTTCTGCTTGAAGATTAGCTTGTCCTGATTGGACAGCTTCTATTGACTCTGCCATATCTTTTTTAACATCTTCAGCTGATTTTCCAAACAAGAACCCTTTAATATCTGATATGAGAGTTTCTGCAAATGGGCCAATTGAAGTACTCATACTGTCAAATAAACTTGTTATAGCTACGCCAAACCCAAAATCTTTTATGTCTGCTGTAAATGCGTCAAATGCATCAGCAATGTCTGTAAAAATTGTAGTATTCGCAGCCCAATCACTGAATACTTTTGATGTAGCAGTTAATGCTGGTCCTAATGATTTTGTTAACGGTGCAACAATGTTTACTTCAAATTGTTCTTTAATATTTCTTAATGTTTGTTGAAATGCTAACAATCCTTCAGCAGCTTCGTCACGCTTTGCGTTTTCTGCTTCAGCTGATGCTGCATCTTCTAAGAATTTTGCTTTATTAAAATTACCTTGTTCGTCTAAGTAATCGGTAAACTTAATACCTGCGCCGTTCATTATTTCTGCAAGTTGAGCTGCTGGACCATCTAATCCACCTGCTGCTGCCATTAGCAAGCCTTCCATATTGGCACCGGCTTTAGCTTGTCCTTCAATAAAGTCAGCTAGTCGTCCAGCTTGTCCAGCACTGTATTCTTCCATCGATGTTGATGTATCAAGTGCTTCTGAATTCATTCGTCGAATAGCAGCAGCACTATCACCCATTGTTGATTCAAATAACTGTGTTGCTTGTGTCAATGGCGGTAGTCCTAAGAACTGTTGTTTAAAATATTCAGCCCCTGTTTCTCCGCCTGCTGCCATTGCTTCTGCTAAACCTGCTTGTACCTTTGCACGTTCTTCAGGACGCAATTTTGCAAGTTGCATTTGGAATGCAATATCATTTTGTTTAGCAGCAAGTGCTTCTTTTTGTGCTTTTATATCTTTGCCTGATAGTTTAGACAGTGTTAATAAGTTTTTACTGTACATTGCACTGCCAGCGGCAAGTGCTGCCATGTCTTGTTGTTGTCCTCGACTACCTGCTCTATTAAGAGTCATATAGTCCATTAAACCTTCATTAATTTCTTCAAAGGTTAGACCCATGTTTAGCAAATCGCCTTCGTATCTATTAAGAGCCTTTCTTGCTCTGCCAAACATTGCGGCACCTTGTGTTACTGTACCACCAAATGCTGCTAAACCTTCAGTATTCTGGCCTATTAGTCCTGCAAAACTTTCTAAACTAACCTTTGCTCCTGCTGCACTTACTCTTAATAATGTCAAGTTATTATTAAAACTTGCACCTGAACTTGATAATTGTTGAAATACTGTTAATGTATTATCTAAGTATCCTGTAAACATTCCCAGTACACTTCCGATACCGGGTATAGCACTTACCATATCGGTTAATGTGCCAGTTCCGTCTCCAAATGCTTTAACTAGGTTAGTAGCAACGCCAACTGCTGATCCAATTACTTTACCAAACATTCCAAAAACGCCGCCAATCATGCTTGTTGCTGCACTAGCCATCTTTCCTAGTGCGCTTGTGGCGTTATTAACTGCTTTAGTGTTATTTTTTTGTGATTTAGTACCTCTAGTTACAGATGTTGTATATAAATCAGTTGCTTTAGATGCTGCATCGCTTGATCCGCCGCCGCCTGAGCCGCCAGCACTACCTTTCATTACTTTTAGTAGTTCTTGTAATGTAGCTTCTGCTGCTGGTCCACCAGCAACGTCAACAATTTTTACTTCTTCAGCCATTCTTTTTAGGTCCTAGTTATATACGCACATAAATAAAAGAGATACATATTTACATAATGTATTTATACGGAGAAAACAATGCAAAAATTTAATCCTAATGCGGGCAATGAAAATAATCCGCTTAAGAAGTATTTTAGACAAGCAAAACTACATGTTACTCTACCTTCTGAGTATAAGTTTTATCCACCAGGATCAATTGATGTTCCTGAGACTGGAGAACTAGAAGTATTTTCAATGACGGCAAAAGATGAACTTTCTTTTAAGACACCTGATGCATTATTAAACGGTCAAGCAACAGTTGATGTTGTACAAAGTTGTATTCCTGCAATTAAAAATGCATGGATTATGCCAAGTATAGATATTGACGCTGCGTTAGTTGCTATTAGAATGGCAACATACGGTGAAAGTTTGACAATGACTACAAAAGTGCCAGTTACTGGTGAAGAAAGAGAATACGAACTAAACTTACGTGATGTTCTTGACGAGTTTTCAAATTTAGTTTATGAAAATGTTGTTACTGCCGGTGATCTTACAATATTCCTCCGTCCTTTAACTTATCAAGAGTTTACTAAGAATGCATTAAAAACATTTGAAGAACAGCGTATCTTTAATTTAGTTAATGATGAAAGTATTTCAGACGAAGATAAACTACAAGCGTTTACTAATTCATTTACTAAACTTACACAGTTAACAGTTGACATGATTGTGCAAGGAATTGATAAAATTGTAGTAGGCGAAGAAGAAGTTACTAATAGAGATCACATTCAAGACTTTATGAAAAATGCAGACAAAGACTTTTTCAATAATGTTATGGAACATTTAAATACGCAAAAAGACAAGTATACAATCAAACCAATGGAAGTTCAGTCAACTCCTGAGGATATTGCTAATGGTGCTCCGGCAACGTTTTTAATTCCTATTACGTTTGATCAATCAAATTTTTTCGCATCAGGATCCTGAACTGGACCGTTCCAGAGATCCTAGCCGAAGTAAAGGTCCTCGAGCAAAATACTAAACAGTTAAAGCACGAGCTTACAAAGCTATGTTGGTATATGCGCGGAGGACTTTCTTACGAAGAAGCATTCTACCTCGGACCTGAAGAAAGAGAAATTATTAGTAAGATAGTCGAAGAGAATATTGAAATTACTAAGAAAACACAACTGCCATTCTTTTAAGCAGTTTTAAGTTTTTCAGTTCCTTTAACACCAGCTTGTTGAGCTTTTGCTGCTCCAGCTGTTCCTGCTTTAACACCTTTAGATACTAGCTGTGCTTTGATAAGTTTTGCTAATTCAGGATCTTTCTTAGCAGCATTAATAATTGCTGTAAACTTAGGATTAGGTAATCCCATATCATAACTTGCTTGAACACCTAATGGCTTTTTAGTTGCAGCATCAACCCAAAGAGCGCCTGCCCATTCGTAGTCTTTTCCGCCTTTATTAATTACTGTGCCTTTTGCAATAGGTTCATCTTTAACACCTGGCGCTTTTTTAGCTGCTGGTTGTTTCAAATCCGCACCTTTTTGTGCTGTATCCGTACTTGATGTAGGTTCTAATTCAACTTTAGATGTTTGTCCAATAGATTTAATTTGATCATTGCTCATACCTGCATCTGCTAATATATTTGCAATACTACCCGAATCTAACGGTGATCCCATCTTAGTCCAGGCTTTAGTAAGTTTATCAGCAGTAACTTTATTACCTACATTTTTTGCAGTTTGTTTAATCTTACCACCTACAGCACCTGCTGCTTGGCCTGCAGCGCCTGCTGCTTTATTTGCTAATTTTCCTGCTCCACGTTTTAGTTTAGCACCTAGTGTATTAGGATTGTTTAGCGGTAATTCACCCTGTGCAGGGTCTGCTTCTGCTAGATATAATTCAAAGCGGTCTTCCATTGACATTGATTCTGCTTTGTCTCCTACAGCACCAAAGTCAGATAGTTTTTGACTTTTGTCAAAGTTTTTATCTACTGGCTTTGCATCACTTCCGCCTTTAAGGTCTAATTCAAGTTGTTTTTTAGTTTCTGCGTCAACTGGCTTTGATTTTTGTGCATTTTTAGCAGTGTCGTCTACTGTTGCAAGAGCACCTTGTGCGGCTGCTGCTATTGTTCCGCCTGCTTTTGTTAATGCATTTAATACCTCAGTACCGGAATCTGATTGTGCAATTAAAGTGTCAAGATTTGCAGTAGTTAACTGATCTTTTGGTATTTCTTTTAGTGCGTCCCACGCTGCTGTTAAGTTCTTTGCTTCTGACGAGTCAACTAATCCGCCCATAAAATCATGGAACTTGGCTGCTGCTGCATAGTGTTCAGGACTAAATGTTTTTGCACTAGAAACTGCATTACTTAATGTTTCGTATTGACTCATCATATCTGGCGGAATAACTGTATCATATGAATAGGTAAATTGATTAATGTTACCACTCATATTCATTCTTGTTGCACCGTCAAGGGCATCGACTTCCATACCTAAATCTGCAAACAAGTCTCCTTTTGCAGTTTGAAAGTTTTCTGCTTTCATTCCTGCTTCCATTGCTTCAAGTTCTGCACCTTGTGCTGATGCAATGTTATCAACAATGTTATCTGAAATTGCATTAAATGCCATACCAGCAATAGCACCATAAGCACCAGTTTTAATTGATTTACCTACTGCCGACGAAAGGTCTTCGCCTTGTAATAAATCTTTAGTTGCACGTAAAACTAAACCAGCTGCTGCGCCGCCAGCAGGACCTCCAGCAAACGCTGCCATAGTAGTTAGAATACCAACTGCTAAACTTGCTTTGCCAGGATTTTCTTTTGCCCAGTCACTTATCTTTTGAATACCTTGTACAACTTTACTGTCGCTGTTGTTGGCTGTAATTTGTTTTTTGAGGTCTGCAAATTTTTGATCTGCATTTTTAACTGGTCCTGCATTTTGTGCTAGTTTACCTAGTTGATTAATTTTAGCATCAACTTTTTTAGCAAGGTCTACAGGAAGTTTTGCGGCTGCTGCTGCGCCTGCGCCTACTTTACCAGCAACTGTTTTGTTATCACCACTATCCATAGCAACTTGTTCAGCACCACTAAAGATGTCTAATACTTGTTGCTTAGTAAGTTCTTGTTCTGCTAGTTTTGTATACTGTTCAACTAATGGCCAAAGTTCTTTTTCAAACTTTCCTAAGTAAAGTATTTGTGCTTCATTTAGGTCTTGATAACCTTCGTTAAGTATACTTGCTGTACGTGAATTAAATCCTGTTACTTCATTAAGTTTCATTATATCGCCCCCGCCAATACTTTTTTCTCTGTTGGAGATAATGCATCTAATTGTTTTTGTATTTCAGGTGGTATGCTCTTTGGCATAGGAATTACTTTACCTGTGTTATCATCTTTGCCGTCTTTGTTTGCATCAACTGCACCCATCGGTTGCCCTGTAGCATCGTCTTTACCGTCTTTGTTTTTATCAACTTGCGGAGCAGCAGGTTTCCCTGCAACGTTTGTACCAGGGGCAGCGCCAGCTGCGGGCGCACTAGGTTGTGCAGGTGCAGTACTAACTCCTTTGCCAGGATCACCATCTGCTTTTGCAGCATCTTGTGCTGCTGTCATAATTGCTTGATCAATTTGCTTAGGTGTCATTATACCTTGTACATCTTTAAGATGCATATTTGGATAACCTTTAGACTTTAGAAATGCTGCAAGTTGTGGTCCTTGCATTTGTTTTATGTTAATGCCTGTTTTACCTGCATAGCCACGAAGTGCTGTTTTTAATTCATTTGCTTCGGCACCAACTTCTACTTTACCAGTTAGTTCTGCTGCTTTTCCTTTAGCGCCAACTGCTCCGGCTACTTTTGCTCCTATCTTACGACCTATTTGTCCTAACATACCAGCAGGTGCTTCGTTTGCTATACTTTCACGTGGCGGATTGTAATTCCAATTGTATGATCCATAACCTATATACGATCCTTTTGTATATCCAGCTAATTCCATAGCATCGTCTTCATCGATACCTTTTTCTTCAGCCCACTTCATAATATAGTAAGATCTGTCCTTATCACTTACCCTTGCAAATTTTTCCACTACATCTGGATCAGCTTTTGCTTCTGCTATTATAATATCCTGTACACGCATTTTCTGAGTTATCCTTAAAAGAATGTTTTATTAAGTGTATTTAGTATATCTACTTCGTAGATATAAGTTTTCGTTAACACTCAAACTATAACACTTCGTTTGTTGATAGAAGTAATGAATATGATATAAATGCATTATTACGAAGTAATAATGTTTAAGTTTCATGTAGATTGTTTCAGTCAGACGGAACCTTATCGCTGGTTCCATCTAATCTTGAGCTTCATGTGAGTCCGTCACAGCCGAGACATTGGAAGTAGGTAATTGTTTATACACAAAGTACAATGGGCTCTGACCTTTCCCAACCTACGTCGACATATGTAACATAAAACGTACATTAACTAGGTTAATGTGCAGTTTATATAACATTACCTCTCGCTTCGTTCCTATTGCTAAAGAGTTTTTATGTACTGTGTTTGTGTTTTTCGACTGCCAACAAAACAATCTATATCAACCGGTGAGCCCAATTTGTTTGGTGGCTTCCACACTCTGGTGTGTCAATCAATATGTACGTGTGCTTCTATACGAGAGCTTTTTCCACAGCGGTATTATAAACTGGCCCGCCAACCTTAGGTGTTGGAATG
>Ga0206682_10001191_pt1 | contig 25944 bp, 48 predicted proteins | sample M240m12015metaG_FD_155444 | JGI IMG/M metagenome (GOLD analysis project Ga0206682, IMG submission 155444) | Ammonia-oxidizing marine archaeal communities from Monterey Bay, California, United States - M2 40m 12015 | ecosystem: Environmental > Aquatic > Marine > Intertidal zone | place: USA...
AAAACCACTAGTATCAATCACATTTGTGATGGTGCCCATTTGGTTTTTGAATTGAGCTATGTCCATACCATTTGCCCCACCTTGCACTTTAAGGCCAACCGACTGAGCCGATCGAGCGTTTATAGCTATGCCACTGTCATATACATCCAATTTAGCAGCCGGTGTGCTTGTGACTCCCATACCAATACTCGTGCCACTAGTTCTAAATATTTCACTACCGGAATATTTAAAAACGTGAGTGCCATTAGAATTGTATTCTAAGGTATCGCTAACGTCGACCCACCTTATATAGGCTAGCTGTGACGTGTAAGTTGAATTCTCACCAAAATAAACACCCGAATTGCCATATTCACCCGTTACAAGATTTAAAACCGCATTACCCCCGTAGCCTCCGCTAGTTGCGGTTTGTACTCTAATCTCCTCGGTGCTAGAAGAAGAATTGGAAGTGCTACCTACATGCAACAGCCCAGTAATATTTATACCAGTACTTGCTGTTTGTAGCTTTTTATCACCGCTAAAGTTTAAGGTAACATAACCACCCATTGTCCCATCAATAGCATGATTTTGGCTAGATGTGTCGCTCATTAACTCAAAAACACCATCTTGAGCGTCAATAGACATTGCTTGATACGAGCCTACTTCAATCTCGCCTATATCATAGCCAGACGTATCGAAGACTAGTTTTGAAAAAGCGGAAGGGGTTCCAAGGGTTAGGTTTCCATTAAATAGACCTTCCCCTTGTACCTCTATGTCTGTTAAAAGCTTGTGAGCCATGTATTAAATTTTATTATATTTTAACTTATGAGTTCATATCGTTAATCAATACTCTTATCGAGTTAGTCGCTGGAGCAGTGTTAAACGTTATATCAACATCACCACCAGAACCTCTCTCCACATCAGCTATAACTGTTGCTCCAGTGGAAGCGTCAACTAGCTGCACCATAAAAGCAATAGAGGAAGTTCCAAGACTATGATTTTTATTTGGCGCTGTTGCACCTGAATTTTGCAATGTTATAGTAGTGGCTGATCCGTTACCTATAAGTGTATTGAATCTACCTGCTCTCAAAACATCGGATAACTCTATATGCCTGTTTGCACTCGCTACATCTCCTTCATATACAGGAATCATTACACTAGCTGTGTCTAATGCTGCAATACTTGAGTAAGTTAAGCTTTGGATGTCAAGACCAACCTGTACTGATCCAGTAGCTGCACTTAAATTAATTCCAAGTAGATCATCTGTTGTAGATGCCGCTATAGATACAACTCCTTCGTCAGACTGTACAATTGACCAATCCCCAGTAACAGAAGCATCTACTGCTGCATCGCTAACCGCTATAATAGAATCTCCAATATCTAAGGTGCTTCCAGAACAGTAGAAAGAACCTCCAGCTGTAGCAACCAAGTAGTAATCACCAGTAGTAACTGCAACTCTAGTTCCTGCGCCTCCTGGACAGTTATATAGATAAGACCCATTGTTTGCACCTGATAATATTTCACCTGTATCAGCTCTAAATGTACCTTTGAATGTTAAGCCGCCTGAAACTAGACCATCAACATAAGCTTTAGTAGCAGCGTCTTGTGCACTAGTTGGATTAGCTACATCCGTGATGAGTTGGCTGTTCATAGTAAGAGTTCCATCAATAGAAACAGAACCTTCGATGTCTACATCGTCGGTGAACGTTCTAAGCCCATCAATAGTGTCACTTAAATCTACTGTTATTGTGCTAGTCCCTGTATTTTCTGTAATGTCAATAGCGTTTGTAGTTCCAGATATGATTACACTGTCGGCAACCGCGTTAGAATCTGTTAGCACTACTGTCGCGCTGTTGGTGCCACCCGCTCCAACCGATAGGTCGTAAGTTGTGTCGTTGTTATTATCTGACCACGGCACGTTAACCACAAGGTGATCAGTGTCATCAGTCTCAACTTGATACAGTCTGTTTGTAGTAGTGGTTATACTTTGAGGTGCCTGTGTTGTTTGGCTATCCGCCACATTTACTGAGAACGCAGTACCTGTTAACGTCAGTCCAACGTCAGCTGAATACGTAGTGTCATCATTCGGGAATGTGAAGGTAACCAAATATGGATCAGCGGTTGATCCGCTTCCTGTTAGCGCGGTTCCAGCTGTTCCAGGGGTTGAGTTAGCAGCAAACTTAACAACCTGATCAGTTGTTACATCATCTGTTTGACTTCCGTCAGTGATTTGCCATTGATTGTAATTTGTGTCTGATCCAACGGAAATCCAAACGGATCCGTTATATACCCTTAGTTCGTCGTTAGCGGTATTCCAATAGGTTTGACCAATTGAAGGTGCTGGTGATGATGGGTTAGCCGCTAATGGGTGTATAGAAGCGAATTGTAATTCTTTTGTGTTAAGATTAATGTTTCCATCTACATCTAATCCGACTAAGTATTTAATATCTGCCATGGTTGTTAGTTTAAGTAAGCTTTGCCGGAAAATGCGGCGTTAAAAGTTATTGTTAAGTTATTATTATCTATATATGTTACTTTGCCGACTACCTCTTCATCTGAAAAAGGAGCCGAAACCGTAACTGAAGGTTTTTTATCTAAATTGTGTTGTATTTCCCAAAATGCGCTTGCATTTGACTGAGGGTATTCAAAGAACTTATCACCGCCTTCTGCATATTCGCTTATTATATAGTGTTTTTCAGCATTTATATTACCATTGCTTTCTCGTACGAAAAAAGAAAACTTAAAAAACCCAGTTTCGAAGTCCTCCTCAATACCAACAAGCTTGCATGTAACAAAGTTGTTTATGTTACCCATCTCAGCTAAGATAATATCCCTATTTAAAAATGTTTTTATATAATCTGAAATGAGTATATTTCCGCTGTTTTTATAGCTAACTATTATATCTGAAACATTAGACATAGGCGTTCCATCGCCACCACCAGCCTCAAAGCTAATAGTACCAATTTCTCGCCCTTCTATTATGTCCTCTTGAAATTTGAATATAACTTGATCAGCTACAGCAACTAGGTTACGCTCATTAAACAGAGCCATTATTTCCCGCAAGGAATAATTTTTCGTTTTCTGAGCTTCCCCGATTCCGTTGTCTGTACCTATAACCTTATCGCTAATCTCAGGTTTTGCATCTAGTGCATAGGTGCTTATTCTTGCCATGTATTAAAATGAAAATACTGTTGCGTTAGATCCAGGTACTGCGTATACATCTAGTTCGACATATTTACCATCCCCAGCAAGGAAGCTGTTTGCTCCATCTTTAACTTCTATTTGGTTTGTTCCTCCTGCATTCTCTGTAAAGATTCTCATCTGACAAGCGTCACCGTGTACCCAAGCTTGATATATTTTAGCTGGATCACAATTGTTCTGTGGTGGTGGTCCAACGTTATTGTCTGTAAAACCAAGGCCAACAACCATAAAGTTTATTTTACCGCTTGTTATAGTAGATGCTATAGATGTAGCCGTAGCGGTATCCATTCTGTATATACCAGCAGTTGAGTTGTTTGCTGCGCTATAGTTTGCTAACTGAGCAGCCGGTAAGTAAGAGTAGTTATTTTGAGACGTCCCGACTTGACCAGGTAAATTAGCAAGATTGTTTGCTTTGTCCCAAATAGCACCTTTATTTGTTTCATCTACATCAGAAGCCGCAAGATGCCAACCATTAGCGTTATCTCTACTCCACCAAGTACTAGTACTAGTAGGAGTGGTACATTGCCCAGCGACCGTGGCTGGTGTAGAAATATAAGCGAATGGGGGATCCCATGTTTCCGAAGCAAAGAACTGATTCTCCGTCGCACCTTGATGTTGGTACGGCAAACCAGCTTGGTTAGCTACATCATATCTTCTTAACAAGAAAGAATGGTATAAACCTGCAGTGTCGTAACCCCAAGCTATAAGCGCAAAACCACCATCGTTACAAGTATGACCTGCGGTCGATATGTTTGGCGACACGTTTGTTATATTACCGCTTGCCAATGGAGCTCTCAATATATCTTCAACCTGTAGTGTCCATATAAGACTACCGGTTCCTGTCTTTGAAAAAGCTGTATTTAGAGTAGCCGCATCAAACTCTATAGTTAGGCCAGGGTCTATATTATTAGTTGTAACAGTTAATGGACCGTTACCTAATTCTAAAGTATAATAGAACTCTAAAGGATTAGCGGCGCTTATTTTTCTTATTGTATAAGTAGCTGAAGGATATAGCGCTGTTAAAGTTCCACCGCTAGGCGATACGCCAGTAACTACAGCTGTTTCTGCGCTTGTGTGACCATTATAGGTATCTGTGCTTAAGTTTTCAAATTTCTTACCGTCCCAGATATTGTCATATATTACTCCACCTGGAAGAATCCAGTCGCCTCCTGTCGTGTTTGCGTTGGAACCAGAATAATCTAATAGTATTTCTGTTTTTGTTAAAGTATCAAAAGCAGCTCCGATTTCTAATATATAAGGAGTACCAACATTTCCGCCGGCATCTTCTATTTCTAACTTGATCCTCGTTAAGCCGGAAGCAACGTTTGATGATTCTAGCGTAAATCTATAATCTACAGAAACACCACTTACGTCATCTTTTGTAAAAGTCCAATTAGCAGGTAAACCCGCAACCCAAGAACCTCCTACGTCATAGAAGGTAGTGATGGTTACATCCGAGGCCGCATGATCTGGATCGCAATAATGACCTTCCCATTTATAAGGATTGCCTGCTGTGTCGGTAAATAAAGGAGCAACATCATCTGCACCACAGTTATTACCTAATCCATTAGATATTTTAAATGCTGGAAATTCAACAATTTCAGATATTGTAAAAGTAACTGTACCAACTTGAGAATAACAACCTCCGTCGAAAACATACCATGTAAAAGTGTCTGTTCCAAAGTAATTCTGATCTGGCGTATAAGTGTAATCACCTGTAGCTGAATTTAAAACAACAGTGCCATTGTCTGGCTGAGAAACAACTAACCACTGTAAAGCCAAAGGACCATCGCCATCCGATGCTGGTAAACCTCCTGTGAACACTTGGTCTTCATTTATTGTATGTGAAACAGTCGGGTTTAATATAATTGGACAATCGTTTAAAGCTTGTATCTCACAGCAAGCGTCCCAGAATATAGTAGTAATGCCACCTTCTTCTCTGACAATGTAATGAAACTTAACAACTGTGCCTGTAACCCACTTCCCTGCATTTTGATTGTTAGGTATGTATGTTCTTGTTCCGCTTCCAGACCATGTGGTTCTTACTCTATTTATATTACCACTGTTTACCGATGTAAAATCTAAGAAGTCTACCGGGACATCTGCTGAGTTTGCTACAAATACAAAATAACCTTCTTCCCCTGTTGTTAAACCAGCAGGCCGTACTTCTCTTTTAGCTGGAGGCACGACACCAAATGGAATTTCCATGTACCCATTATACTTGTCTACAACCCAGTTTGTGTTACCACCAATATAATCAACCGTGTCCCACCCTAATTCAGGTGAGATCGTAAGTGCGCTTCTGTACTTGACGATGCTTGTATTCGCATCTATTACCAACACTTTATCTTGTGTGTCGTCTTGAGTGGTGCCGTCTAGCTTAACTGTACTAGAAGCACTACCAATAGCAATTTGATTAACTGCATCGGCATTTGCTTTTCTTCCAATAGCAACACTACCTGTTCCTTTAGACACTGCACCGTACCCTAAAGCGATAGCTCCCAACTCATCGCCTCTGTCTGGAATAGCCTCCTCTATAGCTACTGAGGCATCTACATTAACAGTTATTGGTTGAGCGATTGTTATTGTATAGTCTTCAGATCCAAACCCTGTTGCGGTTGCTGTAAGTATCTCGTGTTTTATAGAAGTATCCGCTTCTACATTCGCCACAATAAAGTCTCCTGCATTAATTGAACCACTTACAAGCTTTAAATCAAGAGTTGTACCTGTAGCATCGGCTGTCCAGAAACCAAAACCGTAGTTTCCAGCACCTGCGTCGTAACCAGCAGCTAATGAACCGTGGCCACCCGCAATACTACGATGCCCAGAAGCAAAAGAGTCATTACCCAATGCTGATGTTCTAAAGTTAAATGCTGCAGAGCCCTCGCCACCGGCGAAATTTTTATTACCAAGCGCGATATCCGTAATATTAGCCACTTTTGAGCCCTCGCTCGCTAAACCACCTTTAAAATATACCTCTGTAGCTGGCGTAGCGTTGTCACCAACCTGATAAACTAGAGAATCTCCTAACGTTCCACCGTCTGGCGTCCATAATGGTAAATAATATGTAGTACCTTGTCCTAATATATAACCAACACCACATTCTGGCCCCCATTGCACGTAACCATCCCCGTCTGACATTAATATTTGGTTCGCAACACCTAAATTGTCGTTTTTATCCGACATTTTACCTCTTACTCTAAGGGTAGAAGGCACAATAGTTGTGTTATTTACGGTAGTACCAAGCACTGTATTGCCTACAACGCTGAAATTACCATCTACCGTGATAATTGTACCAGGAACACCATTAGAAGGTGAGCTATCTTGGTGCATTATTGAGTCTGTTATCCTAGTTCCGTTGCTATTAAACACTGGAATATGGAAATCAGTAGCATCTGGATTAACAAATACGTCAATAACGTACTCTGCAATACCTAAAAGGGTGAAATTCTTTGTTATATTATAATCGTTACCGTCTGATCCTATCAGTCTGTCTAAGTCCGATATATTAGGATCGTCTTCGTAAGTTATTATTCTTGCCATTTGGTTAGTTTTTTGTTGCGTTAGCTATATTCTGTAGTTTTTACCTGATTCTTTCTTTGTTCCTTCACCATCATTGCCGCGGTTTTGACTAGGTGTTTCCCAACGTTTATCCTTGTGATCCCAATCCTTGCCTTTTGCTCCAGATGGGTCGGCTCTACGCTGTCTTTGTGAATGTGCTTTTTTCTTTCTCCTCGCCGGGGTCATTGCATAAGCCTTGTCCCTAGCTGCTTTAGCTCTTCGGGCTGTAGGAGATAAATTTTGTGCCATACTTTGTATGATTACGCTGTTTTCTGGTTTATTAAAAGTGACGTTAGCCTCTTACTATTATATATAACTACCTAATGTCATAAAAAAATATTGTAAAAAATTTTTTGTTAGATATATAGAGGTTGGATGTAACGTTACCAGATTTACAGCACGCCCCCTGTTCACAAACTCGTTTCTTTTGCCCAGCCCCATACGTTTTTACGTTTTACGATCGAGGATACGAGATCACGTGTACAGCATTATTACTACATCAGGACACAGCTGCTGGATCCCGTGCAAACATTCAGGCTTTTATGCTGGACCAGGACCAGAGCCGCAGCACAGGACCAGGATCATGACCAGACCAGGATCATGCACAGATGTATAGCATCTACATACCTACTACGATACGTACACGATAATATATATGTAACAACTAATAACAATGGCTTTAATTTTAATCTCAATCCCAATCGCTTTAATAGCAACCTTCTTAAGGTGTAACAAATAATAACTATGATACGACTACAATACATATCCGATCTGATCAGCTTCACGATGCAACAGCCAGAGATCATAACACAGCTGCCTGACTGTATCCTGACTGAGATCTATTACTTCGAGCGCTGTCAACAGGATCTGTTGTAACACAGAGTATCCACGAAACAATAACGATAATATAAATGTAACTAAATAACAATAATATGAAATACAAATTCAATCATCAAGTAATCTTAAAGTATGCTGGTCAAGCACTCGTAGCTGGCATCACAACCTTCATAGCTGTATCATGTATCATGATCCTTGCAGATGTGATCCAAAACGGAGCGCCGAATATCCCTTGCGATATCTGCTACTAATCATTAATCTTTAAACCTTTTAACTATGTCAACACAATCTTATGACCTCTTAAAAATATCATGGAATCTGTTCAATGAAAACTACTGGAAGCTGACTGATCAACAGAAAGCTGAAGTCTGGGACATCTATTACGATTTCTATTAGCAGTCTGGTTCTGCATTGCATTTAGACTACGTGAGCTTTACTCGTAAGTCGGAACCATACAGCTTCAGGCCTGATCCTGTAATACGATCGGAAGAGTAGACTCCGTCACACCGTGTATAGCATGTATAGCACTCAGTATACTCTACAAACTTAACACGATCAATAAACGATAATATAAGTGTAACAAACAAAAACAAATATCAAATGTCAAATACAATCTTTAAAAACAAAACTTTCTTTCAAATCTATTATTGCTCTAATCACAAAATGTATGATTTTACAATATTCAATTCAAATACAAAAGAAGTTATCTATCATTACCACTTTTCAAATCTAAATGATATAAACAAATTAATACAACAATATAAATAAAAACTTACAAACTCTATACGACTAGTAAACGATAATATAAATGTAACAAATAAATAATAACTAATAAATATAAAATCTTATGAATTCTATTAAACTAAATGAAACAATTTCTAAACTATCTAAAGAAGAACTAAATGAAATCTTCCCACCAATCGAACGTAAAAACTTCGTAGTAAGAAAATCTTGGTATGGTCGTAATCAAATTATAACCTTTGTTAACAACAAAAATCAAAAGATTACTTACAATCATGATGAAGTACTTAAAGTAATGTTACCTAAATTAAACATTATGCCTTGTTGGATTAAAAGAGGTTATTGGTCTCAATCTACCGACATGCCTTCAACTGTTAGAAATACAGTAATTGAAAGAATTGACTTAGAGGAAGTAAAGTAATCTAAGTCAAACTAGGGATCCTGGGTTGGATATATGGCCGTAAAACTCTACCTCATTAACGTGAGTGCCCAACAGTATTCCTAAACCTCAACGGGTGACTGTCCGAACCTATGGCTTTGAAGCAGGCTTAACTGGGCAGGGTAAATACACTGAGGTGTATAGCAACCTCCTATAACATTGTTAAAAATTAGGTAAATGAGATCAAATCGGTATGCGACGATAGCTTCTTATTATATTTAATTAACACCCTATTGTCACACTATTCTTGAAAATAATTTATTTAGGTAGTTAGAGGTAGAGTACAATACCTGTAATACTATTTTTACTTACAAACAAAGTGTATACTTTTTACAAACAAAATACGAATATATTTCGATAATATATATGAATCAAATAAATACTAACTATGAATTTTATATTAACTTGTGAAAACGGAAAACAAATAGATATGTCCACCGATATACTACAACAAATGTCAGGTGAAATAACTAGAGAAGAAGTTGAAGAGAGAATTAAATTTTATCAAACTACTAATACTATATAATATGAGAAATATTAAACTCACCGAAAACGATTGTACCTTTGTACACTATGTATTAAGAATGTACGCTAATCAAACTGAAGGTTTAGATAGCGAAGACAAATCAGAAATCTACGAAGTAGCGAATAAATTTAAATAATTATGAAAGAGTTTTACTGGAATGACGAAACAATCAACTACTATGTTGACTTATATGACCTAAATGGCTTCGCTCACGTTGCTATACGAGTTTTAGACTTTGTAACTAACGAATGTTCATTAGAAGATGGAGAATCAGTAAAAGACTTATTTGCCTCTTTGATCACTCAAGTTGAAGATAAAATACAATTTTAATACGAACACCTAACGATAATATAATAGTATGAAACAATATCAAGAATTTAACTCTGATCAAGAGTATGAAGAGTATGCACAGCTAATGTGGTTAATAAATAATGAATATAATAATTAAGAATTATGAGTAGAAATGTAGAGTTCATAGATAAACTATGCGAATTAATGGGAGACGGATTCTTCTTATGTGATCAGTATTGTCAAGACGATTTATTCGAAATGCAAGATGGTATCGCTAAACACATTGCTAACAGTGCTAATGAAGGATTAGGTCTAGCGAAGTTTATGGTAACAAAATTTCCAAACACTTTTAAAACAGAGTAGCTATGGAATTATGCGAAACTATAACCGTAAACGGTTGGGACTTTGAATTAGTAGAGAATGACGTAGACGATGTGTTCTACCAGTGTAGAGGCGAAGTAATGTACGACGACGAGCACGATGAAATGCCAGAACCAAGTCTTTGGCGAGCAGCGGAACGGTTAGAAGAAATACTAACTAAAGACGGATTAAAAGTATATGCCGGCCACAGTGAAAAAGGTTGGGTTGAAGTAACTATAAATAATAATTAAACCGAATACTATGATGACAATGAAAGAAGCGTGTGAATACGTTAAAAACGCCCGAATAGCGAAAGCTAAAAAGCATAGAATAGAAGTAACTAGAGGTGATCTATGCAGCGGATTAACCGATAAAGAGTACAAAAAGTACCAAGTAAAAGCCAAAGGAGCGGGTAGTAAGGGTAGATCTTACTCTCACACTAAGCTCTGGGAAGCTCAGAACAGATCGGAACGTATTCATACTTTCTATCATAGTAAATGGGATTTACAAAAGTAATACGACCTAATAACGATAATATAATTGAATATAAAATATATAATAATGAAGAAAATAAAATTCTTAAAGTCAAAAGAAATAAGACTAGACGGTGTAAAATATAAACCGTATTTAATTGGTAACTTACCTAACACGTTCGCCTTCACTTACAACGAAGACAAAGATCAAGACGGTATAACAGAATGGTTTAACCTAAAAGGCCTTACCTATGTCAGAGTTTAAAGATTACCCAGCTGATCAAATAGCAGCGAAACTCAAGCAAGTTGAGGAGTTTGAAAACAAGTATAAACCTAATGCAACAACGAGAGGTTGGCGTAAGTGGTGTACCGATCCAGCGTACCGTAAACGTGAGTGGCAATCACGTCAAGCCTTAGCTAACTACGCTAAACACAGTGCTCATAAAGCATTTTCAACTAATGATAAATCAGTATTATGAAATTAATTAAAGTAACTAAAGATGGAGCTCTACATTTTAAACTGAGCGATGGAAGAATTGGTGTTACATACCCTAGTGGTTACGTAAGAGTATCTACCAAACAAGATAACTATTACCATAAAAAACCGCTAATGTACCAAATAAATAGGCAAAAGAAAGACTGGTATGACCGAGAAAGTCAATGGGGTTATAATACCTTAAGAGTTTTAATACCTAATCATGCCGATCGTGTGAGAAGATTAATGGATTTTAACGAAGAAAATTGTAAGTAATATGAAAAAAGTAAGAAAGTTTAGCCACCTTGTGATAGCTAAGATAACAAAATATCACAAAGCATTTTATGAATTTGTAGGCCCTATGCCTAAAGAAACTAAATGGTAATGAGTGATTCAGTAAAAAAATGGTATGAAATGCAAGAAGAGCAGAGCAAAACTGCCATGCTTCAAAGTAGAATCTATCTCGATACTTTCGGTAAATACTCTGCGCCACACAAAGGTGTACCGGTAGTATCAATCGAAAAGAAAGAAGTATATGATGCCTTCATCTATAACTTAAATTGCTATGATGCAAAAATTATAGACCGTGAGGACTTCATTAACGCAATGGAAGATTATATATATGGGTAGAATGAAAGAACTTGACGAGATCGCAGATGGAATTGCGGACGTCTCAATGGAATTAATGTACGACAGTATTGACTGGCAGCTTGAGGACTTCGAGCAAGACGGTGACGATTATAATGCTATACACGGTGAAGTAATGTTCCGTGCAATCGAGAAAATGTACATGAGAATTAAAAAAGATTATTATGAAGAATAGAGTAGTGTACGTAGATATGGACGGCGTGTTAGTTGACCTACAAACCGAAATCGAGAGATGTGGTGGGTGGCATCAGGACATATTCAAAAACCCTGAGCCTATAGAAGGTGCAATTGAAGCGTTTAAAAAGCTTTGCTTAGAAGACGAGCTTGACGTCTATATCTTATCTACTGCTCCATGGAATATGCCGCGATCATGGTCACATAAACGATTATGGGTAAGCAAACACCTAGGTCCCTGTGTGCATAAGCGATTGATACTGTCTAACCATAAAAACCTACTACGTGGCGATATATTGATCGACGATAGAACGGCTAACGGAGCAGGTGAGTTTGACGGTGAGTTAATACAGTTCGGTACAAATAAATTTCCTGACTGGAAAGCGGTATTAAAACATTTACAAATATAATACGATCACTTTTCGATAATATATGTGTAACAAATAAAAAATAAAAGATTATGTATTGTAAATGCGGAGATGAAGTTCATCCAATTAGGATAGGGTATGGGTATAAAACGTGTGTTCCATGTAGCACCGTTCAAGATTACAGTTATGTGCCAATAATAGAGCATAAAACCGGTAATACAATACAAATAGTTAGTCAAGAACTAAGTGCTTTAGTGCACAAATCTTGGCGAAGACGCTAGACGACGAGGCAGGAGGGCAATCGCGACGATAAGTTCATGCGGTTGTTCTCAGAGGCCGATTCTAGCGGCAACTAGGTAGGTTTACTACTGACGAGTATGAGGTTCGAGTCCTCACTAGTTACAACAGGGGGTGACCTGGTATTGACGTGATAGAAAGCCTATATGGAACTATTACGGAAGACAGTTCGATTCTGTCCACCTCCACTATATCGCGCTGTAGAGCAGTGGCCAGCTCGCAAGGCTCATAACCTTGAGGTCGTCGGTTCGAATCCGGCCAGCGCAACTAATTTAAAGTTAAATAAACAATGGATATACAAAACTACATTGACCAAGAAATGAAGGTGCTGGATCGAGGTATCGTAGCAACACCAACAAACAGAGAGTACTTAGAGTCATTTGCTAAAGCAAACAACGGATCTATGGACCTATTATTAATGCAAATGTCGATTAACTTTGGCTACAGAATAGCCTTAGAAAACTTTGAAGACATTTACAAACAAAATACGAACAATAAACGATAATATAATAAACAAAAACAATTATGAGTAGACTAACAGTATACCAAAGGTTAAAACCTGAAATTAAAAAAGCGTTACATTCTGAAGAAAACGCAAAGTACCAATCAAGCATTGACGGCATCGTTGAAGCATTTTCTAGCACTACATTTTATAGTGATTTAAAAATTAGCGACGTTAGCTCGTTATATACATTTTCTAATCTTGAAATTGTTAGGGTTTCAGCGTGGGACTTTAAGTATGGCGATAACATTTTAATAAAACAATAACTATGAACAAAGAAGAATTAGAATTAAAAGTAAAAGAGTTGACCGCTGCGTTAACCCAATTTGAAACCGATCAAGCAGCACTTAAAAATCAATTGAATCAAGCAAAGTGCGATCTTGAGGACATTAATAAGCCAGTGATTTCTAAAGAAACTGTTGATGCTATACGCGACGCAGTGGCCAACGCTGTAGGTCATTTTGAGTTTAGTAACTGCGAAAACTACGAGTACGATATTGAAATCGACTACGATAACAGGTTGCAGTTGAGCAATATAGAGTTAAATTACACAGATGATCTAGAAGAAGCTATTTGCGGCGAGATCGAAGATTTATTTAAAGTAGAAGGTAATGGCGAAGATTAAAGAACAAACTGTACCTAAATGGTTTAAAGGCATGATCTATGATAATGGTGAGACTGTAGTAAATCCGTTTAGCGGCGAAGAATATAAGTTAAACGGTATTGAACTATCTATGTACGATTTTATTATGGGATCGCAGTATGTCTTTGAAGTTGCCCCTAAAACCGTAACTAAAAAACAAATTGATGACTTTCATAAAGCACTTAACTGGTTTCGTGAGAACAATGTAGAGGCTTATTATGTATTACTAGATTAACTATGAATTTACTTACTCAAAACACTAAATTAAAAAAGACATCTAAGGAACTTAAGCTCCGTGTGTTTAACTTCGGTATACCCGCATATAAATCTGCAAGCGGTAAGTTGACATGCCCAATGGCTGACGAATGCGTCAAATTCTGCTACGCCAAGAAGGGAGCCTATATTTGGTCTAACGTAAAACCCGCGTTTGAAAAGCGTTATCAGTTAACAAAGACTGACAACTTTGTTGAAGCTATGAACGCTGAAATACGTAAGAAGAAACCTGATTACGTCAGAGTCCATGATAGTGGGGATTACTACTCGCCTGCATATCTAAAAAAGTGGATCGAGGTTGCTATACACAACCCAGACGTGCGGTTTTACAGTTATACCAATATGGTAGATATGATGTTAAAGACCTCATTGCCAAGTAACTACGATATAATATTTAGTGACTCAGGCAAGCAGAAACATTTAATAAATGAAAGAAAACATAGACATACAAAAATCTTTTCTAGTAATAGCGATCTCATATCTAACGGTTATGTTGATGCTTCTAGTATTGATCTAATGGCTACAAAGTGGTTTAGTAAAAATCACAAAGTAGGTTTAGTATTTCACTAACTTACAAACTAAATACGAATACAAATCGATAATATAATAAATTAAAACTATGAGTAACATAATTGAAAAAGTCCTAGTGGACTCCGAGTGCATCCATGATGCAAAGTACAACAACATCACAAGCCGATTAACTTTATTTTATAAAAGCGGCGGTGTATATACGTACGAACGTGTACCAAGATTTTATTGGCACGGTTTATTCAACTCATCTTCTAAAGGTAAGTTCATCAACGAGCGTATTATAGGCCAATGGGAATATACTAAAGTAAGTTAATGACTGAAGATGAAATTGAAAAGTTGGCTGAAAGAGTTGCTGAGCTTGTTATGATCGGCTTAATTGAAAAGCAGAAAGAATGGGATCAGCAATTCACAACCGACGTAAACGACATGTTCTCTGACGGACTTGGCAATGTACGTATGATAGACGAAGAGGAGTTACTACTCGCTGAGTTAGCTAGATTAATGACATTACTAAGTACCTATGAAGAAAAAGAACAGTATGAAAAAGCTGCAATAGTTAATAACAAAATAAAAAAGATACAAACAAAACTAAACAAATTATGATAAAACCAATGCTCGCATACAAAGTAGACAAAAAACCTGTCGACTGGTCCGAGAAAGTATTCATGCAACCTAAGCTTGACGGCGTACGTTGCGTAATCTCTAAAGACGGCGCGTTTTCGCGTACAGGCAAACCGTGGCTAAACATTGACCACATATTATCCAATCTTAAGCCAGTGTTTAAGCAATACCCTGATTTAATACTCGACGGCGAATTATACAACCACGACCTAAAAAGTGATTTCGAAAAAATCATTTCACTTGTTCGTAAAACCAAACCAACCGCTGTTGATCGTGTCGAATCCTGTGATCTCGTGCAATTCCATTGCTACGATTATATCGATACCTCAGCTAAGTTTGAAGAGCGTATGAAATTTTTGTCTACTGCAGCATTGTATTCTTATTGTGTTAAGTATGTACCAACACATCCTGTTGCAACCCGTGATCTAGCGAATGCTATACACGAAAACTGGCTTGACGAAGGCTACGAAGGCTCTATCTTGCGTTTAAACGGTGTTTACGAGTGTAAACGATCTTATAACCTACAAAAGTTTAAAGATTTTCACGATACCGAGGCGACAATAGTAGGCTATGTACCCGGTAAAGGCAAATTTACTGGCTTAATCGGTAAGTTTCTAATGTGTGACGACGATGGTATTGAGTTCGGCTGCCCTATCGGCAAAGGCTACAACTTCCAAGACCGCCGCGACATACTAAACAATGTTGACGACTATATTGGCAAACGTGCAACGTTCACTTATTTCGAGCGTACTAAAGCTAATAGTTATCGCCACCCTCTGTATAAAACTTTACGTAACTATGAATAAATTAATATGGCAACTATACAACGAAAACAGAATAAGCGAGGAAGTAGCCCACCTCTTATTAGACAAACATTATAATAGAGTTAATAATAAAAGATATAAATAGATGAATATATTTTATTTACACCCAGATCCAGCTAAAGCTGCTAGTTACTTTTATGATAAACATAAAGTAAAAATGATTCTGGAGTCAGCGCAAATGTTATGTACTGCACACCATGTATATGACAACGGTGATAATGTGCCGTATAAAAAAGCACATCTTAATCATCCGAGTACTATATGGGTACGTGATAGTATACACCATTACAATTGGTTGTATGATCACATGCTTGCATTAGGCCAAGAGTATACAGCTAGATATAATAAGCATCATCTAAGTATTGCAAAGTGCCGTGATGTATTAATGAATCCACCAATTGGCATGCCTGATAACGGATTTGTCGAGCCTCCTCAATGTATGCCTGACGAATACAAAGAACCTAGTAGCTTAGCTGCATACTGGAATTATTATGAACAAGAAAAACATAAAGTAAGAAACAAAAATGAGCAAAAAATTATACGTCCATCTAACATCAACGAATTATGCGAGTATTAATACAAAAATACAAAAAGAGCAAAAGAAAAGCAAAGCACGTAAAGTTTCTGGAAAACAGAATAGCATTTCTACACAATGAAATAGTTAAAGCAGCTTTTCAAAGCGAATATAGTTTTAATAAAAACATAACTATTTTTGGTGGCAACATAGAAAATAAAGCAAAGCTTTTAAAGAAGTACAACAGAAGATTAAAGATTTTAATCTACTAATGCGACAATAGCTAATATATAATTAATAGTAAGAACCTAATGTCATACTACGACCGAAATACCAAATACCTAGAGAGGCATCGTATTATATTCCGTCAGAACCCAACAACCGATCAACCAACTGAAACGTTTGATTGGGGTTGGTTTTATAAAGATGGTACACATCAATGCTATACACTCTTTAACTCACGAGCCAAAATAAACACATATAGGAGTCTTAAATGGCATTTGTATGTGTTATGGTACCTCAATCCTCAAATGGATCAAGAGAGCTTCTCAGCGCTTACTAAGCATATATGTGAGAAGAGATGGGGATTTGTAACATTCAATGTTTCAGATCAACTTAGAGAGAGCATGATATACGATGTCTCCTTAATGGAATTAGATACGCCTCCCCCAAATAAACTACGTAAAGTTATATTTAAAGACTTCACAGGTTTAGATATGCGACAAAAGCTATCTATAGTTGGTAAACTAGTTGGTAGGTCTAAAATATCTGACAGCGAAATATACGATGCTATGCTTCTAATTAATGACGAAAACGAAAATATAACTATTACTAAAGTCGCTAAAGCCTTAAAATGTTCAACAAGGACTATATACCGCAACATGAGTAATGAACTTAAAAAAGAAAAAGAATTACTTAACCAGCAAATCTAGTTACAGTATTAACACGAGATTGCATCGATAATAATAATATGAAAAAATATAATGTACAAAACTATATAAGGTATAAAGAAGATTTAAAAACTTCTATATGTAATCTCGAAGGTAAGTTTTATGACGAATACACCAGAGATGAGTTGATAATAAAGTTTATGCCTTTAGTTGAAAACCTAGCTAGAAAATTTGCTACCTCACAACAAGCTTCCGGTGTGTTAAGTATTAATGATCTAATACAAGAGGGCAATTACGGTCTAGTAAAAGCCGTGGACAAAATAGACTGGTTAATGATAGACGAATCACCTGACGTTGAAAAAACTTTAAAATCTTTTTTAAGCAAAAGAATTAAAGGGGCAATAAGACGCGCAATTGATATTAATCGGGGCAACATACGTATACCCGAGCATAAACTAAATGAGATACGTAAAAATCCAAAAGATGAAAAGATTGTAGCAATGTTCTTCAATTCTATATTTTCTAGCATTGATGTAACATTCAACACAGACGAAGAAAATCTTATGTACCAATTACCCGATACATCCGAACCATACAATGTAGCTTTATTGAATGCTTACTTAATGGGATTAATGAAAGAACATTTAACGGATCAGCAGTATCATGTGTTGCGTTTATCCTTCGGTTTAGACTGTAATAAAATGTCTGCAAACGACATAGCTAAGTTTTTAGGTATGAGCATGGACACTGCAAATGTAAGGGTTTCACAAATAAAAAAGGAAGCAATAGACAAGCTTATCGCTAACACTGACGCAGATCAAGTGATTGATTATCTTTAAGTTAGGTGATTAAGTTTGATACAAAATGCGTAATTATATTAATATACCAAAACAATAAACCATTATGACCTTAAATGAAAAACTGGCAACGATCCAGACAAAGTTTAAATCTAAAAAATCAAGATTTAACTCCTTCGGCAAATATAACTTCAGATCAGCCGAAGACATTCTCGAAGCAACAAAACCCTATCTATTAGAGTTAGGAGTTACAGTTACGATTATCGAAAAGTTAATCCAGAGTGAGCCATTCCCTATATTGGAATCAAAAGCTATCATTGCTGATTTTGACGGTGCTATACACGCTACATCTATAGTTGGTGTCGACCTGACTCAAAAAGGTATGCAAATGCCTCAAAAGTTTGGTAGCGCTTCAAGCTACGGAAAAAAGTATGCTCTTGGAAATTTATTTTTAATTGACGATACTGCGGACAGTGATGCAACAAACTCTCATGGTAAAGGTGCTGTTGCAAAGAATAAACCAACTTTAACCTCAACGAAAGATCCAGCTTATCCTAAAGCGGTTCAATATGTAAAAGCAGGTGGTAAAGTAGAAGTAATTAAAGCTAAATATGCTTTGTCTCAAGAAATTGAAAAAGCATTACAAACACTATAATATGAACAAAGAAGCAGCTATTGAAAAGTTAAGAGAAGATGAAAACTATTACGGCAAGTTTGGTAAACAATACTTGTCTAATAGTGACGTTGGTACCTTACTTACAAATCCTTTAGCGCTTGGTACGCCTATGAAACCGTCGGCGGCATTTTTAGTCGGTGGTTATTTTCATACTGCAATACTAGAGCCAGATAAGCTTAAGAAGTATAAGATAGTAGAAAGTTCAACGCGAAGTACTAAAGCGTATAAAGAGATCTCAGGTGGTGAGCTGTGTCTTCTGCAAAAAGAAGTAGATCAAATCGACCTAATGACAGATAAAATGTTGGAAAACGATATTTGTCGAGGACTGATAAGAGGTGCTAATGTAGAATACGAACAACCTGGGATTACTGAGTTAGAAGGGCTACAATGGAAAGGTAAGGCGGATATTATTAATCACGACGAAGGATTAGTAATTGATCTAAAAACTACGGGTGATATTTCAAAATTCCGCTGGTCCGCATCCAAGTATAACTACGACTCACAAGCTTACATTTATAGTAAACTATTTGGTTATGAAATGTTGTTTATAGTTATAGACAAAAACACGCACCAAATAGGAATATTTGATTGTTCCCCTGAATTTTATCAAAGAGGAGCAGACAAAGTTCAACAAGCGGCAGAGCAATATAAGTTGTTCTACCAAAACCCGGATTTTATTCCAAACAATTATTTTATTAACAAAACCCTTTAAACTATGGGAAGAACCAGAAAAAACCAAACAAAAGTATGCACAGTAACAGGAGTTGAAACAAATGTTACAAATTTTTACACCAATCAAAACCATGTAAAAGCCGTAGACAACTTAAGGCGGAATAGCGGCGCAACCAAACAACAGTTGCAAAGAATGTTTAATCAAGTAAATCAATATTAAGAATGGCAAGTATTATTAAAGCGAGTATCAATCTAAACGAGATACCAAAAGACAAAATCATTATTGGAAAGAAAGGTAAGTATTTACCTGTAACTATTACTATCAATGATGAAGTAGATCAGTTTGGGAATCAAGGTCCGATTGTTGTAGCACAAACAAAAGAAGAGCGAGAAGCTAAGCAAGGTAAAACTTATTTAGGAAACGTTCAAGTAGTATGGACTAACGGCGACAATGTTGCTGCTGCTCCAAGGCAAGACCAACCAGCTCAGGCGGCTCCGGCTCCTGCGCCTGCAGATGATCTACCGTTTTAATGCACTATAAAAACAACGGCGAACTGGCGTGTCAAATGTGTCACGCTGGTATGTCGCAAGAAGAAATAGATTTTTGCGATATATGTCCAGAATGCAGAGACGGGGATTAACAATTAAATTAAATTAAATGCAGACAACAGAGATCAATGGATTTGTTATTGACGAGTTCAATGTACATAAGCTTGAAGAGGGAAAGAAGCAAGGCGTATGTCCTGTTTGTTCCAACGATAGAAAACCCAAGAATCAAAAGGCAAAATGTGCGTCTTACGATTGGGAACGGGGTCTCGGTACTTGTCATAATTGTAATAAATCATTTCAATTGCATACTTATCAACGTAAGGGAAAGGCTGAAAAGGTATATGTAAAACCTGTACAACCAGATCCCGAGCATCCTGATAAGACTTATGCTATACGCGATCAAGTATTGGAATGGTTTAAAACTCGTGGTATATCTCAGGATACCCTCTTCGAACTAGGTGTTGGAGAGGGCCCTGAATATATGCCTCAGACCGGTAGAACCGAGAATGTAATAAAGTTCAATTATTTTATGGGCGGCGAATTAACTAATGTTAAATACCGAGATGGAAGAAAGAACTTTAAATTATATAAGGGTGCTGAGAAAGTGTTCTATAATATAGACAGCATAGTAGGCTATGAATATTGTGTCATAGTTGAAGGCGAAATGGATGTGTTAGCACTACACGAAGCAGGTATTACAAATGCAATATCTGTACCTAATGGCGCAACACTTAATACAAACAATTTAGATTATTTAGACAATTGCATAGATTATTTCGAAGACAAGGACAAAGTTATTTTAGCCGTAGATTCAGACGAAGCTGGACAAGCGTTACAAGCCGAGTTAATACGTAGACTAGGATCTGAAGTATGTTATATAACTACTTTCGATGATTGTAAAGACGCTAACGAATATTTATTAAAGTATGGAAAAGAAAAACTATCAGAGCGTATTTCAAGATCAAAGCCAGTACCACTGGAGAATGTTACAACGTTCAGGGATATCGAAGATGAAGTCACGGACTTTGTTCGTAACGGTTTTAAACCTGGCTTCCAAATTGGTTTGGAAAACTTTGATAGTATATTTTCGACGTACACTGGTCAGTTTATTACTGTCACTGGCATACCCTCTTCGGGCAAGTCGGATTTCGTTGATCAGATGGTTGTCGGATACAATGCGAACTATGGTTGGAAAACAGCTTTCGCTTCTCCGGAAAACGTACCAACATATCTACATGCTCATAAGTTAATGCGTAAGACTTGGCAAGGTATGCCAACTAGAGATGATATCGGAGGAGACAAATGGAATCAAATAGCGGATCATTGTAATAGCAATTACTTTCACATCGATATGGAACGTTACACTTTAGAGTCTGTGCTTAAGAAGGGGGCTGAGCTTGTTAAGCGTAAAGGTATTAAATGTTTAGTTATTGATCCATTTAATAAAGTTAGAGATACAGAATGTAATACTGAAGATGTTAATAGGTATACTATGGAATACCTAAGTAAGATTGAGATGTTTGCAAAGAAGTATGATGTGTTGGTATTTATTGTAGCACACCCTACTAAGATGTATAAAAACCAATCAACAGGTAAAATAGACGAACCTACAATGTATAACATTAAAGGTGGTGGTGAATGGTACGATGCCTCTTATCATGGTATTTTAGTTCACAGAGATTATGAACAAAAAACTGTTAAGGCTAAGGTATTAAAGATTAAGTTTCAAAACTTAGGAGAGAATGGCGCAGAAGCTCATTTTAAATGGGAACCAAAGTCTGGTTGTTTCATACCGCACGAGCAAGTTAATTTAGCTGGTGAAAAAATGCCTTGGGAATAGATGCCTAGTATATACGGAAAGCGTACTAAACCTATGCCGCCTTATGCAAGAAGTGAGGAAGAAGATAAGTGGTATATGTATTGTGTTAGAAACAATATAAGAATATCACCTTATGGTATACAGAATGATACTGATCACTGGCATATAGCTATTAGTTTAGGAGCTTATACAAAATGGGAAAAGCCTAACTTATCACCCAGTAAGTATTGTAGAAATACAATATGGCCTGAATATTATAAAATGTGCAAATATTATTATGACAAATATAGAAAATGAATATAGAGGACTTATGGCAACAATTCTCTACGGAGGATTGGATAAAGAAGATCGAACAGGCACAGGGACGAAGTCTGTCTTCGGAAGAACGATTAGACACGATATGTCATTGGGCTTCCCTATACTTACAGGAAAGAAGATAAGCTTTAATGCGGCAAAAGTAGAATTGCTTTGGATATTAAGAGGCAGAACTGATCTCAAGTACTTAGAAGATAACGGAGTTAAGTATTGGAGACCAGACTACGAACGTTCAGGTAGAACAGATGAAACATTAGGCCCAGTATATGGAAAACAATGGCGTGATTTTAACGGCGTAGATCAGCTTTATAATCTTACGTATAGCATTAATAATAATCCAAGCTCTAGACGTCTTATGGTTAGCGCATGGGCTCCACATGAGATGAAAGATATGGTCTTACCTCCGTGTCATTATGCTTTTCAAGTTTATATTAATAATGGTACAATGGATTTAATGTGGCAACAAAGATCTGCTGATGTATTTCTAGGCTTACCTTATGATATTGCTATGTATGGCTTACTATTAGAATTGTTAGTAAAAGATACAGGATTAAAAGCAGGTCAATTGATTGGGCAACTGGGTGATTGTCATTTGTATAACAATCATTTGGAGCAAGCTAAAGAATATTTAGGCAGATCTAAACGAGCATTACCTGAGCTTCAATTAGAAAGAGGCGTCAACGCTAATGTCTTAGGTGGCGTAAATATACCTCACCCCTCTGACATTAAATTAATTAACTACAATCCTTATCCTGCAATCAAAGCAGAGCTAAGTGTTGGTAAATAAAAACAATTATGTACAACATTTATCACATTCCTGGTAAAAAAATCGGCGTTACACGTAATCTTAATAAGAGAGTTACGGAACAACAAGGTTATGCTCCAGGTGAATACGAAGTTTTATTTATGAGTGATGATATTGATTTAATATCTAACAAAGAGATAGAACTTCAACAGTCTTATGGCTATAGAAAAGATAGAACACTTTATAAAAATTTATTTAAATCAAATATGAAAATAAACCCAACAGAACAAACAAGTACATTCCCGGTACCTGTATCTAAATTAAAAGGTAATCTTTACGACAACGTAGGATTAGAATGGGAAACGCCAGAGTTTAAGTTCAAGTTACAAAAAGAACATATACCTTGGATAATGCAGAATGCAAAAACCTCGATGTTTAATAATAATCGAAGCTATATATATAACAAGGCTTTTTATGAGGCCTTTTTTAATCCCAAGCATAATGCAAATGAGATACCTGATAGATTTGATCTTATAAGATTCTGGGCTGAAGATAGAGGTATATATAAAAAAGGTAATTCACATACTCAATATGTCAAGTTAATGGAAGAGGCTGGTGAATTAGCTTCTGCATTACTTAAAAAAGATAAAGCAGAAATCGTTGATGCTATTGGTGATATGGTTGTTGTATTAACAAATTTATCAGCATTAGAAGATGTCAAAATAGAAGACTGTATTGATTCAGCTTATAATGTAATAGCAAATAGAACTGGTAAAATGATTAACGGAACGTTTGTTAAAACAGAATCACTATGAATAAAAAACAAATAGAATTTAGAGACCCAGTGGTTGAGCGTGTTGTTGATAAGTTTGTGTCTAGATCAGATGTAGGTTTTGCAAAGTACGGCGTAACGCTTAACGATGACAAATCAAACTTGTTTGCTTGGATCAATCATCTTCAAGAAGAGCTTATGGACGCAGTGCTATACATGCAAAAACTCAAAGAGTCCAGCACGGAAGAGATGCAAGAAGCATTGTTAAAAAATATTGAAGTTTATGAGGAGACAACCCTATAAAAAAAGAAGCAAGAAGCGTGGTCCTGTCGTCAGTAAGAAAGTTACTTACGATGGGATTAACTTCGCTTCTGGACTGGAACGTTATATGTATATGGCTTTGAAAAAAGCTAAGATAAAAGCTAAATACGAAGGAGAGACTTTTGTCTTATCAGCTGGTTTTCATTTTGATAATGAAGTATATGAAAGACAAGCTAATGGCAAGGGTGATTACAAAAATAGAGGGTGCAAACGCATACTACCTATTAAATATACTCCTGATTTTATTGGCGATGATTTTATAATAGAAACTAAAGGTCGCGCAAACGAAAGTTTTCCTATGCGTTGGAAGTTATTTAAGCAGTTAATTGTTAGGCAATTTCCAAATGTAACATTATACAAACCACAAAATCAAAAAGAATGCGACGAGACAATAAGCATAATCCTTTCGAAGAGAAAAGATTAGCTAGGCAAAAATATGCTGAGCGTCAAATTGATAAGTTTGTTAAGTGGAGTTGGGACGTTAGAGGCAAAGTTAAGTATAAAGAATTAGTAGAAATAATGGATAGATATAATATAAAAGTTTATGGAAGATAACGATATAAAAGGCTGGAGTATAAGTTTAGGATTATACCCAGGAGTATTATTTGGTATGAGATCATACAAAGAAAAAGAGTATACAACACATGTGATTTATCTACCGTTTGTAGATTTAGCAATTGAAATAGATAATTAATGGGATTATTTGATGAGCGCATCGCGTACAAACCTTTTGAGTATCCTGAATACTACACGGAAGGTTGGTTGAAACAAGCACAAGCATTTTGGTTACATACAGAAATCTCAATGCAAAGTGATATTAAAGATTGGAATGAAAAATTAAATGATAAAGAAAAGAACTTAGTCGGGAATATACTTCTCGGCTTTGCTCAAACAGAGTGCGCAGTATCAGATTACTGGACTCAAAAAGTTGTTGGATGGTTTCCTAAACATGAGATACAGCAAATGGCAATGATGTTTGGATCACAAGAAACTGTCCATGCAGTTGCATACAGCTACTTAAATGAAACTTTAGGACTAGAAGATTATGAAGCATTTTTACACGAGCCTGCGACGTCTAAAAGGTTTGAAAACTTGGTGGCTTACGGAGGTGATAACCCTGTTGGTATTGGTAAGTCTCTTGCTGTATTTTCTGCCTTTGCTGAGGGGGTTAGCCTTTATTCTGCTTTTGCTGTTCTATATTCTTTTCAATTAAGAAATTTATTAAAAGGAATTGGCCAACAAATGAAGTGGTCGGTGAGAGATGAATCTCTGCACAGTAAGATGGGTTGTAAGTTATTCCGCGATATGTGTAGCGAAAACAACCAATTACTGGGTTTATGTCGAGAAGATATAATAAGCGCTGCAGAAACAATGATCTCGTTAGAGGCAAAATATATTGACAAGATGTTTGAAGCGGGGGATATTGAAGGTATATCGGCTAAGGATTTAAAACACTTTATAAGAAAAAGAACAAATGAAAAACTGGTTGAGCTTGGTTATATTGACCTCGGAGACTATTTCCCGTATGACAAGAATGCAGCGAGTAATCTTGATTGGTTCTATCATCTTACCGGCGGGGTCACTCATACTGATTTTTTCGCGATACGGTCGACGGACTATAGTAAGGCTAATGAAGGGGAAGACTTTGAAGATATTTGGTAATGATAAAAATAAATAAATATGTGGAATGAAAACTGGAAAAAAGGTGAAGATTACCCTGCGTGGGGTAATAACGACGTATACAAGAAGACTATATCCGGGGGATATCTATTCCACGACGAGTCACCGAGAGAAGCTTACATACGGGTTGCTAAAACAGTTGCTCGTAGATTATACAAACCGGAAATGGCGGAAACCTTTTTCGAATATATTTGGAATGGTTGGCTATGTTTGGCATCTCCTGTACTTAGTAATACTGGTACTGACCGTGGTCTCCCTATTAGTTGTTTCGGTATTGACGTAGCTGATAGCATACAAGATATAGGACAAAAGAATTTAGAGATGATGCTACTCGCTAAGCACGGCGGTGGAGTTGGTATCGGAGTTAATCAAATTAGACCCGCTGGCGCAACAATAACAGGTAATGGAACATCAGACGGAGTTGTACCCTTTT
>Ga0206682_10001193_pt1 | contig 25942 bp, 33 predicted proteins | sample M240m12015metaG_FD_155444 | JGI IMG/M metagenome (GOLD analysis project Ga0206682, IMG submission 155444) | Ammonia-oxidizing marine archaeal communities from Monterey Bay, California, United States - M2 40m 12015 | ecosystem: Environmental > Aquatic > Marine > Intertidal zone | place: USA...
ATCCTTTCGTCAACAAATAAAAGATCGGTATTATTTGCTAATGCAAGATCAATAAGCTCATCTCTTCTCTTTTTATCGTATGTGATTCCTAATATACTAGGAAAAAGTATGCCATGAATATTTGGATCTTTAATAAAGTCTTCCAACATCGGCTCCCAATGACAAAAACTTAGTTCTAATGGATAATCTGCTGGTACAATTCCAACGTCTTTACAAAACTGTTGCATGACCATACTAGTAACAAAGAAAGGAGTAGTTTCACAAAATCTACTGTTCATGTCTATATAATTTATCCATGTTTTATTTGTATCAATGTTGTCTAACGGTTGTCTATATTCTCCATGTAATCTAAAATATCCGCCGGGTCTACGTCTGCCGTAATTGCCGCCTTTAACTAACACTCTGGTATCAAAACTCCAACGAGTAATATCTGTTTCATTATTAATATTACCATGTAAATGCCCTTGTTGGAATAACCAACTTTGTCCTGGAGATGCAGTACATGGAATACTATGATCTAGACATAACTTTTGTATTTCCTGATAACTTAATTGCTCATCATAAGTTTTTTGTGTTATCATTCTGCTTTGTTGCCAAGGAAGTATCTGCATAGTATTAGAGTCCCATGCCTCTGTAATTGGACTCCAAATACTAAACATACCTGGGCCATGCCCAAACCATATACCCTGATGGAAATTTAATGTTCTACCATGCTTGGCTTGATTAGGTATAACTACCCTTACGCCAACTACATCCTGAACCATAAAGTCTGAACCACCTAAACGAGGTCTTGCAATGTCCTCTACAAAGTCGTCTAACTTTCTAGCAAACTCTTCTGTTTTACAGATGCGTTGGACGTCCCAAACAAAATCATTGATCTCATTTGGGTCCATTACTTCATGTAATTTTTCAAGTTCAGTCACTTGTGGGTATTTTTCTTGTACAGCATCTATAAAATACTGACGCCAATTATATTTTTCATGGTCATGATCAATTAATTGATTATCCCATTCATAATTTAACTTGTTTAATTCCATCCATCTTCCTTATATGGTGGAGCGAAGAGGGATCGAACCTCCGACCTCCTGGTTGCAAACCAGGCGCTCTCCCAACTGAGCTACCGCCCCTTAATAATACTAAAGGTTTCTATTTAAGTATGCAGACATCCTGTCGCCTACTGCTTTTGAGTTTTTTGCAATATTGTTGCCAATTGTTTCAGCATTCTTCATAATATTTGCACTAATTTCCTCTGCGTTCTTTTGAACGTTCTCACCAACTTTAGTCCAATCAAAATCAATTGCTACGATCTTATCTTTCTTAGTTGTCTTTGCTTTTTTAGTAACTTTTTTTGCTACTGGTTTTTTGGTTGCTTTTGCTTTTACCATTTTATTATCCTGTTGCTATTGCAACGTTACGTTTCTGAAATCTATTCATGAACGTTATTATTGGAGCTCGGAGTCGGATTCGAACCGACGACCTGAGGTTTACAAAACCCCTGCTCTGGCCAACTGAGCTATCCGAGCCTACAGGTAATATTTATAGTAAAGATAGAAATAATATAGATGAAAAAGGGCGATATAAATCGCCCTAATTGTTTAAGTCAAAAATTAACTTGGAGGGTTTGCTTCGTCATGAGCCATGTCAGATGCTGGAGTTTCTGGCATTGGTTCAGTTTCTGGCATTGGTTCCATATCAGGTGCTGGTGCCATTTCTGGTGCCATTTCTGGTGCTGGAGCCTCTTCCATAGGAGCCTCAGTCTCTAAAAGAAATCCATCTGCGTCTAGCTCTGGTTCAGTTGGTACTGGTTCCATAACAGGCACTTCTACATTTACTTCTTCGTGTCCGTGGTCTTCTTCAACAAAGACTGTGGTTGTTGTATCATAGTCATGCCATTCTGTAGCATAGTCATTACTCCAATCACTGCCTTCTACCCATGTGTTTGATTCACATTCATATGAAACAGATGCATTAGCATTGTCACAATAGTTGTATGTGTCCCATTCCCATTGAGTAGGTTCCATCCAACACTGGCAACACTCGTCCCAATAAGCCGCATCACTGAAGCCTTCAGGTTTATGATGAGTTGGTGTTGCTGGATGTAAATAATCACCTTCTGCAGGTGCTGTGAATACTGCTTCGTATTCTTCTACTGGTTCTTGATGATGTGGGATTTCCCAAAGTTTCATCTCGATTTGGTTAAGTTTTTCTCTTAACTCATGTAGCATATTTGCTAAGTCTATTCGTGGGTCTAACATAATATATCTCCGTGTGTTTATTTGTTATCTAGAATATTATGTGTGTGATAATAATGTATTTATATGTATTTGTATTTATCTTTTAAATGCCTAGTCATAAAAAAAGCACCTATTGGTGCTTTAGTTTATCTATCACTAAATGGTTTTTTTGAAACAAACTCGTTAAGCCGTTCCGCCTCCAATAATACCTCTTCTGTCGTAGGCATTTCTTCAGGATTTTTTGCTTTAGCCTGTAATATTTCTTTTGCTTCTCTAACCAAATCTAAACGTATCTCATACGGAGTTTTGTTCGACATTTATGTTACCCTATAAATTATTATATGCATATATTTATCGTATGTATAGTTTAGTGTTATAACTATGTTTATGTTTATTAACTTTGAATATGTATGTGAACTTTATTTAACATGCGTTGAATCATCATTGGTATCTGCTGTTCACTTTTATAAATGTTTTTAACATCGTCTAAGTTTATTTGATTAGCATCATTAAATTTATTTTGTTTCATTATTGTGAGAAGTATTGCATACATTCTGTAGTGTTGTGGTGACATGCCAAATTGATTATCAACCTTCCAGTTATATAACAAATTTAATTGCATCAGATTTAAGTAATTCCAGTTAGTGTCTCTGTCATGATTTATCCAGGACTCTATCATTTCCCATTTCTCATCTTCTAACTCTGCAAGAAGATTTTTAGGCAATTCGTATTTACTTACTGCTGTTTTAAATGTAATGGATTCTGTGCCTTCCCATGCAGAATGTCTTATTACTAATCGTATTTTGTTTGCTAATTCAGTTAGTAGATTAGTAACATCTTCGTCAGTGCCAAAACTTTCGTTACCTAGTTCTATTTTAGAGAACATTTTAGTAATAATAGTATTAACTCCTGTAAGTTTTGCTACAGGAGATAATGTTTCATCATTAAGTAAAATAGAGCATTGAGTTTCAATATTTTGTAAAGCCATATGCTTATTTATTTTTCTTTAAGTTTGCAACTTCCTTTTCAAGATCAACTATTCTTTTTCCTAGTAATGGATATTGTGCTAACCACTTTTCTTCACGACTAGCAATTTCTAAATCATATCTGTTTGCTACCCATTCCATAGTGTTATCCATCTTTACTTGGAACCACACACCCATTTTTGTATTCTTAAACCACTGATAAAAACTACTACCTATAATGCTAGATAAGATACTTTTAAGTGTTAAAATTATTAACCAGTTCATTATATTTCCTTATTTTGGTAATTGCTCACCGTTTTCGTCCATACCATATAAGTAATCATGATATAAACCCATACTGTGATCAGCAAAGCCGTCTATTAAATTGAATGATTTGAGTGCCATCCAGTGACCTCTACATTTATCTTTAAAACGTTGAGCCCAAGTTGCCGGTCTTATATTACCAAAAGTATTAATATATCTTAATATTCCACCATGTCTGAATAATAGGAATGATGGTGGTACTGCCGTTACGGCATCATTATTGTTTCTGTATCTGTAATACTTAATGCCATCTAGTGCTGTCAAGAATGCTTTGTTACCTACTCTTGGTTGCCCAAATGTATGTAGTCCACCGTTTGGTTTAAGTTCTGCCGCAACTAATACTGCCATTGCTCCACCTAAACTATGGCCTGTTACCCAAACAGTTTTGTCGCCTTTCTTATTATGCTTGGCTAATGCATCTTTAATACCAGGTATAACTTTATCATACTCTGCATAAAACCCTCTGTGTACTCTACCTGCAATATGGTGCTTAACAGGAAACATTTTTAAGTCTGCTAATACGTCATTGAGTGCTGTAGGTTCTGTGCCTCTACATGCGACAATTACATCTGTTTTATCACTAAGTACATAGGCTTGAGCACCTTCTACATCTATATATGTAGGTGGTAATGGTTTATTTAAAAACTTTTTAATTGGATCAAGACTTCTGATACCAGGCCTTGCGTCTAAAAGTTTATCTGGCTCACAATAACATTGGTGCGCCACCAAACTAATTAATATACCGCGTTCGCGATATGACATATCTTTAACTGACATTTGTTACTCCTTTTATACACTAAGATAGTGTATTATAGTAGTATTTATCAATTAAACTATATAATTTGACCTTTCTTTCTTGGCTGTATAAACTTTTCCAGTCTTACGACCATAATAAGGTTCGTCTTCTATACCTTTAGTACCACCTGTATTACTAATTACAGATATCAATAAATTAAAAATACCAACCACAGCAATTAAACCAATTGCTACTAATATTACACCATCAACCATTTTTTCTCCTATATGAAGTATCTCCGTCTGCGTACTTATGATTTACTTCACTGTGATGCATCTCATCTGCTCTTACGCATTTAATTAAATCTGATAGTTTAGCGGATTTTTTCATTTTGTAATACTTAATTGCAAGTTCAGGTGCCGGTACATTTTCTACCTCACCGCTTTCTACAAGTGCTAGATAATCTGTATAACTTCTTACTGCTTCTTCTTCAAAGTATCCAATCATTCTGTGTGCTGTTTTATAGTCTATTGCATAAAGCAATGCATAAAATATCATAAAAATAAGTTGAGCCAATAATACTAAAAGTCTTTCAAACAAATTTGGTTTTGCTATTGCTATAAAGAACATTAAATGCATTCTTTCATTTTCTGCTTCTGCCAACATTTCTCTAATATCAGGGCCGTATCCAGTTTTCATTTTACGCAAACTTTTAAAATGCAATATCATACCTGCAACCATACCTGGTACACCTGCTACGGTTTCTAATACTACTGCCCTGTGTCCATATCTTTTTGCAAAAAAAGTATCTGCCATAAAACGAAAAAACTTGGTCATACTCATTGCAAAAATATTTCTCATTCTTGTTTGTCCTTGTATTTTTCTTTTCGTGGTATTATCTTGGTTTTATCCTTTTGTACTTTATGACCGAACGGAGTGTCGTGAGTAAATAACTGCAAGTGTGATCTTGTAGTATTACTTAACGGCTTTTTAACTTTCTTCGTCATGTTTCTCAACTATTGCTATTGCTTCCTCTAATGAGTATGGACTTTTATGTGCCATACATTCTTTTGTTTCAGTTATATTTGGCCATACCTCAGACAATTTTGCATTTAATTCTATAAAAGGTATCTGCTCTGGCGGTAATTCGTCATCACTCCAAATTGCTTCTACAGGACATTCTGGTTCGCACAGAGCACAATCAATACACTCATCAGGATTAATTACCAAAAAGTCAGGCCCTTCATAAAAGCAGTCTACTGGACATACTTCTACGCATTTTGTGTCTTTACATCCGACACATGGACTACCTACTACAAAAGCCATATCACTACTTATCTAAATGTGCTATTATACACAATATTAAACGATTGTCAACTTGTTACTATACTAGCAAATAAAAGTAACAATGCAACTGTGCCTAAAAATATACCTGCTACTAAGAATGCGAATAGAATAATTCGCAAGGGGGAAGGATGAAACTGACCGCCACGTTTGCCCACACCCATGACGGCCTTTATTGCTTCGTTTATCAAAACAGTAATGTATTTAAACCCATTACAGCCAACATCATAAAAAATACCACAACCTGTATGATTGCTGGTACCACAACAAACAATTTCATTGCGTCAAAATCGCCTGTCATAAAGAAGTCTTGGCCACTTTGCCATTGCCTGACTTCTTCTGGTGTTGCTTCTGTATAAAGTTTAACTTCTTCCATTATAGCTCTGCTAAATAATTGTCCAATCTGTCATTATTCATAACAAAGGATGATTTTACTTTTGCCGCTTCTAGTTTAATTTCATCTAAATTAGTTGCGTTACCAACTTTAATTACTCCAACCATTGCCATCATTTTGTGTGGAGTACATTCATATACATACACACCTTCAGTATCTAGTGTTACTGAGATGTCATTACTCATTGTACCCTTCCAAGGTTTTGCACCTGCTGGTATAAGTGTTGAAGCGGAATTGTGTGCCATGTCTGTTGCTACAAATTTGACTGTGTCACCTTTGCTTACAGATAATACTGCTGGTTCAAAAACCATCATTCCACTTGTTCCTGTATTAAGCATTTTCACAACATGTTCAGCCGCTAAGGCTGGTAATGATAGTGAAAATAATACTAATAATGCTGATATTTTTTTCATTGTGTTTCCTATATTTTTAAAATAATTGTGTTAGGCATAAAAACCAAGAGCCCCAAAGCATAGCATAACATAATGCCTCTAACTTCTGATCTACTTTTTTAAATATGCCTGACTTATCAATAATCGTTAATGCTACTGCTCTCATTTCTACGTCACTTCCCATTTAGTTAAACCAAAGGAGTAATCGCTAATACACTGACTAAAAAGATAGACGTTAGTGCGAACAGCTCTAAACTGTCCTTAACATTTTCAATTCGTTTTTGGCTCACCGATGATACTCCAATTCGTAATCTCCCTCACACTTCGTAGAGCACCGTATAAGTGGTCGTTTACTTGGATGGTGCAAACTAACCACAAACAAAAAAAGTTCTTCTTCATATCTGTGTAATGGAGGTTATTTTTCTAATATATAAATGACTTATGTCATTTTATAATGTGTATTTATACACCGGTGTTTGAATACTATAGATAATAGGTTATTTTTGAATGATTTACAATTCGAAGTAATATTTGTTGACGCATTGCACGTCATTTTTGTCAATATAGTCCATATATTCTAAAAATAAATCTTTAATTTCAGGACTATATTGTATATTTCTCATCCTGTCTGCTATCTGTTCTGGTGCTGTCATAAAATTTTTTCTGTTCTTAATAAACTCTGGTACTAGATCAGACTGTGGGAATCTGTATTGTACATCAAACTGGTTATATACACCTGTTTCCATTGCTAGTATTTTCTTAAGGTTTTCAAATCCAGTGTTTCCCACAATTTGAGGGATCATGTTTGGCATTATGTTTTTATAGAACTCTGACTTATAATCATAGAAATTAGTTTTCTGCATATGGCCTGCAAAGCCACTTCCAATATATATGTTTTTATTTTTTACTACATCTAGATTGTTTTTAAAATTTGCATAAACAGATTCAGGACTATGTAAGCCAATATCTCTCATACACTCTATATCTAGACTGTCACAAAATAAGTAGTAAGGTGCCATGTGATCTTGATAAAAAGTTTCTCCTGCTAGTCTTATTTTATTAGTAACAGTCTTAACATCAGGATATTTAAATAATGGTGCATCACCGCCCAACATAATATGATCAATGCCAAACTCATTTACTAGCCTCTCTATGAAATAAAAATGAACAGATATCTGTGGAGAAGCATTAAAGTACTTTGTGCTATACTTATAATGTTTTAATGTGTTGTAAAAGTCAGACAGATCTATATCAATAACATGTTGTGTTAGATTATATTTTTTTGCTAATTGTTCAGCAAGGTAAACATCTTCTACATTAATTAAACTTCCTTCCCAGAAACTCCTATATGTATATATTGTGATATTTTTATTTAACTCTAAGCAACATTGTAGTGAAAATTGACTGTCTATACCACCGCTTAGTGCAAGGTTTATATCTTCTCTGTGACTTAAATTATCTGCTATGCATTCAATGTATGTCTTTTCTGTTTTGACTGCATGTAATTTTACATAAGGAACCTGAGCCAGGCTTATTTCAACACCTGGATTTTTGCCCAAACTAGTTTCTGACTTGTGACTCATTTAAGTACCTTATATCTTGCAAAATATGATAAATACATTGTATAGTATAGTTATCAATTATTTTTAATTAGGAGTTTACAAAATGGCACAGTACATAATTGAAATGGATTCGTCAGTACATGCTGATGCAACTGCGGCCCAAACGGCAATTACAGACGCAGGTGGTACCATAACCAAAACATATAGTTTTGCTATGACTTATAAAGTCACAGCCGAGACAGCACAATATGATGCAATTAGCGGAAAAAAATACGGCGAATTAGTAGATGCAGAAAGAGTAGTAACTCCTGCATTTAATACCAATCATTTAAAGATGTTATGTAATCATTTTGGTAATAGTCATGTGGCATATAGTCCACAAAGTACAGGAAGTGGAGAACATATTTATTTACTGGATACTGGTGTAAATACAACTCATGATGAGTTTGCAGGTAGTACTGTTAATAATTTATACACAGGTTTTGGATCTGACTTTGCAGATGCAGACGGTCATGGTACTGTAATGGCAAGTTTAATTGTAGGTGATAATATTGGTACTGCCAAAGATGCCACACTACATAATGTTAGAATGATGAATGCTAACCCTTACACAGGAACAGTAGCAGATGTTATAGATGCCTTAGAAGCAATTCAGGTACACCACAATGCAAACACACCAAGTCATACAAAGACAGTGGTTGCATGTTGGACAGCATCAAAAAATAGTTTAATTGATTCCAAATTTAAACAATTAGAAGATAATAATATGGTCATTGTTGCCGCGGCAGGTAATGATGGACTTGATGTAGATAACTATTCGCCAGCAGGTTTAGATAGTGTACTTACAGTAGGCGCAATGAATACAACATTTAATGTTGGTATGAATCCAAATAACGGTGCCGCCACAAACCTCGGTGAAGAAGTTGACATATATGCTATTGGAGAAGACGTATCAGTAGTTGATACTACTAGCACTTCAGCATACGTTACAGCAGACGGAACGTCAGTTGCGGCGGCTCAGATAGCAGGTCTTGTAGCACAATTTACAGACTTATACCCTAGCTCAGATGCATTTAAAACTAAATCGCATGTTGTAACATCAGGTATGATAGAATTCAGAGGTACTAACGTTTCTTTTGATCCTGACTTAATTACATCAACAGGTGCAACTGAATCAACTCTAAAAGAATCAGTTGGTGTGAGTCCACAAACAAGTGACGTAGAACTTTCTGCATTACCTTCAGGCGTTATTGCAACTGTACAACCTAACACTACTGCTAATATAGACTTACAGATTAATGCTAATGCTAGTAATGTTGGTATTTTGGACTTTAGTCCATTACCACCCTGGATGATAGTTGAATTAGACGGTACTGATGATGATTGGGCTAAAAATAAATCAGAACTAAGAATAGATACTACTGCTAATATGACTGGAGTAACTGTTCCAGGAATTTATCACTTCTCAATAAGAGGCACAATTGGCGGAGTTGATTCCATTAATGAATTCTCTGTAGGGTTATATAATACAGATGTAGCAGAACTAGATGCTTCACCAGAGTTTTACTACGATGATGAAGAAACAAGTTATGACCAAGTAGTAAACTTTAATGCGGCCAAAGGTGGTGGCGGTGGTTTATTTACAGTGGTTGTATTTAACCCAGGCGGCGGATTTTTATTTAACTCTGGCCTTTAATTTCTAATAATGGATCTTAGTCAGATTTTTGTTGACTTAACGTCTAAGAATAATCTTTTTAATCCTGTACAGGCACAAGGAAGTTTTATAGGCCACAGATTCGGTAAAAGAGACATTCCTGAAGAACACCTAGACTTTAATAATCTTAAAAACTTCCTCATACACGAAAATCCAGATCAAATAATTTTAGAGTCTGTTTTTGGCGATCCTTTCGAATACAATAAAATTGAAGAGCTATTTGACTTTTGTCAATATCAAGATATACAAATAATAGTATTAACAAATGGTGTGTCTGAAAAAATTAAATTAGTAGAAGGAAATAATTCTTATTGTATTTTTAAATTATATGGATACTCAGATACTTATGATGTAGTCACACCACATGGAGACTTTAGTAAAGTAGAGCAAAATTTAAAATATTGTGATAAGATAAACTATTACATATATGTAGAAAACTTTAAGGATTTACATAATGTAGAGAACAACATACATGGCATTGAAGTAGAATATTTTGATGGACCAACTGTAGGGTATTTTATAAACCATATCATGACTGAAACAGGCGAATGGTTACATGATGTTACGTCATTATATACCAATGATGTAACCAATACCTTTGCTATTCCAATTTTAGAAAAAGATTACGACAGTCTTAGTAAATTAAACATTCCAGACTGCATACCTTCCAAATCATTATTAGGCTATCAATACTTAAAAACATTTGTAAAAATTACTAAAGAAAAAAGTATCTTAGATATGCAACTACCAAAAAATAATTCGGATAAAGGATTTAAAAACCAAATATCTATATCATATAAAGGGCATTTGTTTAAAAATGTTGGTTTTAGAGATTATGTTACTAATGCTTATATTCCTGATTGGAGTATAAAAAAATTGTATGATAGTCAGGATAAGTCAGGAAGCCAAGAAATGTTATATGCATTTAATGAATTTGCAAATAATAAACAATTAATTTAACGTCTTTGTAATAGATATATCACTTATGTTATTGCAAAAGGCATAAGGGCAAGTTGTTTTACTTTGTGGTAAACTCCAATTACTATCTGATATATTTCCAAAATTTACTGCACCACACCAACTACTATACATATCTCCACTTGCATCTATATTAAGACTTTCAAAACCTAAATGACATCTCATACCCTGGAAGGAATTTAATTTTTTATCTATAATTTGGTGGCTTTGCACATACTCCGCAGTACCATCATCATATAAAAATTCAGTCATCCAGGCATTTGGGTCTGGCTCAGGATCTGGAAAGCAGTCTGCATCTGGAATATTTTCTTTTACTACTTCAGGTACTACCTGTTGTTTTATACCAGGCTTTTGTAATATTACTTCCTCTTCTGTAGTATATGTCCAATATGTTTCCTGCTTGTTCTGGCGTCCTAAGAGCTTCTTATACATGGTTTTAACACATATATTAACCATGTTGTAGTTATTACGCTCACAATCCTTAAACATGTCACGTAACTGCTCTGCAAATTCGCCCAATCTGAGCACGTCTCCGCCTATACCTGCTATGTTTATATCTATGTGTACATAATCCTTAATCTCATTTATTACAGCCATAAAATGATCAGCATCTTGTGTAAGTGGATGATAGGTTAGAATAACACTATCCATATACTGTTTTGCTTTACTCCACCAATTTACTGTTCTACTAGCATTGGTGTAAACTATACTAGTGGAATTATGTTCACTAATTGTTTTAATTATGTCTTCAAATCCAGGTATTACAGTAACCTCACCACCTATTAATTCATACTCTGTCTGTTTGTCTAATGCGTTGTAATGCGAAGACAGTCGCGTTATTGCATCTATGTACTGCTGTTTGCTTAACCAAGGCTTACTTCCATTGTGTAAAATAGGAGGACAATAGTCACAAGAATAATTACATGAGTTACCCATGTTCCATTGTATTCTTATTATATCATTAGTGTTTCTGGCGTGAGGTCCACGTACAGAAACTAGGTTAGCCATTAGAGGCCTACATTTACTGTAGCCGCACCTATTGTTACACTATGCATACATGTTGCTTTTGAACCCACCATTGCTACAGGTTGTCCTTCCGCAAATACAGTTGATGAGCAACCTCCTACGATGACAGGGTTAATATGTGGTGCTTCGCCATGAGTAGATACCATGTCGCCTAAAGTTGCAATAGGCAATCCTTCTACTTTAACTGTTTGAACTTTTGTATTAGTTATAATACCAGTACCAACCAGACTTAATTTTTTCGCTACACTTGGCATAGTATTATTTATCTACTATTATTGTGTATCTTCTAATAATTTTAAATAGTCTGTTGAACTGTTTTCTAAGGAAACATCTACTGATAAGTACTGCTCTCTTAAAATAAATACTTCGTCTGATTTACTAGTAAAAGTATATGGAACTACGGCAATACTGTCTTCAGCAACAACAACTAATCTAGGTTTATCTAAAGTTAAAGTTAAACTTTTTTCATCAAAACCATGTAATGTTGCTATTAATTCTATACCTGCTGTAGTTTTTACTGATACTACTTTTCCTAAATTTTCTTTTAATTTGTCTTTATACATTATAAACTAAAACCTTTAAATGTGTTATCGTCTACGTCTTGTTTGGTACCACCTATAACGTATGATGATATTTCTGTCTCTTGTGGAGCAACTTGTACTGATCCACCTGTAATCCATGCTTGAGTCCAAGGTAATGGATTGGTACCACTATTATATATCTTCTCCTGCCCAACGGCGTGCATTCGTTTGGCCGCAATAAATTCTACATATTGCTTTAATAGTTCTGCATTTAGTCCAATAATGCTACCGTCTTTGAATAAGTAATCTGCCCAAGTTTTTTCTTGCTCTACTGCATCAATAAACATCTGGGTACATTCGTTATAAGTTTCTTTTCTTATTTTTTCAAAGTCTGGATCATCTTTAGGTAGAAATTTTAACATCTGCTGTGTACTTGCTAAGTGTACATTTTCGTCCCTAGCAATAAGTTTTATAATTTTAGCATTGCCTTCCATTCTTTTTAGTTCAGCAAATGCCCAACTACAAGCAAATGATACATAAAAACGTACACCCTCTAATATGTTTACACTCATAAGTGCTAACCATATTCTTTTCTTATGCTCATACTCATCATACGTTTTGTAACCTTTATCTCGTAACAGATTATATTCAATTAGTTTGTCATAATTTTCTGTAATGCTATCTGCACAATCACATATTTCTTGTATGTCTAGCATTTCATCAAAAACTTTGCTTGGGTCAGGATATACGTTTCTGATAATGTGTGTATAACTTCTACTATGTATAGTTTCACTAAATGCCCAAGTCTCTATCCAGGTTTCTAATTCTGGTAGACTCACTATAGGCAGAAAAGCCAGATTAGGTGAACGACCTTGTACACTATCAAGTATAATTTGTCGCTTTAAATTACTTGTAAATATATGTTGCTCAAAGTCAGTAAGGTTTTTAAAGTCAGTAGCATCTTTAACTATATCTACTTCCTCAGGTCTCCAAAAGAAACCTAATTGCTTATCAGTTAATTTATCAAACTGTTTATACTTTAAAGTATCATATCTTTGTACCACAGGACCGCCTGAAGGATCTAAGAACATTGTTGCTTTAGTATGGTGTGTTTTATTTTTTGTATCTAATACAGTCATTTTTAATTTCCGCCTCTTGTTCTGTTTAATGCTGGTCTTTTTCCGTTCTTTTGCATATAGAATGCTATTAGATCTTCTTCATCTACACTATAGGTAGAAAAAGTTTTTCTTATTTCTGTTCCTACTATATTAGTGTAAGAAAATTCTTCAGTATGACTCTGCTTACCCCATAATTCCATTCTAATATCAGTTTCTGCTAATTGCTGTATAATGTATTCTGCATTTTTGATACCTGTACCACTACCACCTCTGAAACCTTGCCTGTGTTCACCCCATCTCTTTTTTATAGACTTTCCATATTTACCTATATAAATTACTTCTTCTTTTTTATTAGTATCGTTTACAAGTACCCAACAATATACCCCTGACTTTACTTCACTTGCAAATGGTGTATGTGTAGCATTTAAGTCTGGTACATCATTTCTGATAACTACATCAACATCACCTGCCTTGGTAAAACCTAATTGTTTTAAATCATTACTTGTCATATTTTACAACTCTCGCAATCTTCATCGTCAATTTCTGTAATGGCTAGGTCGTCCTGAACGTCGTCTTTGTGTACATCGATTTCGCCCTGTCCATCATAAGTGTTATTATAGTATAATTGTTTGCCACCGTATTTATAAAACATCAGTATATCTTGTATTAAAACACTCATTGGAACCTTCTCATCTTCATAATGTTCAGGGTTATAACTAGTGTTTACACTAATACCTTGGTCTATATACTTTTGTAATACTGCCATAATTTTTAGGTAGCCCTGTGGGCTCTTTTGGTCCCACAGTAAATCATATTTATTTTTGTAGTATGGATATCCAGGTACTACTTGTTTCAGTACACCATGTTTGCTTTGCTTTATACTTACATAACTACGTGGTGGTTCAATACCATTTGTACTATTACTAATTTGTGCAGATGTTTCTGCAGGCATTAATGCCATTAGTGTACTGTTTCTAATACCTGTTTCTTTTAATTGTTTCCTTAAATCTTTCCAGTCTTGTCTCTCTTTATGCTTCACTAAATCGTCAACATCTTCTTTATATGTTTGGTTAGGTGTGATACCTTGTCCATATTTTGTTTCCATATTTTTAGGACATGCACCTTTTTCAACTGCCAAATCGGCACTTGCTTTAATAAGTCCATAACTCCATGCTTCTGCCCATTCATCTACTAATTCTAAATTAGGTTCCTGATAAGTGGTGTCATGTTTTGCTAACCAATATGCAAAGTTAATGATACCAACACCTAGTGGGCGTCTATTCATTGTACTTAATTGTGCCGCCAATATAGGATATTCTTGATAATCTAAAAGTTCATCTAGTCCTCTAACTGCTAGATTACATATCTTTTGCATTTCTGTAGTATCTTTAACTACTCCCCAATTTACAGCACTTAATGTACATAAACTTATTTCACCATCTGGATCGTTTACATCTTTTAATGGCTTAGTAGGTAGATCTATTTCACAACATAAATTACTTTGTTTTACTGGTGCTATATCTTCTAAAAATGCCCCATGAGTATTGGCATGGTCAACATTCATTAAGTATATTCTACCTGTGTCTTTTCTTTCTGTTACAAAATTACTAAATAATTCTATAGCAGGAATAGTTTTCTTTCTAATACTAGTCATACGTTCTGCTTTTTCATATAACTCTTTAAACTTGTCTTGATCATTAAAGAAATAATCATATAATCCTGGTACATCATTAGGACTAAACAAAGTAATATTACCACCAGTAATAAGTCTTTCGTACATCAGTTTGTTAAACTGTACACCATAGTCCATATGACGCACTCTGTTATCCTCTGTGCCCTTATTATTCTTTAATACTAATAAGTCCTCAACTTCTAAATGCCAAATAGGATAGTATAATGTTGCCGCTCCGCCTCTTACTCCGCCTTGTGAGCATGACTTAACTGCTGACTGGAACATTTTATAGAAAGGAATAACACCTGTGTGAGTTGCATCTCCACTCCTAATTTTAGAACCTACAGCTCTAATACTACCAGCACCAATGCCAATACCTGCTTTCTGACTTACATACTTTACAATACTGCTACTTGTTGCATTAATACTGTCTAAACTGTCATCTGTTTCAATAAGTACACATGAACTAAATTGTCTTTGTGGTGTCCTAACACCTGCCATAACTGGCGTAGGCAAGGAAATTTTAAATGTGCTAATAGCATCATAATAGGCTTTTACATAGCTCATTCTGTTTTCTACTGGGTAGTTACTAAACAAAGTCGCCGCAATCATCATGTATGCAACTTGTGGTGTCTCAAATATTTCTCCAGTGCTTCTGTTTTGTACTAGATACTTTCCGCGAAATTGTTCCATGGCCGCATAAGTTAAAACTTCATCTCTACCATGATCAATAAATTCTTGTAACTGATTTATTTCTTCTTTTGTATATAGTTCAGTAAACTCAGGATCGTAAAACCCTTTGTCTATATTGTCTTGAATAATATCACACAAACAAGGTGGAGTAAATGTTCCATATACTTGCTTACGCAAATGATAATTAATTAATCTACCTGCCACATATTGATAGTTTGGTGCTTCTTCTGAGATAAGATCAGCGGCACTTTTAATAAGTGTCTCTTGAATATCTTCTGTAACTATTTTATCAAAGAATTGAATTTTAGAATTGATTTCTACTTCACTTGCACTAACACCTGAAATATCTTCACATGCATACATTACCACTTTGTGTAACTTTTCTATATTTAAATCTTCTAGTGTGCCGTCTCTTTTCTTAACTTGCATGTGTGTTTGTTCCTAAAATTCTGTATTGTAAAGTAATATTTATCGCAGAATAATTCTACTATATAACTGTATAAAAGTCAATAAGAAAGTTTATTTTTATCTAATTTATGTGTTTGGAATACAGTTGAATTATCTTTAACGTATTCCCAACTTTCAATTTTACCTGGAGTAAAATTATAAACGTTATCGTTATCTAAAAGTACTATTCCAGAGTCTCCGTTTATGTTATTACTTATCACTGGAAAGATTAATTCATTGCTAGTTATGAAACCTTTATTAATTAATGTAGATGTAAGTAATAGTGTAACACCTGATTGGCATAAGTAACCCTCTGATAATATTTCAAAAGGACTTGGCCAACTTTTAGGTGTATAGTAATCTAAATAACGTGATAGTATTTTTATGTTAGAAAAATCATTTACAAGAGATTGTGCAGACAAATGTTCCTTATGTCTTATCTCTCTCCAAATTCTTAATCTATCTGATGGGCTATGAGTCTTTAAGAACATCAATCATTATGTTAAAGGTGCGTTCCATTTTCTAACAATATATTTCATATTGCAAGACTGGTTTACACTACTGATTGCTGTTAATGTTAATACACTACTTGATACATTTGCAGTAAACTGAACGTTACCTGCTACTGTACCAACTGCTTTGTCAGTACCATAATCCTGTATAACTACGTCTGCAGGTTGTCCTGAACCATAGTCATAACTTGATAACTGTAACAGTCCAACTTTTCTGTATAAGTTTACACCATTTCTAAAATCTATACTGTAGTCTATTACAAAGGTATCATATGTTGTCATATCAAATGTCTTAATGGCTGTATTTGCCTGTTGTGGTACACTTGCAGTTTCTGTTGAATCATATCCTACATCAGGTAGTCCACTTGCGGCACCTTCGGCAGTTTGTAATTGTATATTGTTTTTAACGTTTGTTAAACCACGTGAACTTACTGATAAACTTCCTAGTCCACCTGCTCCTGGTGTATTATATATACTGTATTCAAAGTATAATTTGTTTACAAGAGTTGAGAAGTTTCTGGCTTCTTCATTACTATTGAAAGTTATTTCTGTTCCTTCTGTATTTGTATTTAAAACGTATGGATCTAACTCAGTTGTTGTATTATTATCATCTGTGTATGCTTGATTAGTTTTTATAGATTCAAAAAGACTAAGCTCTGAATCTATCATTGCATCAACTAAAAACTCTTCTAGTTGTGCTTTAACTGTGTCAGTAGATCTCTTATACTCTTTGGCTGTGAGTTTTAAGTTTGTTAATGTACTACCACTTTCGTGTAATGTAAAGTTTGCTGGTGTACTACTTTGTGCAGATTGGTGTGTAAAATAAACCTGCGAAGAAGATAATTGATTACCTGTTTCTGGATTAAATTGTGGCAGTAATTGTAAACTTGGCCACGATGCTGTAGTAACATTACCTGCACTACCTGTTGTAATAATATTTCCTCTATTATTAACTATTCCTGTTACAGTATTTAATGCAGTTGTTACATTACCACTTGATGGTGCACCTGATAAGTCAAATTGTAAAACTCTTGTATGAGATAATGTTCCACTTGTAGCACCACTATATCCACTTATTGCAAACTGAAAATGTGTGGCATTTGCGGCAGTAATATTATGTACTCCATTTACTGCGGAAACTGTGCTATCCTGTATGTATACACGGTTATAATTGTTTGCTGATACAGAATATTTTTGATCTGCATTTGTGTATGGTAGTGTAAATGTATCAGAAGATTCAGCAAAAGTAATACCAGTTACTTTATCACTACTTCTACTTACTAGTAAATTAGTAAATCCTAAAGTAGTAATATCTGCTGTGCTTGTTGATATAACTGCGGTATGTTTATGTTGTAATCCAATATATCCTGTTCCTGTTGTAGCATTAACTACTATGAGGTCTGTAGGAATTTGTAAAAATGTAGGAATATTTTGTCTGCTATAGAAGTTGGTTAAAGTAGTATATCCAGGTTTAATATTTGCATCACTATTACTTGCACCGTCTAATGCCCTAATGACTGCAGAATTACCATAATATGTAATACCTATATCGTCGCTAGTTAATGGAATAGTTTTAAATGTAATGGTATGATCATTTCCTAAAGATGTTCCTGAAGAAAAAATGTAATCCTCAGTTGTTAAATTACCTGCTGATGCTGTGTTATTTCCTAATAATATAGTACCATTTTTTACTACAGTAAGATCATCGGCATCAAAGGCCGCACCAGATTCTATACTTACAACATCTCCTGCACCAACAGTATTTCTAAATACATCTCTAGAACTATTTGTTATACTAACATCACTGCTACCTGTATATGTAAAACTTTTAGCAGTACCGTCTAAACCATCTAAACTTGTATTGTATCTTCTGTGTGGTACATTAAATTCAATAATTTGATTCTTCGCAATACTGTCTACAACTTGTCTTGCATTGTCAGTTGTTTCGTATATAACTGTTTTATTAAGTGTTGAGTTCGTTTCGTCTCCACCTATAAAAACTTGTCTGCTATCTGTAGCAAGGCCTATTTCTCCAGAGCGGAGTGGTTGAGGAAGATCTTGTTTAAGTCCTCTGCGGTTCTGTATCCTTGATACTACTACTGTGTTATTGCTCGTTGCCATACTAAATAAGTCTCCTATTACCTAGTATTTATCATTTTCCGAAAAGTTTATGAAACCTTTGCGTAATAATCTGCTAATCTATTTGACCATTTATCACAATATTGCTCGAATTCCTCACCTTCTATAGTAAATTCAGCAAATTTGCCTTCTCTATCAACCATTAAGATAACAACTTTACTTATTTCTGTGCCCATCATTTCATTATGTGCTAATGCATAAGCACAACCTTGCATAAAGTAATCTTCAATCCATTCACGTTTCTTAATTTTTTTAGCAGTCTTAAAATCAATTATAGCATCTTGTCCATCATATACTCCTATAGCATCTGAAGTTCCAGCATATAAACCTGCGGCAATTAAACCTACTTCAACACCCCATAGTTCATCCACTTTGCTTAATCCTTGCTCTATCATTTCTTCCAGCATGTTTTTAGCCATTATGCTGATATGATTGTTGCCTTTGATTTCGTACTCTTCGTTCAATACATATTTTTCTATTGCATTATGCACTTTAGTACCTAGTCCTGCGGCTTCTTGGCTTATACGATTTGCTTCAGCATCGCCTACACGTTTACGCCAGTTAAGTAAAGCAGTTTTATCTCCTGTTTCGCTTAATACTGTAGTTACACTTGGCACAGGAATACTGTCGTCTCCAACATATTGCCTTTTTCCGTTTGCTTGGGTTTCTCTTCGCAGAGTAGGGTATTCGAATTTGTTTTTTAGCATTTAAATTGTTTTAAGTTGTTCGTTATATGTCTATTTACCAGGAAACGTTCCAGGTAATAGTATTATTTGAACTGGTATTTGTTTTTATGGAAACACCATAGCCTAAATCAGTAAAATATTTTTTAACATAGTTAATTTGATCTAGTTTTGTGGGATCTGTTGTTGTTCCATTCCAAACATAGTAATATACATTACTGTTTGTCATTGTAGAACTTGAAACAACGTTTGCATATAGTATGCCTGAATCAATATTTGCAAAAACTTCGGATTCTATAGTTTTAATTTCGCCATGAATAACTACATTGTTTCTGCTGTTAGCTCTTGCCTGTGTGGCATTTACAAAAATATTAGCCATTATAGTTCCGCCTTAATATCTGATAGAGCTTGGTCCCCTGCCATTGCCCCTACATCTACTGAAGGATCTTCCTCAGTATCTATATCTGCACCTAACTCGTCTTTGGGTACAATAATATCGTCGTCTATGCTGTTAGCAAAGCCACTTGTATTGACTGCTAACTTTAATTGGTCCATGGTTAAATCTCTATAACCATTTGCATCTAAAATTTTAAGGAATTTTTTTGTAGAAACTTTTTCAATGTCTCTAGACATAGCAACTGTAAGAATATCTTGAACTTTGGCTAGTAATCCTGCTTCAAAGTCCTCATCTTTTTCTACTACTGCTATAACCTCGTTTATGAGCATTTTTACACCTCTACAGGTGCTCTACCTAGAGGCTCATCTGTTGGTCCTGCCGCCGCTGGTTCATTAATATCCATTTCTGGTTCTGGCATATCCATATCATCGATTGGGCTGTCTGCACCTAATGGATCTTCTATGCTACCCATATCATCTCCGCCTAGGCCCATATCTTCACCAGTAATACTTCCAACTAATCCATTAACACCATCTTTTGCCTGTTTTGAACTTTCTAATGCTGAGTTTAAAACTGCTTCTGCCTCACTTTTAAATGTAGCGGCCTGGTCTGCACCAAACTCGTTTACCATTTGATCTGCTATTGCTGGTAAATCTTCATTTACCATTCTGCCTAGTCTTTCTACGTGATCTTGAATATCGTCTGCTAATGCTCTAACAGCCATTACAACTTCTGCTTCTTCAACTGACTCAACTTCTTCTGAAAGCATTTCGTCTATAATACTGTCAAACATGCTTTCATTGTTAATTTTATCTGCTGTATCTTTCTTCATAGTATTTTTGTGCATCTTGCCTGAACCTTTAGGATATTCAAATTCCTCACCGTCTGCTTCTGCGGCCGCGAGTGCAAAGTTCTCTTTTGCAATTTTGGCACCAAAGAATTTAATACCGTTTCCTACTGCATCTTCTTCAAGACCGTTTAGGAAGCCAACAACTGATTCTTTTGTTTTGCCTGATGCTGTAGCAAATGCATTTAGTCTTTCTTCTATAGCATTCATGCTGTCATGATCTGATAACTGTATACCAATCTCTTTAGCAAGTTCACTTAATAGATATTCATTTAATTCTGTGTTAGGGCCTTCAGTAGCAATCTCTTCTAGTGATTCACAATTACTGTCTTGCATATACTGTTTTGCCGCCATCATTACTATAGGAAGTGCCCATTCTTCGCTGTGAGCTGTTGGGCCTTTTTTAAAGTTAACCATACAATTTGTTACTGCTTCTGATTCTGTATATCCGCTATCCATCATCTGTTGTACTTCTGCACACAGTTTTTCTTTCATTTGGATGTTTGCTGGTGAATCTGCATATAGTCCTTCATTAAGAACTGTTTCCATAATATCTCTAATACCAAGATATTTTGCATACTCTGGCTGTATTTGAAAGTTCTTGACCGAATCTTTCATTTTTACGATAGCCTGGTTTGACATTTCCAATAACTTTTCAATCTTAGCCTTTTCAGGGTAGACTGATTTGATATTCATGCCAAATTCTTCTTTTAACAGTTTGTTAATTTTGTCAATTTTAGATTGACCGTTTTGATTAAAATCTCTAATAAACATAGTTTCTTCCTAAGTATATGTAATATACTTCTTATTTATCATTTCTGGAAGATTTATTGACTAAAAATATGTTAGATGTCTCTTTGCTTCTTTGATAAAGAATAAACTATCTTGCATTCTAACTCCAGCAGTAAAAACTTTTGTCTTATCTTCACTAGTTTTTATTGTGTGTTTGTAAAATTGTAAGTCCATGTAGTGTTTGAAGTACTTGTCTACATGACTTTGCATATTTCTAAATCCATTACCAATAGTATCTTTCTCTGCTTTATTAAAGTTTTTTGTGGCAGTTTGAGCTATACTGAGAAAAGGTACATTTTCAACACATACTGACTTGTCTAAATAATTAATAATATTGTAGCCAGGATCAGTTTTTTCTACTACAAAAATATTACGTTTAGCAACTTTCTTTGCTAAATTATCTAACTTGTTAGCAAGATGCTTTTTGTTATAATTTTTCCTTTTGTGGGTAGATTTTGTAGCCAACTTGTTCACCTTTCTGTATTTTTTGCAGTACGTCTTTTTTATATAGTTCTTCTGCAATATATTGCTCTCTTTCGTCTAATGTATTTACACTAACAAAGCCTGATAAGTCAACTTTATTGAACAGCCTTGCCTCAGTACTACTGATTAAATTAAGGTATTTGTTTTTATCTTTGACTGCTCTCATAACTACCCGGCGTGCATGGCCGCCATGTGTTTTTTGTATTTTTTAGTGCCTTTTTTATGAGGAGATTTACCTTCAAGATGTGGGTTTAAATACTTCTCTTGCTGATTAGGTAATAGACTTTTCCAATCCTCTTCTGTTTTTCCAGGGTTCATCCTTAAAAAATCGTTTACTGCTTTTCTATATCCTGAATTAGGACGTTGTAAATATGGAACTTGATCTTCTGTTGTTTTTTTCTTTTTGCTATATATACTAGGATTAGGTCTTCTTTGCATTTTACCCATAGGTTGAGCAACTGTGGCCATGCCACCTGCTGTTGTTGTCTCAATAATGATATCATTTATCTTCATACTAGTATTTATCCTAATATGGGATTCAAGTCGGATATAATCTGTTGAGCTATAGAGTTATGAGTATTTGGGCCATGATGTGCTAAGTCTCTTGCTAAGTCTGAACTTACAGATTTTTCCCAGGATTGAGCTTTTACTATCAAAGGTATATTATTTTCTAAGCAAAATACTTTTATACTGTTAATTGCACTTATTTCCCTTGCAAGTATGTTCTCTTTTGTGAGTATAAAATGCTCTAGAGATCTGGATCTATGGTTATTGATATGCTGATCAAATCCAGCATCAAGTTTTAGATTAATCTCTTCTGTAGAAGTATATGGTGTGATATTGAAAACTTTATTAGCATCATTTAGTTGAGAATCAGTCATTTCAGGAATACCTTGTTCTTGATACTTATTTGTAAAAAATATTGGATCACCATTTAAATCATTAAGATCTAATTTACCAAGTGCCTGTGTGAATCTTGCTACCCTGCCTGGAGGTGGTAAATACACTACTACTGCATCTACAAGGCTTACATCTATTTCATTATTTAAAAATAATGAAAAATATAATGCATGTACATCTATTCCTTTACCCGGTATTCCTAAATTTACACATTCTTTATTAAAATATTCAGATACTATTGATGAAAATGTTTGCTCTAAATTTACTCCTATACCAAATGTTTGACTACATCCTGCAAACAGTATACATTTTCTATCGATCTGATCAAAGTTCTTAGCCCTAAAGCCTTGCTCATTAAATTTATATTTTATTTTTTTATGATTACCGTCATCGCTATACCAACCTAACTTTTTTAATAAACCCTTTTCATCTTCATTTTTAATATGTTGTTCAAAATTTTCTTTATTATCTGTGGGGAACCAATGTATAATATGTTTGTACTGTTTGGATAATATTTTATCTATTTCGATTTCTTGTCTGTCGGTTTCTAGTGATGCTGGACCTAATGTAACACTTAACATAGACCTTCTCATTTTATGTAAATCAATATTGTAATCAGTCATGATACCTGGCTTTCCAGACGATGCCCTTATAGGTAACGGTGTTTTATTTGCGTTTTCGTAACAGGGCCTATAGATATTTGGTAATAAATGCTCTTGTTTACCGGAGTCTATGCTAATGTTTTTACCAAATTTAGTAAGTTTACTCATATGTGTATTTATTTGTGTTAATTTAAAACTACAATGAGTTTAGAAATTATTTAGATTTTTTCCTGCCAGCCTTCATGTTGGCACACCAGTGATACATTTTGCTCTTTTCTCCACTGCTGTTTTTTGCTTTTTTGCGTAAACTTGTAACTGAGCCATTACAACTGGCTCCTGCTTTTTTAACTCTGCCTGGACGACTTTTGCCTTTCTTCTTACCGTCAGCAAAGTTTTCTACTACATCCTTCTCTAATTGTTCTATAGGCCAACTAATATAACTGTTACCATTTTCGTCACCTATCTCAATCACAAACACACTAGGAGTATCTGAGCCTTCGTCCTCGCCTACTTCCCAACCCATGTCTGCTAACTTTTTTTCTACTGCAGGATCTTCATCGTTGTTCCACCACATCTGTGCTAAACGTTCAAGTATTTTATACATTTTAAGTTCACGTTCAATGCCTTGTTGCATTTCTCGGTCACGTTGTTGTATAGGGAAGTTACCGTCTACAACATCAAAGTTTTCGTCCATTTGATTTGGGTCTATAGGCTCGTATCCTGTAGCACTATGACTGAATAATAAATCTCCTGGATCTGAGTAACCTTCAGTATCTACAATCTCGTAATCATCATCAGTGAGGTACCAAGCATCATCAACAAAGTGTTGGCTTTCACCATCAGTGTTTTGACGTATGTAGTACAGTTGATTGTCGTTGCCTACTATCTTAATATCTGTATCCACAGCGGCACCATTTTTCCATTCTTCAAATGCTTTTTGACTTCTCTGTGGCGAGAACAAAGGCTTCTTTGTGCCACTTGTTTGAGGTTTTAATTGTGAAACATTGCCTTCTGGTAATAATTTGAACAGTTTAGTACCACCTAAAACTTTTGCGGCTTTAAATTGGCTCATATCGTCAAAACCATCTGGCTGATCTTGATACATATCTCCTGCTTTGGCTAAAGGTATATCTTTTTTGCTTTTCTGGTCATAAGCAACAACCCTTTTGGGATAACGGCCTATTATACTATTCCACATTGTTTTAGCACTAGGCGTTTGAGAAAAATCGGAATATATAGGGACACCTTTCCAGGCACTAAAGGCCAAGTAAAATTTAATTGCTTTGCCTTGTCCTCGTATCTCAGGGTCCATGCCAACACCAGCAACTCTATAACCATCTTCAAAAGGTTTTAGTTTTAAAAAACCTATTACATTTTTTTCTTTCTTAGGTCCAGTTTGGTTTGCTTTTGGGTTTTGTAACATCCAAGATATAGCATTTTGCCATATGCTTTTTTGTCGAGGTGTTTCCCTACTTGATACCGACATACTATTAGCATAAAACAAATACAAATCTCCATTAGGCATCTGTACTACTTCTGTTTCTGATTGTATATTTGGAATTTTGCCTAAACTTTTACCTGGTCTGTAATCCATTTCAGGATCATAATCATATTTAGGAGGACGTCTGTTTGTAGCAGTATTATATGCATCGTTGGCATCTGGATCATAAGAATCTTGAGGTCTAATTATAGGTGCTTCGTACACACTTTTTTTAGGTAGACGTTTTAAGTCTTTTTCACGTTGCTTTAAGTCTGCCTCTATGCCCTTCATTAAGGCACTGATGTCTTGTGATGCTTCAATAGTTTCCATTAAACTATCTAATTTTGCTTTCATCTTTTGTTCGTATGTGGGTTCTGGACTTGCTGTATCTGTAAAGTGGTCAATAAGATCCTCTATAGAGGCATCTACTTTTAATACTCTGACTTTCTTTAGTTCTAACCCTCTTGCAACATCATATCTATGATGTCCATTTACGATAAAATTGTTTTTGTCTATTACTATGGGTCTAATGCTACCGTCTTCAAAGCCCTTCTTTGCTTTGTCATGCATGCCTTTTACACGTTGACTCTGTACTGGTTTTAATTTTTCTAAACGTATTTTACCTTTTTTAAATTTAAAAGGAGAGTTTTGTAAATTACCTTTTCTGATCTGAGGCATAATATTTCTATCGAAATTCTTCTCCTGCTCAGGTCTATCTTGTAATTCAAATAGTTTCATTTTTAATAAACGCCTTTACCAAAATCAAAACCTTTAGTTTTCTTCTTTTTCTTTTTCTTCTTTTTGCCTGGTACCATACTGCCTAAAAATGCATAACCTCTGCTAACAGGAGCATCCATACTAGGAGCATCACTAGGCGTGGAATCAGCGGAACCAGTGTCGCCACTGCCTGCAGACCCGCTGTCTCCACTTGAACTTGCTGAACCACCATCACCACCTGAACTTGCACCTGCACCTGCACCAGCACCG
>Ga0206682_10001200_pt1 | contig 25891 bp, 45 predicted proteins | sample M240m12015metaG_FD_155444 | JGI IMG/M metagenome (GOLD analysis project Ga0206682, IMG submission 155444) | Ammonia-oxidizing marine archaeal communities from Monterey Bay, California, United States - M2 40m 12015 | ecosystem: Environmental > Aquatic > Marine > Intertidal zone | place: USA...
ATATCTCCGTTCTCACTAGATATCTTTATGCTTTTTGGTTGTTCTACACTTATCGGCATAATAGTATCTTAAGCTGCTGTTTCTGACACGTCTTCAATAACTCTTACCGTTCCGTAGATTAAAGTAGCGATTACTCCCGCTGAGGTTTCGTGTTCGATATCATAAACATAAAGACCAGAGGGCATCGTCTTCATTGTCGCAGCAGACAGAGTAAAGTCAACTGTTCCTGTGTCTGTATCCGCTGGGTTGGGGATATTGGATTCATTTACCACCACTTCAACTTGAAAATTAACCACAGGGTCCGCAGTGTTCGCAACTAAAGAGCCAGTATCCGAATCTCTTACCTCCATTAGGAAGGTGTCCCCGTCAGAAAAACCCACAACGGGGGGTGTACTAGAATCCGTGATGGTCAACCTCAAGGAAAAGGTATCACCCTTCCTGCAAGTGATGTCAACCCTTTCAGATGTATCTAAGTTTATTTTTGTAGCCATCTTATCCTAATATTTCTGATGTTATGTCTCCTGGTTCTTCTGATATCTCGCCGCGTTCTCCCTGCCTCTGAGAAATTAACTTGCTTTGCTCCACAGACTGCTTCTTAACCCTGTCATCTTTTCTGTCCTCCTTAAGCACCTCTAGCTTCTCCTTAAAGTTCTCGTCATCTTCTTTAAACCCAAGAGTGGCCTGAGCTTTAATGATCTCAATCTCTTTTCTAAATCCGTGCTTCACCTGTTCTAATTGAGCCTCTAATTGACTCTTAAGCTGCATTTCTTGAGCTTTTAGCTGAGCTTCAATTTGCATCTCCTGCTGTCTAGCTTGAGAAGCAGCTTGAACTGATTGTTGTTGAACCTGAGCTTGCTGCTGAGAGTTTTGCTGGGCCATTTTTTGATTCATGGCTAGTCGCTTTTTTCTTCGAACTATTAAAAGTCTTTCTGCTTGAGATATGTCTTTTAACTGTCTAACAGCAATTGCATCCTCCAAATCAATCTCTTTTTGAGACAAAGCAATTTGTATGTTTTGTTCAAGGTATTGACGCTCACCTTCTTCCATTTCTTTTACAACACGCACGCCAAAATTATACATAGACAGGTTCTTGAAAGAACTAAGAACCTTCATGTTTTCACTTCCTATTGCATTTTCATAAATTCTGTAAAGAACAGAGTCTGGATGAATAACTTGCAAGCACTTAACTATGTCGCTGCAAACTTTTTTATACAGCACCATAGATGAGTTAGTGATGTCATATATAGCATTATTTGCCGCAGCTAAAGCTTGCTGCCTTACACCTACGAGCGCATCTCCCTTTGGGGAAGAGGCGTCCATCACCTCGTTAATACCCGTTGCATCACGGATCATACGCAGGTAGTGGTTGTAAAGACCTATAAGCTCGTTAATGTTTCGGATACTATTTCCGATCTCTCTAATAGGCGGGTTCTGAAACCCTCCCTCTGGGTTCTTGCTTCTATAATAAAAAACACCAGTCTGCTCATAAATATCATGCAGCTCAAGGGGCTGAAGGTCACCGCCTTTTCCTAGCTGAACGTTCTCTAGACCTTCGATGTCAATGATGATTCCATCTGGTTTTGCCTTGGCTACTGCTTGCTGAATCTTAAGGTGAGTAAGCTGTAATTGATCGGCAAAGCCGATACAGCTATCAACCATAGACTTAGGCATCATATCTAAGATATTCGTGGAGCAAACAGAGTATGATAGATTAGTCTTGGAGATGTCGTGAATGTTCTTAGGAATGTTATTCTTTTTACTGTAGTTAAACAAGAAATCAGTTCCTAAAATATAACACCCTCCGTACACTGAAGCTGACTCAAGTTTTACTACATCTCTATTAAATACTGAGTTCTGTGGCTTTTTATAGGTCTCCCCCTTAGAGTAAAAACCTACGTTACCGTATCTACTTTCTTTGTTCTCAAAGTATTCGCAATCAACGGACATAAACTCAAAGTCCAGCACCTCAACCATGTACTCGTCGTAACCGAAGTTAGATTGGTTGTTCACCCTGTCGTAAGAAGATTGAGTCAGCTTGCTAGCGTCATACCCGTATTTCTTCTGAGCTTTATCCGCTATCTCCTTAAACTGATTTTCTGTAAACTGATCTCCAGCCATGCGCTTTAGCTCATGAATGGGAACATACCTTACGTGGCCAGCATACGTGAGATCTCCGAAGTCTGGATCCTCCGTAAAGCTATGCACGAAATTGATGGGATCTATGTAATCGGTCTTAATTCCGTAGCTAGGGTCGTTGGACCTTTTGACTACAGCCATTCCCGATACAGCTAAATCATTGACGCATCTTCTAAGAATAGAGTCGTTGAACTCATTCCATTCAAGGGTTAGATTTATTCCTATTTGGGCGGCGATCTCCGAAGAAGACTTGATGTTATTTCCAATAAATATCTCAGCCTCTTCTAAGCTGTCTGGTATATCCTTAGTTGGTCCAGAAATCTCTACTCCTGTTTTTTCCTGAATTCCTTTTAGCGATTCTTTTGCTTTTACGGCAAACTCAATTTTTTTTCTCTCTAAATCTTTTTCAGAAGAAGAAAGCGGGTCAATAGCTTCGAGGTTTGGATAAGGAGATAAAGAAAGTATTTTGTTTACTACAATTCTAACAAACTTAGGAAGGATAGGGACTGGAGTAAAGTCAATATTAAGCATACTTCCATCCCCATTGTTCGGATCTAATGAGGTAAGAAGAGACTTGTAGATAGCTGTGTCCTGAGTTCCGTTCGCGTAACGACGGTTTCTCTCAAACGTGCTCTTTCTTTTGCCAAAAATAGAGTTCTGCTGATCCATTTTGCCCCACTGCTTATATACAGCCTTAGCATAATTAAGTCCGTAAGCTTTGCTTTGCTTATCTTCCGATGAGGCCAGCGGGTCTGGGAAGCTAGATTTTTTGTTGTTACTGTGCATCTGCAATGAGTAGAGTTCTTATAACTCCATGCAAATATAGTAAAACTAGAAGTGCCAAGCTTTGGGCTTATGAGTCCTAAAAAACTTCTTCTCAGTAAAGTTAGATACAGGTCTTTCTTTCTTCTTTGATTTCTGAGCGCCAAGGAGTGCTAGACCAGAACTAATAGTCAAGTCAAACTTAGTGCGCTTATCTATTTTATACGCAATCCAGTCCTCTAGAGTTCGGTTGAAGTACATGTTTCCAAACTCCTCAGCCTCAGCCTTTATGCCTACGTGATCATGTATGTAAGCCTCGATAGCCTGGGCGTGAGACTGTATCACATCCTGCGAGTTAGACGGGATACCTTTAGTCCTTACGTTTACCGATGAGTTGCCTGTCTTTAAGAAGTCAGGTCGGTCCATTAAATAACCGTCATAACCCCTTGACTCAAAGTACCTTACGATACCGTACTTATTGTTCTCTACAAGTAAAGGATACCCGTAAAAGAAAGCACACATCAAAACATCCTCATAGAAGATGCTGGCTAGGTCTGGGCGAGAAGCGTACTCCACTACGAACATATTGGAAGGTACATCCATATTGAACTTATTGTACATATGTAGAGCCCCTTTAGAGCCCCGTCCGTCCACTGTAGCGTCTAAGTCATATGAGTCAACCCCTCCAACGCCGATATGACCGTTAGGGGCCGTCCTTTTGCCTCGCTCGTCATTCTTCTTATTCCTTAGGTGATCGGGTGGCATCCAGGACACCCTAAACCTTCCGTTTGGATCTGGGGAGAACACAACCTCTTCATCTTTCTTCCTCCATATAAAATTTCCTTTTACCACGGGGTTAGGGAACATATCCTCATTGAACTCTATCTGCTGGTAAATCTTACCTATATTAAATAGACTACCCTCAATACTATCTCTAAAGGCCTCGTCCTCTGTAAAGGGGAACTGCCTAATTATCTCATTCAGCTCAGAAGGGTCGTTTTTAAATGAGCTGCGCTCGTTCTTTAGGTAGGTCTTGCTACCTTGATCGACGACCTCCCCGTCTATACCTTGTATGTGTGCGCTTTGTGATGGGTCCTCGACAACAGCATTACCATACACATCAAAGAAACCTTCCAGCGCGTCATAGGCTGGGATGAATATTCTGTATAGCCCAGACCTGGTTCGTCCGTTCTGATTTCTTTCGTTAGGATCGGAGTCAGCCCACAGCTCTCTATACTCGTCGCCGCCTTTATTCATAGGGTTTACCGTACTTCCCACCAGGGCTTTACCTACTACTTTTTTACCTACAATCAAGCAAGTACGCTCAATCCTCCAGGCCTCCCTTATATCAGTAGGTTTCTCCCACTTACCAGCCTCGTCGAGGTATAACATATGTAGCTTCTCACCGTCATATGCGTTATTAGTAGTGTTCTTCCAGTTGATCACCGTATTGAGGGCGTCACCAATCTGAGAGGTCTTGTTGTTCTTCGTAATACGCTTAGAGGGCTCACGAAATGCCAGCTCCATACGAGGGTTTGTGGTACCGTCCTGGATGGGCTTAAAGAAGAATGGGTAGCCGCGAAATATCGCAACCACCTTCTTCATGAATATGTTCTCCTGTGAGTCTTTACCAGTCTTCGACTGTATGCCAAGAAGCTTCTCTTTAACTTGACTAGCTTCGTCCACCAGGACAGAAGAGCATACATTAGTGTAGCCAGAACGACGGCACTTAGTATAAAGCTGACCGAAACAACGAGGATCAGCTTCACAAGCAGCCATGTGGGTAAAGATGTCTTTTTGGAAAGCAAGGTATGATGGGTATCCGATATCAATTTTAGACCATTGTAGAAACATATAGTGCCTCCCTGTAATATACGTAGGTTCCCCATTATTGTAAAACCATACACCGTCACGCCTACGCTGAAACTCTTGTTCGATGTAAGAACGAAACTTGTTCCGAAACTCGGCAGGTTTCTCGAACCACTCATCCATACTGCGTATCCTACGCATCTCCTCTGGCATAGGAATGCGTTTCCACAGCTGCAACTTCTTTGGTTGGTCATGGAAGAGAATTTCCGATTTGCGCGGTTTCTTCGGTAGTACCACGAGTATCCCGTGGAGCTCGATAGTTTCTCCTTCTGTACCGTTAGGGTCGATCTTAATCCCCTTAGCTTCATAACCTTCTATGTCGATTAAATTGGACATCAGTAGCTCTGTCCATGTGAGTTCATTCTACCCAGCGAAGGTACGCCTTCCTTAGGGTTTTTAATCTCCATTTGTTCGCCGCATTCGCACTGCCCTTCAGGGTAGTAAACACTACCGTTCTTAAACTTCATGGTCAGGCTTCTTACAGATTTCTCTGCTTTACATTTTTCACAAATAAGATCAGGCATAGTTTTTAATTTAATTGGTACCCCCGCTAGGACTCGAACCTAGGACCCACAGCTTAGAAGGCTGTTGCTCTATCCAGCTGAGCTACGAGGGCGTATAGTTAACTTCTAAGTGACAGCTTGTAACTGTCTGATTGTCAAAGTCATAGTCACCCCAATAAACAAGTCCGCTTGGGTTATTTTGAGAACCTTTCTGCGAATCCTCCTGAGTAGTCTTTGTCTTTTTCAATTTCTCCATTGTCGTTTAGTTCTTTAACCATTTGTTCTAGTCTCTGGCGCTCCACCAAAAGCTCTTTACAGTCGATAGCAGTTTGCTTTATGGATTGGAGCTCGGCCTTACGCGCAGATCCCCCTGCTTCGGGGTCTACTGGCTTCTTGACTTCCTCGATCATATTATTAATAGCCTCCTCCATACTCTGCATGAGTCTCCTGGCGGCACTTACGGTAGTAAATTTAGACTTCGACATATAGCAAATCTTCTGCGCGGGTTCGGTAATACTCCTTACCATCAATGTTAACTCGATAGTCCATGTTCTTGCGAAATCCTACTATGTCGCCCGCTTTAGCTCCTATCTCATTAATCCAAGGAGCCTCAAACGCGACACGACCTTTTGTGACAGGGACCTCTGATAGTTTAACCAATTCGATAGTGTCCGACTCTTGAACCTCCTCTTCTTCGACTGGCTCAAGAAGGCTCCAGCCCGCAAGAGGGCGTATATCCCCAGTGTGCTGGTTTTTATAAGCAATAGCCTGATTATTAATAGTATGCTCTGGATCAAAGCGAACAGTATAGTGATTAGGCTCTCCAGTAAGTACCTGGCCTTCGTTAAGAACCACGAGGTGGTGGAAGTAAAGAGTGTCCCCAACTTCAACCCCTGTATGGTGTTTGAAAGGCGCCGCCACAACGGGGCCTTCTTGGATTCTGTTTTCAAACTCATTAAATTTAGTGTCTATAAAAAGCTCAAGACCTCCAGGGGTCGTGATCTTATCATCAAGCTGTTTATCTAGCTTGACAATAAATAAGTCAAATGTCCTCATCAATTAAAAATTCAAGTCAAATTCAAGCATACAGGGCATCTCGTCTATGGATTTCCATAGCAAGGTACCTTCGTCGTTCTCAATATATACAAGATATCTCTTCTTGCCAAACTTATGCAGGTGATGTTCATCTTCCAGTATGGCGGATACGACACCCCTGCCAGCTTTCATTCCGATGTAATAAGCCATGCCGTCTTTCGGTTCTTTACCGACGACAATCTTTCTAATAAGTCCTTCCATTTTAGTTTAGGGATATGCCCAAATCACCCAAGAGGTCGTCTAATGAATCGTTTTCTTGATACGCGCTATCCATTACTTCTTTTAGCGTATCTAGCTCTGCCCTACTTTCTAGGTTAAAGCTGTACATTGTCTTCATCTCTGCGCTTTCATCTCCATCTTCTACAGCGTCGAAGTCTATAACTCCAACAACTATAGAGGCTAGGGTGCGATCTTTCATTTCGAACTCATCAATCGTATCCTCCATCTTTTTGACGAGGGAATACATTTCGGCAAAGAAGAGGGTGTCTTTCGGGTTCATGATGTAAATTTGTTTAAGTCAAATATACGACACAATACACATGCCTAAGTCAACCGTTAAAAAGACTAGACTATTTCGAGACGTATCGAAACTTCCAGATAAGTACGTAAAGAGCAATTACTTAAAGAATCTACGTAGTGCTACGGATGATTTCTTAGATAGCAACCCAGACCTTACTAGGTCTTACCTTAATTTAATGCTGTTCGTTTACGATTTGGAGTTTTTTACTATAGCGTGGGCAGCAGAGAACTACGGTATGTACAAGAAGAACCTAGCTGATAGAATGATATACCCCCTTGTGTCTAGTGGGTACCTATATAAACACTTCGATAAGCTTACACCGTCTCAGACGCTAGAGGATCACTTGTTCCGTGATGAGACAAAATACAACTACAGAGTTCGCTATGCGTTATCGCAGAAAGGAAGGCTAGCGGTACAGCGTTTTTACAACACCCTGTAGTGGATACCATTTTCATCTCGGTACGCTCTCTTGAGTTGTTTTCTGTTTTTTCCGCCTTCTTTAAAGGATACGTGTACCCAGGCAGGGTTCTCGTCATCCCCGAATTCCCAGATCATCTGATCCCATTCGAGGTTTTTCTTTATGAAGTCGAATATCTCCGAGTTAGTTACCTTCCCGTACATATCAGCGTCTATATCAATAGCTTCCCCGATCATATGCTGAGAGTACTTACTCCCTCCTATGGCCTTGTTTAATTCTTTTGATCTAAATCCAGAGGTAACCCCGATAGGTACACCGAAGTGATCGCGCACTGGCTGAAAGATATGGTCCGCTACGGCCTGTAGGTTGTGTACGGTCCACTTATCTGGGGTGTTATCTATCCCCTTTCGCGTCGCGGTGTTTGACTTCACCACTTCTTTTAGCGTTAGATTTTTGCTTAACCTCATTGAATTTATTTTTCTCTGCAATATACGCAGGGTTAATCCGCTTAAGCCTCGGATTGAAGTAGTTTTTACTTCCCAATCTTACTCGTTCTCATCAGCGTTTGGAGAGGGCTAAGGCCGTTTCCTCCGCTTTGACTTTTGTATTGCTTTCTTAATTCTCCTTTAGATCCAGGCATAGGAGTAAACAGTCTTTCACCAAGAGATATCTTTGACCTCTCATTCTTCATCATCTGCTTACAGGAGTCGCTCATCTTACCTTCTTTCATGCATCGCTGAAGAAACTCGCTAGCCGAAGAGCTTTTAGAATCCATTAAGTCTTGTTGCTGAGCACTTCTACCGAAAGCAGATCCTCCACTACCGACTTGCTTAGAAAAGCTGTTAAGTACTCTGGCTTGTCTGACTTCAGCTGGCTCGCCGTATACATCACCATAGAAAGCTGCTACTGCGGGATCTTGCATTGTCTTTGCAAGCCTCATAGCCTCGGAAGGAGATATGCGTTCGTTGTCTACTATATCACCGACGTTATCCTTGGATATCCTAACGCCCCTTCCGTATACTGGCTCACCTTTACTATTGAATCCTTCTGGTCTTTGATACTTAAGCGTGCCTGATTCATTGTCCTTATAAACCCTTCCCTTTTCAGGCTGTTCAACCATGAAAGCAGCTTGAGGATCAAACCCTCTGGTATCTCTGGAGCGTTGAGTTGACAAGAACTTCATGAGGTCGCCAGCGTCCATGCCTTGAGAAGACAAAGCATCAGTCAGCCTTTCCATAGAGGTTCCGTACTCTTCTGAGTCTTTGTACTTTCTTATAAGTACCCCGTCGTCCTTTTTCTTCTTAGGCTTTGGCATCACTTCTTCCCTTTACCGTACTTGCCAAGACTGTTTAACAGATTTTTAGTTCCCTTGACTTTGTTCTGGCGTTCAAGGTCGGCCTGATCCATTCTTTTCTTTTCAGATGCAGCACTGTTTAGCGCCTTTCTGGTAATCCTACGAACAGACCTTCTTGTCTGTCTTTTTTTTCTTTTTTCCTCGCTCATCTTAGTATGAATTTTTGCAACCGCAGGCTTTTGGTTTACCACACTTACACTTCTTTTTTACGACCCTCGGTCCTTTTGGTTTTCCGTATGCCATTTCTTATCGTCTTACTGGTCTCATCATTCCTCCTGGAGATTGGCCCATGCCCTTTTTTTGCATAAGCATTTCCAGAAGGTCTTCCATCTTAGAGGCTCCTGGACCTCCTTGTGCTTGAGACGCCATTTGCCTTCCTTCTGTTCTCGTCATTTCGCTTTCCATCTCTCCAGCATCCAAAGAGTAGGTTCCGTCACCTAATGGTACGATCCTATAGTCCATATCTTCAATAACCCCGTCCCTGCTTGGGTTGCCATAAGTCTCCCAGTCTCCGAAAACTGGTGCTACCTGTCCGTCAGGCAGTTCCATTTCAACGAATTGATTTCCGTCTTCTGTCTGTTGAATAGGTCCTTGGGCAAATTGGCCAGCAACCCTCATAGACTGTTTGGGCTGTTCGCCTTTCATCATTGGTCTCATAAAGCAAATATACTAATATTAATTATACTCATTTGGATCAAAGATTGAATACTCCATTCCCTGAGGCTCAACTACTTTTTTATCTGATTCTTCAAGGCCTAGCTTGTTTTTTGCGAAGTCAATACTGGTCCTCATGTTTTTAGACATGTCTATTAAGGAGTTGATTTTGTCTGATGCGACACCTACCGCTTTGAAAGGATTTATATCTCCTATAAATGGAAGAGATCCAGACTCTAAGTTTTCCTGAGCAATGTCATTTCGCTCTGTCCTTCTTTCCACCAAAGACTCCATGCTGTCTATTCTCTTCTGAGCGTCGAGACCATCTCCCCCGTCAACTAAGTTCATCGTTTGATTATCCTTAGCGTCAGTTAAAGCGTCTTGTGCGCGTGCAAGTCTGCTAGCTTCTTTTGATGCTCTTGATCCGAGAGCCTTTTTTTTGACAAAGTCAAATGCATCCTCACCGTATTCATCGATTCCAAAATTAAGAGCGTCCCTACCCATGCTTTTTAACATTGTTCCGCCAGGCACATCTCCTTGGGTGCCGTCTTGAATAGCATCCATTTCTGCCCTTGCTCCTTTATAAAGCATGTTAATTGGAGCTGCAACAGGAACGGCTTTCATGAGTGTGTCAGCAGCAAGAAGGAACCCTTCGTTTATATTGTTCGAAACAATTCTTTCTCCTGCTCTTTGCTCTTTAAGCCTATCCAGTTCTTGAGATGCAGACTTAGTTTTCAAGTCGGTGCCATCCTTTCCTAGTGTGCTCCCAGCGTCTGCTGATAATGCACTTTGATAGGCAAGAGTTGCGTTTGATATCTTACCCCTTTTCTCCTGCCTGCGAAGCTTTTTCATTAGTCTGTCGCGGCCCCTGTCTATTCTTTGAGCGTTTTTCTGCTCCTCAGTCCTGGTTTCAAATCTTTTAAGTGGGTTCATTTTCTTTTAGATCCTTTTATTCGTGAAGTTTCTCTCATGCCCCTGTTCTTGGAGGCTGTCATTACTCTTGCTTTTCCGTTCTTGTGATGAACGTCTTTTCCGTCGCCTTTTTTAACCTTGCCTTTTTTTGCAAACTTTCTTCTTAGTTTGTTTCTTAGGGCTCGGCGCTTCTTCTGAGTGCTAGACTTTTGAAACTTCTTGTACTCTTTTTTGTAATTACGTTTCTTTTTCGCTTTCATCAGAAACTTGCTCTAATCATTGGTTGTCCTTTTCTCTCTTCGTCTACTGGACGCATCTGGTACTTCTTTAGCTCGTTGTCCCAGTAGTATTCTCTATCAAGTACCTGTCCGTACCTTGCGTTCTTTCTGTCTTGCGCCACTTTACCTATCTGAACTGTTGGTCGCCCCATAGGTATATTAGTAGATGTCTCTTTAATCTCAGGTTCAGGGTATTTGGGTTCAATTCTTCTAGCAGGCAAAGACCTAACAGGATTCATCTTCCCTCTCTTCTTCTTTAGGACCTTAACTGATTTTAGCCTTGTTAGTTTATCATCACCACCTTGTGTTTTGATTTCCTCACGCTTGGGCTCCTCTCTTCCAGCGGCCTTCTTCATCTCTGGGCTGTCGTAAAGATACACATCAACCAAGTCTTTCAGGGCTGGGTTCCAATAAGCAACCCTATTAGCAGGAGTGATCCCTTCTCTAAACAAAGACGGTGGTACTTCTTCATTAACTACCCTGTCCATCTCTCTATCCGTGTAGAACCCATCCCCCTGATCTTCATAGAAGTTTGTTTGCTCTCTTTCGAATGGGCGGCTTCTTGTGTATGGCTTGACATTGGGATATAATTGAACCTCACCTATTCTGCCTTCAGGTACATCAAACCTTTCTACGCTGTCGTTGGTTATCGTTTGGACCCCTCTGTCTCCCATGTCTACCGTCTGAGTATCTGAGGTCAGCATATTAAAAAGGTCTACACCTATATTGCCTATTTTGGCTAAGCCTCTACTAAGGTCCGTCCTATACCTAATCGCTTGTTGCCCGAACTCGTATCCTTCATTTTCAAGCTGTTCAATTTTCTCTATGTCTGCACCACCAGCAAGCGCCAGGGCTCTAGGAGCCTGGGTATCATACTCCACACCCCTAGATACAGTTATGTAATCATCTACCGCTTTTGAAACAAACTGCGGAACAGCTTCTCCTTTTCTTTCCGATTCTTCAGTCGCGGGAATGATAAAGTCCTTCAAACGAGAGTTAAGCCTTCCTAGGTCTCTATCAAACTCTCCAAAGTCTTTGTTAGAAGACTCAAGAAGATTCATAAAATCAGCAGTGATCTCTTCTCTTAAGTATCGAAGGTCTTCAGGTAGGTTTTTATTTATGAAATCAACAAAAGGCTTGAGCCCCTCTGCAATTTTTTTTTGTTGTTCCTGTGAAAATTCATAACCGCTACGAGATCCATAATCATCTTTAGGTAGAAGGTAAACCATGTCTTGCGCAAGCCAAGGATAGTTTACCATCCCCTTAATCACATCATCTACGTCAACGTACTCTTCGTCTGCAATTTCTCTGCCTTTCTCAATCTCAAGAACTGGACTTCTTTCAGACTCAACGTAACCAGCATCAATAAGGGCCTTGACAAGATTGTCAGAGTAATTCACCAACCTCGTGGTGTCCGCCTTAGTAGGATCTCCGTTTTTCTTTTTAGGCTTCATCTCTCTATGCCTTCATTATAAATACGCAAATACTCTTCTGGTGTTTTGTTCACCCCTGGTGCCTGGAACTCTGAATTATCTCTGATAGAGGCGAAATACTTCCTAGCACCCTGACGTCCTAAGAAATGAGTCAAGGCAGCTACCTCATCAGGCCTGTAATCCCACTTATCTCCTAGCTGACCCTTATATTCTCTCTCTAGATCAACAGCATTACGAGATAAACTAGGTCCCCCTATGCCTTTTTCGATCCTCATGTCCATAAGCAGCTCCTGCAACCTAGGATCCCTAGATAAACTATCTCTAGATACCCCCTCCATCTGTGGGAGGTCATCAACCAAACTATAAAGCTGTCCATATCGCCCTGTAGCGGAACTCGTTGGGTTCATCATATACTTTCCCCCACGACTCTCGGCCCAGCCTATACCTTTCTTTAGTTTCTTGGGATCAATAGGATCACCATACTTGTTGACTCTCATACTACAAATATAATGAAGACAGTTTTAGCGCCTTTACAACTTAATTAGTTTGAATGACGCTCCGTAGCTACTGTTTTATTACTTACATAAGTAATCCTAAAGACAGCCTCGTAGGTTTAAAACATCTATGAAGCTTTATCGCTGAAGAGCTTTGGCGAAGTTACAACTTTTTTCTTACAAAGTCAAGTCAGCAATATGCTTTAATGAAACCCCCTAAGACTCTATGGTACAGCTTATTAACCAGTATAGAGAGGTGGTTTGTGGATAACTCCGTTTACAAGTCAACGCAAAAGGCGGCGAAAAAAGGGGATCGCCAAAAAATTCCTGTGTAATACAGAGTTTGGGGATTATGTGTATCTATGATGGCTCGGTGGCTTCCACCGAAACGGCAAGACCAGACCCAGTCCCTCAGAATCTTAGGAGATTCTGCTACAACTTCTAGCTTTTAACTACCTAGCTTACAGCTAGTTAGTTAGATTCGATTACCCAAAGGGTAGAGCTAAACAGCAGAGAATGGTTTTTAAACCATTGAGAGTCAAGGAGGGACAATCCCCCTACTGAACCATAGGTTCAACTATTAACCTTCAATACTGAAGGTTCATTAACACTTCAAGAAGTGTTAGCTAAGTAGCTGAGGGAGGTGGTTTTGCCAACGCCTAGGAATCCCTAAAGGGATCGTGTCTTGGTAGTCAAGGCATGAGTATCAACTTGTTGATACCGTAGGTTGAATGGAGTAGAGATAGAGTATATGAAGAAGGAGTCTTATGACTTCTTCATTTACTCTTTATCTCTTAAGGTTTGGTTTTGGAAGTCGACCAACCTTGAGGAACTCAAATCTCTCAACAATGTCGAAGACATTAGAAAACAAATCAGCTATGCTGAAAGACCTCAAGAAAGCTGTAAACAGCTTTGTTTACTCTCCAACGGAGAGCAAGTTGGCAAACTGCCGACTCCAAGTTACTGAACTTGTTCAGTTCCTTCAGTCCATCGAAGTTCCGAAGGAAGAGGCTAAGAAGCCAAAGGCTTCTAAGTCAAAGTCCAAATCCAAGCCGAAGGCTACTAAGAAGCCAAAGGCTTCGAAGTCGGAGTCTATGACTGTAAGTCATAAGGAGATTGCCGATGCTCTTGGCTTAAAAGCCAAGTCTCCAAAGCCGAAGGCTTCTAAGTCTTCGAAGAAGACGGGGCGGAAGGCTGAAATCGAAGCCCTTCTATCTTCTGGTAAGAAGATGAAGAGAGCAGAACGTTCCGTTCTGAACAAGGAGTTGTTTGCTCTGCAAACAGCAGAGAGACGCTCTTCGAAGAAGAGCAAGTCAAAAGCTATCCGTCGTCCTAAGAGGACGTCAGAAGCTGGTCTTGAGTTAACTCAAGCTAAGGACGGCATCGGAATTGGCAAAGCCAAAAAGACAAAAGCTGTTGCTCTTGACGGTAGTCAAGCTATGCCCTTCGAACCTCGTAAAGAGGTTCCAGTAGTCGAACCAAAGGTTCGTAAGAAGGAGTTCATGAAAGTTACCCTCTTAGAGGGTGAGACTCCTCAGGAAGCGATGGCTCGACTCCGCTCTGCCGAGATCGAGGCTGCCCGCCTTGAAGCTGAAGCTTTGATTGCTGACACTGCTCCATTCTGATAACGTAGTTATCAATTCATTAGTTATTAAACCCTTTAAATCATAGATTTATGTCAATTTACTCTTTTATCTTCCCCCTTGGGGAATCAGAATTCCGCACCAAGATGTGCTTCGCTAGGCTTGTAGACGCTCAGACTTGGGCAGCAGGGCAACTCCTCAAAGATGGGAGTGAATGGTGTCTCCTCAAGGAGGTTCCTTCGAGCGACTACGTGTTCGACCCCGTGGAGGAGGCGCATCATGCTGTCCGCTGGACTGCGGATATGCCTCATTACGATACTCTCTTCATCGACTAACTACCCTAAAGGGTAAAAAAATAAATTTGGAAAGATGGAAAGTATGTTCTATCTTTGCAGTCGGCAATTCAGCCAAACTCAAAATCTCAACTCTATGCTACACTGCACAGACACAAAGCGCAAGAAAGCGCAAATGGCTTCGGCTCTCTTCAATGATGTTCAATTCCTCGGTCTCGACACCTTCCGCCAGTGTGCGGAGTGGGACGAACTCACCTGCTCTGAGCAGATGCGACTCGAAGACCTAATAGGCTGTCAATGAATTTACCTATGGTAGTTTTCTCAATCGTCATGGGAGCGTATGCTCTTACAACTCTTTACGTAGTAATTAAATCTTTTCAAAAATGAATACAATGTTCTCAACCCACGCTATTCGCCTTGCCTATGGCAGAACCCTAATGGATGGCGGCTCATCCCTACTCACATCAGACGGCTACGACTTTGAAGTCCCTTATAAGGGCTTCATGGTGGGCGGTCTGTCAGGCGAGACCAAAATCCCTTTGGGTATCTGCGATGCCAACACGTTCCACACCATCTGGCTCAAGTATGCAGTCGAAGTGCGCAAGCTAATCAAGGAGTCCAGACTTAGCGGAGTCTCATATGCCGTAGGCACTTGGGTTGACAATGACTGCATCGTCTTCGATGTGTCGGAGAAAGTTGCTACGTCTCGTTCTGCCTATGCTTTGTGTGTAGAGCGCAACGAAGATGCCTACTACGATGTAGATGAAAGAAAAAGTGTTTTCATAGAAAAAGATAACGACAATGCAGAAGCCTGAAGAAAAGAAGTTCTATATGCTATGCTCATACAAGGAAGCAGGCAGACCTGTAGGCAATGACGAGCTGCGTGATGCCTTTGATGAGGCGGTTTACGAGGCGGCTTACTTTGCGCCTGAAGTTGGCGATGATGGAGAGGTTGACCAACTCGGATACCTCGAAGACTTGGATAACGCTGAAACCAGCGTGGCTGAGTCCATGCTCGACAGGATGAGTCCTAAAATCAAATCAATTTTATTATCTCATGAAGAAGCCTGAATACAAGCACGACATGACAGACGCTGAATACTCTGTATTCCTCGAAGCTGTCCTCAATCGCTTCACTGCGCAATGCAGAGGCGAGATACCCGTCGATCCCGTAGAGGTGAGGCGTGTACCAAACAAATTTTTGAATCCATTTTTAATGATGTCCTAATGAAAACAAAGTTTATGAACAAGCGGATAATCCGCAAGGGTACACAGGTAGTGTATCGTGGGGGCTTCGGCTCTGACCCACAGAAAATTGCAGTAGTAACAGGCGTAGAGCGCACGGAATACCCTCGCGAGAAATACGGGGATGAGGTGGAGAGCGTGAACTTGGATGAGCATTACGTACTGACCCTGAACAACGGACACTGGTGTTACTCAGACCAAGTTGATGGAGTGGTTGTAATCCCCTCAGAATCAGCGGCTTAGAAAATAAATTTGGAATAACGGAAAGTCTGTTATATCTTTGCAGAGCCAATCGGCACTAATCAAAATCTCAATTACATGAAATGTACACACAACACATTGACCCACTTGCTAGGTGCATGGGACAGACTAGAAGTAGTCGGAATCAACCCCGACAATCACAAGTCCATACTCACAAGCACATTACTACCTCATCGCAATGAGTTCGGAAAGAGGCAAGTCAAAATAGCTATCGAGTATCGAATCGAAGATGGCTTTGCAAGAGCCGCTCCATATATATATGCCTTCCTCGTCATGTACGATCAAAACGGACACCGCAGAAGCGTCATCAAGAATGGCTCATGGGGTTGTCATGGTGAGGATATGATGGAGTTCAAGTTGTGGTTTTCAAAAAAGATGCGGGCTGCTCATGATATGCAAGAGGAGCGCATCGAGAATGCACAGGACAGCATCACTGACTTCCTGTCATAACGAATCCCAATGAGTGTGAGTTAGGCGAAACCAACCACTGCAAACGTAGGCTATATGGCGTGTCTACGGCTCATTACATACAAGCAACTACATCAATCACCTTGCTGAGATGTAGCCAAGTTTACAAGTAGGGTTGCCCGATACCTTGTGGGTACAACGAATCAAGGTAGGTGGGGGTGTGCAGGTTGAGATGTACACCCTCCCCGCAACATAGCGATAATGACCCTGCATGAATACAGGGGACGGCATCGGCAACGATTCGCTTCGAAGGTCTTGGTGGGCTTAGCTTACCTTTAAAATTCAGAGACAGCCTTCGATAACCTCGGCAGAGGGGCGGACACGGTTGAAGGTGGGTTCAATCCCCACTATCGCTACAACGGTACCCACCAATTAAATCTGGTAGGTGGGCTAAGTCGATACCAGGACCACTGAGCGCGAAAGCGTGGATAGAAGGGATAAACAAAGCCAATCTTATTAATTCAAAATCTCAATTACATGAACAGACCGCAAGAACAATACGACAGACTCAATGCAAGGCTACCCTATGCAGGTGGCTTTGAAGCAGCACTCATCGAAGCATGGATGAAGGCTGACGGAGGCAACAAGACAAGATTAGAGAACGCCTTTGATGGCACAATTTTTAACCTAAAAATTCAAGGACAATGATGACACGACAAGAAAAGATTGAACGCTACATCGAATGCGTAATAGACAACATGGACTACAAAACCATGTATCGATACGTCTACGACACAATTAAGTACAGCATGGAGCATGACCACACAGACGAAGAGATTGACGATTTGTACAACGAATACTTTGAAGAACAATGATGACATACCCCATATTCCTGATTTCTCAGCTAATCGAAGCGGCTACTACGCTGTTCGATGACCTCTCATACGACGAGATATGGGACGCCTCCTTCATACACCACGCTGTATTCGAGCAATCAGAATGGTGCAAGGGAGAGCAGACAGAGTACATGGAGATTGAAGAGTATCTCCAAAACGAATTAAAAACAGAATTACGATGATGACAGATAAACAAGCCTTAGCCTTCATGCAGAAGGTAGATGCAAACGCCCCATTCTGGGTGGAGTTGCACGACGAAGACCGACCGACGATGAACATCAACGGCAGGGACGTACCGCGATGCCTATACAATCTCATGCTCACCAAGCGCGACATCAGGTTGTATGCAGACCATGACATGAAACCTAACCGACACTGGAAGATAGGTGATGTAAAGAAATACTTCGGACTCAAGGGTGGCAAGGGTAAAATCAAGGACGCCATCTTCACAATCCACGACGAGTTTATTGGACGAATAGAAAACCAAGACAATGATTAATTTAAAAATGACTGAGCGAACCTTTACTGCCGTAGCTGATTGGGCAGAGCGCATCCAAATGATGACGCAAGACAACAACCTTGTCAATGCACAGGATATCGTACACGATGTGTTCGGTATGCTACGAGACGACGAACACTTTTTACCACGACTATGACAAAGAAAGAATTGATTGACTTCATGTCAGACTACCCCGATGATGCACCCGTAGTAATCGAGGTGCATGACACCACACTCTACGAAGACCTCTATGACTTTACATTCGACGGAGTATCATGGACTCGAACATTCCCCAACGGAACACAAACAGAAATGCACGAACTGCGCTTATGCGCTTTAAACCACATCGAGAAATGACAAACTTTGAACAACACATCGGGCATGAATTGCCTCAGGCGATACTCGATCACATCGACGCACACTCAACGGAGGAACTCATGCGACAAGCGGAGAAGCTTAAGTTTGATTCAATCTGTCCCGTGGTCATGGAGAATGACTCACCTGAACTGCGAAAGGAATTAAAAGAAGCAAGCGAACTACTATTCAAATACATTGATTTTCAGTTAGTTACAGATGAAATTTGGAATTCTGAAAACTAAGTCTTATCTTTGTAGCGGCAATGTTGCCAAATCAAAATCTCAATCTAATGAAATTATATGCATCCCTACATGGAGTATGTGGACTAGCCGAGGGCTACTCCGATACCACGGTTCAGTTCTTTAAGACACTTGAACAAGCCAAGGAACACAAGGCTAGGCTTCTTGCCCTCCTGATGAAGGAAGAACACGAAGAGATAATCACCCATACAGACGGCACACAGGACATCATCGTAATGAATGACCTAGAGAGTGAACATGAGATACTCAAGATAATTGAGGTCAACCCACTATGGGATACAGAGCCAAAATCAAGGTACACACGAGAGTGGTTGATGTGGAATCAGATGGACTGCGAGGTAATGTACGATGGTGAGTACCTACCCACAGACTTGGGGTGTATCAAGGAAGCTACCGATGCCCTGCATGGAACTACTGAGTCGATGCCGATGTATGAGTGGGCTGACTTTGTTGGTGGTATCTACTACCGAGGTGAAGCCATGCTTGATGCAGACGATGTGTGCATCCACTTCTTTCGAATCCCTAAATCAGACACACTATGAACGAGGAATACAACTGCGAGTTTTGCGATAAGCAAATGACTGAGGAAGAGCACGACTTCTGCGATATATGTGGCGATTGCCGCGAAGAAAATGACGAAGAAATAGAAGACGATATCGTTCTTCTCGTAAGTAAAGTACTATGAACAAGAAATACCACATGAAAAAAGAAATCATTAACCGCCTCAAATACGTAGAGGAAACATATGCAGGTGAACTAGAGACGTGGCTTGACCCCGTTACCGATACATACTACCACGTACCTATCGAGATCACTCGACGTTGGGATGAAACAGAAGCACTTGAAAGCGATAAACAAAACACAATGACACACGAACGCAAAGAAGAACACATACGAAACATAGCTTTCTGTATCCGTGATGGAGCATCAGGATATGTAACTGACAACTTCAGGATTGAAGACTTGCCTACCCCACAGAGGACAGGCACTATGACACAGCAGGATACATACTCCAACCACAAGGCACGACAAATCTTCGAGGCTTTCCTCGAACAAAACCCTAATATCAATGAGTAACTACGCAGTTTACCGCGTCTTCCGTGACTGGGAGAAGCGACCAGAAGTCCTAATGGATGGACTCACACGAGAACAAGCACAGACTATCGTGAAGAACACACCGAGTGATGACAGAAGCATGGTGGTGTTCGATGAAGAACCAAAAGATAAACAATGGGGCAGACGCTAGTGTGTGTCCGATCAAGTGTACACGTCAACCCAACACAGGACTTCAATGAATGGGCGGAGTACACATTCAATCAAGTTAAACAGAATTATAAATCAAAAATTAAATCAGATGGGACGTCAAGAGATGACAATAAATGTAGCCATACGACGACTGCACAACAGGGGTGTAGCCATTTCTGATATAGCAGAAACATATTCTCTAGCTGAGTCAAAAGTAGAATCTATCTTAAACATAAACAAAATGGCGAATAACAATTTAATTACAAACGCTCAGAAAGCGCAAGTCAAAAAGCTGAAGAAACAAGGCGAAACTCACAAAGTGATCGCAAATGAAGTAAACATAAGCGAAACTAGCGTTGGAAGAATACTAAACCCTAAGTCTCGAAACCAAAAGGTTGCTGTCAGTGTTTCAAAACCAAAGACAATCACTAAACAAGTGAAGGTTAAAAACCCTGTAAGTAAATCAAGGTTCAGATTGTTTTGGGGGGCAATTGAAATCGTAAAAGAAACAGCTTGAAATCATGTACAAAGTTAGATTCCACCTCGGACGAGGTAAGAACTTCATGCACTGGCAAGTAAAGTCAGATGAAGGCGTAGTTAGCTACGTAGACCCACAGGACAATCAGCTAGCAATGCTAGGATGTAAGCTAAGCTTGCAACCAACAGCGGCTAAGAAGATTCACGACGGTGCGAATAAGACTGTGTGTGCATGGATAGAGTGCGAGGCTGTCCAAGTACTGGAGGTAAATCGGCTCAAGCCAAATGAACAAGACTACCGCATCAAGTTCAACCCGCGGCAAAGTCCTAACTGGACTGACGGATACAACAACATCGTTAGCGGTAACGAATACGAAATACTATTTACAAATGACAGGACTCTATGGGTGGTTGGTGACGCTTATGAGTGTGGAACTTCCGACTTGGTTTAACAACAAGTTTGGATGGTTCTTTAAAAACGGAAACAAATGAGCGAGCCAAGGATATCAATATATACGAATCAGTCAGCTGAACACACGAAGAACGATGGGCGTAAGCTGTTCATGAAATTCATGGAGGTGATGAGATCACCCGAAGCTGACTACTACGACGGAACACTAGACATTAAACTTAAAAAACTATACGAAGATGGGATGGAATACGGATTCTGAAATTACACAGCAGCTCTGGAGCTATGAGCGAGACGGCAAGACATACTACACCCCGTCTGGGGCATACGCTGAGAAGACAGGAGTTAACATTCAACAAGTATTATGTATCACTTATGACTAACGAACAAGCAATCCAAATCGTATTGGAAAACAAAGACCCATCTAACGCAGAACGTCTAGCAGCCATGTATGCTTGCGATGATATACTTGAGTCAGACATTGACGTATGGCTAAGCAAAGATGTATCAGAGTATCTGCCTCAGTTCCCTGATATCGCAGAGAGCTTGGTCGAAGACCTACTCAAAGAGGACAGTATATCTGTGGAGCGTGTAGCTAACAGCCTTACCGAAGTGTCAAGGTCTATGTATCACTACGTCAGGTTTTACGAAACACTCAGCAGTTACGACATAGCATTGTCAGAACGCTGACAAGGGGAGAGACGGATGGTGCGCAGGGAGATCCTGTGACGCGCCGTGTGCTGGAGACAGCACAACATTGAGAGCGTTGAGAAACAAAGTCTCTCCTTTCCTTGCATTAATAACATTTAAACTTTAAATTTGAACCAGCAAATCCAATGAATGATGACATCAAAAGGCTACAAGAGGAGTACTATGTTACCCTCGACCTCACCCCCAACACATCTAGGAAAGCACCACAAGTTCAGGCACGAGCCGCTCTGATGGTCGCTATGGCTAGTCACATGACCAAGACAGAAGTAGGCAAAAGCTTTGGAAAAGACCACAGCACAGTCATACATCATCAGGGTCAGCATGAAGCTAACCTGTTCTCATGGGATGGATACGAAGAGAAGTACATGTTAGCCATGAGGCTGTGCAATGTACACCTTCGATACAACAGCATTGAGGACAAAATAAAAACTATTCGAATCCAAATCAAAAGGCTAGAGGGTCTAGCTGAAAATCTAAAACAAGAACTCGTATGAGTAATTACAAATTCAAGACCACGAACATTCGTGGCAAGCAGTACGTTGAAGTCAACGAACGAATCAAGTTCTTCCGACAGGAGGAGCAGTATAAGAACTGGAGCCTTATCACAGAGTTTACTGTGCTAGACGAAGCTCAATGTGTATGCAAGGCGTCGATCGTAGATGCTGACAATCGCATCATATCAGTAGGTCATGCACATGAAGTGCAAGGCAGTAGCAACATCAACAAGACTAGCTACGTAGAGAACTGCGAGACATCAGCTATCGGTCGTGCATTGGCTATGCTCGGTATTGGTATTGACACATCAATCGCTTCGGCTAACGAGGTTTCTGATGCTATCGCTAAGCAAGATACAGCTGCGCCTGCCGCACCTACCAAGGCTGATAAGATGATCAAGAAAGTGCAGGAGAAGTTTGATACTGACCCGCCTGAAAACATCATGGACAAGGCTGTTGCTTACATCAAGTCGCAGACCGACAAGAAGAAAGCATATGAGTCTATCGTAGGTAAGTACGGAGGTAGCCTTACCGATAAGCAAATGTCTGGCTTACAGAAGTTTGTACGATGAACAAGTATCCAGTACAGAACCGCAAGCTAACTAACATAGCTACGTTCCATAGGTTTCGAACACAGTGTCTGAACTCTAACATGCCCAAGCGTTGGGTAGACAATGACACCGAATTGCCTATGTGTACTGGGCTTTACTTCATCAAGCATAAGGACTTTCTCGGTGATGTGGACATTGCAGAGTATCACATTAACAGCAAGGGTAAAACCTTTTGGTGTACTGCTGGAAAGCCCACTCACTGGGCTGAGATAGAAACCTATGATTACATGCTTGAAGACGGCACACCATTATACGAAGACCAATGAATATATCAGATAAATTAATGGAGCGGTACGGCAAGTCTCACTTGTCGTACTCGTCTCTCAAGCAAGCCCTAGGCGATATGGCTCAGTTCGATCGCTACATGAAGGGAGAGGTTAAATACAAATCAGATGCACTAGACTTTGGTACTATGTATGACATGCTGTTGTTCGAACGGGACAAAGCATTCGAGAAGTACACGGTCATGTCTCCATCTGCTATCGTAACCACGCTATCAGACAAGGCTCAAGCCTCTAAGAAACCAACGCTAACTGCTGAATACAAGGCTAAGCTGAAGGAAATCAAAGAGGAAGCGGCTGAGGATGGTAAGTCAATCGTATCACACGATGAGTGGCAGACAGCTAACGATATGATCGACAGGCTAGCCACATGCGGCTTGCTTGAATCTCACCTCAAGGGTGACTATCAGGTAGGATTCCTTGAGGAGTTACACGGGGTGCAGGTCAAGGGATTCTTAGATTGCCTAGGCGATGGATTCATCAGCGACAGCAAGTCAGCACGTAGCTCAGAGAAGTTTAGGTATGCCATCAAGGACTTCTCATATGACATCCAAGCTTACATCTACACAGAGGTGTTTGGTATAAAAGATTTCTATTGGGTTGTACAAGAGAAAACTTACCCGTACCTTCCTGCCCTTGTTAAGTGTTCTGACTCCACCCTGTTTACAGGAGAGATGAAGTTCCATGATGCGCTCAAACGTATCACAAGTTTCTTGGAGCAGGACTATAACCCACAAACAGATTACCTAAACTATGAAGTATAAAAAAGCAATCAAGGTAGTAGTAAAATTAGCGTTAATACATTTTTTCATAACCAATATAATTCATTAAAAGATGAGTGAACAAACAAAGAAGTACGAGAGCGTACTAGTAGGTTGGGCCGATGAGCCTAGCTACAATGACAATGGCGAGTTGATGGGATGGTCTTTCCGTCTCAAGGACAACGAGCTTAAGGATGCTATTGATCAGTACACCACGAAGCGTGATGCACAAGGTCAAGGCGGCAACGTTAGATTTCGACTATTCATGTCGAAGAATGGCAAACCATGCTTGAGTGTATGGGATCCTAATAGTGAGGCAGCGCAAGAGCGACGCACAACAACTAAATCCGAGGGGTCTTCTGACCTTCCGTTCTAACAGGTTGCTTTAGCAGGAAGCAGGGGTGGGGCGAAAGCTCTGCCCCTTTTCTTCCCTACAACATTATGGGACGACCTATATACTCCATGACCGCGAAGGTCACCACCATTAAGAATAAGCGACCACAGTCTAGAAGCGTGTGGATCGTAAGCCAATACAGCGAACCTATGGACATCATGAAGAAAGATGGAAAAACAATGTCGAGGCTTGAGCGTGAGCTGTTCACCGCTAAAGCTAAGAACAAGACCATTGTAATTGATTCCATAACTTCGATAAAACAAGTTGGAACAACATCAGTACCACATGAAACATAGCGACAAACAGGTAGGCGGTAAGCACTACAAGGAAATGAAGATTCAACCCACTGACTTCATAGCAGCCAATGACATACCTTTTATAGAGGGGAATGTGATTAAATACGTATGCCGACACGAATTCAAGAACGGCAAGGAGGATGTCCTGAAGGCTATCCACTATTTAAATCTACTACTCGAATACAAATACTCGGATGAACGTAACGATATACAAAGACCTGTACAAGAAGTCCAAGGCGGATGCCCATGTGATTCCGATTGTGACTGCCCTCAAAAGAATACAGGAGGGGACTTCTGCGCCAACGATTGAAGCTGTTCGTGGTGGAGAAAAAGATTTCAAAAAGAGCCTACCCGTTGTACTATTCAGCGGTGAGTTTGGCGACAGGAAAGACCAAGCGATTGAGAAGCATAGCGGATACATTGTTCTGGACTTCGATCATATTGATGTTACGACATCCAAAGCTCTTCTCAGTACAGACCCGTATGTGTACAGCTGTTGGGTATCTCCGTCGGGTGACGGCCTCAAGGCGTTAGTCAAGATAACACATCCTGAGAGGCACCGCGATCACTTTCGAGCGTTACGCACATACTTCGGCAAGCAGTACGACCTAGAGGTAGACGAGTCAGGCATCAACGAATCCCGTGCATGCTTTGAGTCCTATGACCCAGACATCATCATCAAGGATGAATCATCTACCTTCGGGGCATTCGCTACTGAGAAGAGTGAGTCGCAGGTAGCTGTCTCACAATCAGGAGTTTACACAGATTACTTAAAGTTAAATCTAGCTGCACGTATGATACGTCAATGCGACGATGGGGAGAAACATGCTACCCTTCTTCGTGCTGCTAGGCTGTGTGGTGGCTACGTAGCCGCTGGACGTATGGAGGAAGACGAGGTGATTCGTGTACTAACCCGTGAGATACTCAAGCGTGATGTAGACGACGAGAAGCATACCGTAAACACCATACGAGACGCTATCGAGAAGGGCAAGCAAGACCCTATCCGAGCTACCATCGACGACGAGAAGAAGGCTCAACGTGAGATGCTCGTTAATGACGGGGACATGTCTTTCATATCCTCAGACGATGAGGACTTCAGATGGATTGATGACTACGCTAACGGACGTATACCTGTAGGCTTAGACACGGGCGACAAGGATCTCGATCAGTACTTCAGGTACAAACGAGAGTTCACTATCATAAATGGTCATAGTAATGTCGGTAAGACTACGATGGCTCTGTACCTCATGGTTAACGCTACCGTGCGGCATGGGTGGAAGTGGGTGGTTTACTCGTCAGAGAACCGTACAGCATCACTTAAGATGACCCTCATACAATTTGCCTTAAACAAGCCAATCAGTTCTATGAACTATATGGAGCGTAAGAAGGCATACGAGTGGGTAGGGAAGTACTTTACAGTGATTAGCAACAAGCAAGTGTACAGCTACTCAGACATCATTGTGTTCCTTGAGAAGGTAATGAAGCAGCAGGAGGTTGACGCTGTGTTTGTAGACCCATACAACAGCCTCAAGCTTGACATGGGTAAGTCGGGTATCGGTGTACACGAGTATCACTACGAGGCAGCCTCTGAGTTCCTTACATTCTCTACAGCAAACAACATCGCAGTGTGGTTGAACATGCATGCTGTTACCGCTTCACAGCGGATCAAGGGTGAGGACGGCTTGCCCGTAGCTCCATACGCTGAGGACACCGAGGGTGGAGGTAAGTTCGTGAATAGAGCTGACTCGTTCTTGACTATACACAGAAAGGTGCAACACCCAACACCATCTGAGCGCAAGATTACAGAGTTTCATGTACGTAAGGTGCGTGACGTAGAAACAGGTGGTGAACCCACACCGCTTGAAGAACCATTTAGATTTGAAATGAACACGTCTAGAACTGGTTTCCGTGCTTTCAAGACTCAGAGAATGATGTTTGAGTCTGTTGATTTGGAGGGGGGAAAGCAAGAACCTTTTGTTTTT
>Ga0206682_10001201_pt1 | contig 25863 bp, 33 predicted proteins | sample M240m12015metaG_FD_155444 | JGI IMG/M metagenome (GOLD analysis project Ga0206682, IMG submission 155444) | Ammonia-oxidizing marine archaeal communities from Monterey Bay, California, United States - M2 40m 12015 | ecosystem: Environmental > Aquatic > Marine > Intertidal zone | place: USA...
AACAGGGTTAAACGAGCACACACTACTGCACGAGTCTGGGCACGCTGGGCTTGCACAGATATTAAATAACCGTAACCACCCCACTACTAAAAAGTTTATAGAGTTCTTTGACGAGATTAAAACTCGGATGGGTGATGCTTATGGTGGTTCAGACATACAGGAGTTTGCTGCTGAGTTTGTAAGTAACGGAGAGTTCCAAGCCTTAGTAAAACAGATTAAACCACCTAACGGCGACAGCTTGTGGACGCGTGTTATTAAAGCCATAGCTGAGTTCTTCGGGCTGCGTAAAACCGACACTGCTTACGACACAACTCTTAAGTTCTTAAATGATCTTCTGGATGTATCTCAAGGCATAGAGCCTACGCTTGCAGACACTTTGTACTTAGGTAATGGCAACGTAGACCAAGTTATGGATGGCGTTGCTGACACTTACTTGTCTCGCAGTACTGAAGATGCGCTTGATGCGGTGTCAAGGTTTGAGTCTGACAAAAGTAGAGTTTTTGCTCTGGGCACTGCTAGCTTAGGCAACATGCAGAATATGTTCGGCGAGACGTCGCCTAGGTATAAGGGTAAAAATCCCTTGCCCATAGGTAGGTTGTTAGCTGCGATAGAAAGAAAACGTGGTGAGGTTAACATCGCCATAGACAGGACTAGTAAGAACATTAGAGAAATGTCCAAAGCAGAAAGAGATGCTACTCCTGCACAACGCCAAGCGTTCAACGATATTGCTATAGATGCTCGTCTTGAGGGCGTAGACTTTTTAAAGCCCCTACCAAAAAATGCTGGGCCTAAGAAAGCAGCTGCGCACAAGAAATTAAACAACCGATTTAACCAGCTATCCAAGCCTTTGCAGGCATCTTATAGAACTTTACGCAAAGAACTAGATACGTTCTTAGAAGAATACGTAGAGCTTATTTCTGAATTACTGCCCAAGACTGCCGCATCTAACTTAATGAAAGACTTCGCTCAGTTAGAGGGTGTCATTGCTTATGTGCCTTTTGAACGCACTGGGGAATACTGGATTCGTTATAAAGACCCAGACAACTTAGACAGTAATGGCGATCCGAGAGAAACGCCACGAGCACTAGCTTCTCCTAGGAAGAGAGAAATTGAGATTGCTAAGTTAAAAGCTAAGCACGGGCAGAACTTTGAGGTTCAGCAGTACGACAATCTTAACTCTATTAGCGTGCCGAAGGGGCTACCTGAAGGGCAGTTTGTCACTAAGCTTGTGGGTGAGATGCGAAACAATAACGTAGATCCCGCTATAGTAGAGCAGGTATATCAACAGTACGTGTCTATGTTCCCTGAAAATTCTTTGATGCAGCAGTTTAAAAAGTCTAAGAATGATCCGGGTATGGATAGGGACATTGTCACTGCGTACTCTAACGTCGCAATTAAGTGGGCTAATAAAATAGCTAATACTAGATACAATCCGCAGATCGAAACTGCAATGCAAGAAATACGAAGGGTGCAGAAGGAGTACCACGGCGGAGATAAGAACATGGCCGCCGCCGCTAAAGCATTGACTATGCAGCAAGACTTTTTCTTAAACCCGAAAGTAAGTCCTTTAGCAGCTGGCCTGACTTTTGCCAGTTACTTTGAATACATATTGGGTAGCGTTTCTTCTGCCGTGGTTAACCTTACCGGTTTAATGTTCATGGTAACTCCTATGCTGGGTGCACGCACTACGTACACTAAGGCAGGTGATGCGATGTTACTTGCTGGGAAATTAGCAGCTAGCAAAAAATGGCGCGACGGCAAAATAGAAGGTGAGTTATCCAAGTATAAAAATTTGTACCGAGAGCTAGATAACCGTGGGTTGCTTCAGCACACAGTAGCTCGGGAAGCCCTAGAACGTGGCAAGACAAAGGGTAAAGACTTCGATGGCGTTTTCTACAAAACTGTAGAAGTACTTTCTACTCCGTTCGCAGCAAGTGAAAGGTACATGCGGGCCACAACGGCTATAGCTGCTTATGATTTAGCTATGGCAAACGGTATACCCTCAGAAAACGTTCCTGCAAATAATGAGCAGGCTGCTATAGATTTTGCTGCTAAGATGACGCGCGACGCGCACACCGGTGGTATGGCTGAGACTATGCCGCGTTGGTTGCAGAATGATTTCGGGCGTGTAATTTGGACGTTTAAAAACATTGTGTTTCAACAAGCATACGTCCTAGCCACTGCTATGAAACAAGCTTTTGCAGACTCTGACCTGCCTCCTGAAGTTAAGCGAGTAGCTAGACGCCAAGTTATGGGCACTTTTGGTTTGAGCTTTGCGCTACTAGGCGGGAAAGGGTTGCCGTTCTTTGGGGCGCTCACCACGGCTATGAGTATTTTTGACGGAATCTTTGGTGACGATGACGAGCCATACGATCCTCGCGTGGAACTAAGCGACACGTTCGGTAGTTTTTTCTACGACGGGTTAATCGGGTCTATGTTCAATATAAACATTAGTGAACGTGCGGCGTTAGCTAGAGATATAGTGTGGAGAGACGACCCTAAGAGCATAGAAGACTACGGAGTCCTTCGTACTGGGATGATGGCGCTTGGTGGACCTATGTTCTCGTACGGTATAGGAGTTGAGAAAGCACTGACAGAGGACTTCCGTCAAGGCAGGTATATGCGCGGCTTCGAGGGGCTGTCCCCCACGTTTGTGCGAAACGGTTTAAAGTCAATTCGATATATGGAAGAGGGTGCCCGCAACAGGGATGGTGATCCGATAGACACCGACATCAACGCATGGAACTTAATGACCCAAGCAATAGGCTTTACTCCAGCAGACCTGTCAAATACTTATGAGCAACGCTCGTCAGCCAAGAACTTTGAGAATAAAGTATTGCAACGAAAGCAGCGTATCTTGAACAAGTATAAAACTGCAAAGAAGATGGGGGATAAAGCTTTACAAGCAGAAGCGGTTAAAGAGGCCAAAGAGTTTAGGCGTAAGTTCCCCACGCTTATGGACGACAATACTCTAGATCGTTCTTGGAAAGCCAGTGTGCGCGTAGACCGAGAAGACACAATGGCGGGCATTACGTTTACTAAGGGTCTACGCTACAAGACTGAGGAGTTCTTCGAGTAGTTACACTCGCCAAACACGGATGCCCTGAACCCCTTCTTCTAAAACGATCTTGTGTACGAACTTATACTTGAGTCGTTTTAGAGTCGGGGTTATTTCTTTCAAGGCGCTAGGTGGGTCTAGGCAAGGTATGAAAAACGAATACCCCACCGTAAACTTTTTCCAGTCTATCTCGTACCTAATCTTCTCCACTTGCATCTTCAGCGCCCGCTTCAATAACAATATCCATATCCATAAAGTCTGGATGCGAGGCATCAAAAACTAAACACCTTACTGCGGTAGACATGAGGCTGCTACCCTTAGATAAGCGCTTATTGGTTGTTTCTAACAATACACCGTTTTTCTCTAACTGTTTTAGCGTGTCTTTGTAGTTAAGTTGTAAGTCTACGCAGTCATCTTTGAGCGTCTTAGACGTTATATACACTCTTTTAGTGTCAGGCTCATACCGCATTAAGAGCGCACCCTTTGGCAACAGCTCTGGGAACTTACCTTTGTTAGTGCGCTTGTCTACACCGTCTTCCACAACCAACATGTTATTATTATGTCTGTTGATAAAGTCGCCTATAATTGTACTCGGGTTACTCACAGGAGCTGCCGTGTCTTTGCGCATCTCAAGAACGTGTGCAGATACTTCTCTATATATAGCACCAATATCAAAGTCCGGTAACAACCCTAGCTTCTTTGCAATGTGACCGCCTGCTATGTTTACTGCACATGCCGCAGACCAGTTACGCTCTCTTTGACTAAGCCGTAGCTCTTGATCGAACTTAGCTTGTATCGTCAGCACTGTATTTTTTACCTCTTCCAAGTTAGCTATTACGTACTGTATGTAAATATCCCCCGCTACTCCGTAATTGCTATTCAAGGTATGGTCTAACAAATCTTTACCCTCTTGCGTAGATATGACGGGAGCTTCTAATGGAGGAACCTTAAACTCTAGTAGGCGCATCATCTCGCCGTCGGCGTGGCTTTTAAGCACTGCTAGCTTCTCGTAGAACGATGCGTTAGAACTGGCAATAGATAGTGTGCGCCAAGTTACCGTGTTCTCCCGTAGCTCGTTTGCGTTTGCCTTAGCCTTGTCTTTGCCCCTACCTTGTGAGTAGGCATACAACGTTCGGGACGCCTCTATAGGGGGCATGTTGGTTATCTCGTCCATAGTGTTAACTATGTTGTTCAAGAAACCTACCTTAAGTATTTTACCTACATCCGTATCCTCTGGTGTGCCAAGCAGCATTTCAGGATCACCGAATACGCTGTTAGCCATGCGTAAAATTGTTGTTTTGCCAGTACCAGAATCTGGGTGAATAAAGTTTATAACCGCACCTTTTTGCCCAGTAAACTTAAGTAACGGCGCACCAAAGCCAGACAATGCACCAAACGCTTGTATCTCTAGCCCCTTCCTGCCGTACAAAGCAAAAGCTTTTTTCCAATTTTCTAAAGAACCCTTGGGCTGAAAGTAGTCAACCATATTAGCTATAGAACTAGCAGGGGGGCTGTGGTAAATACCAGTAGCTGCAATCTCTCTGTCCCCCACAATAAACTTGCTGTCGTTATCAGCCCATCCAAATTGCTGTCTCATAATTTGTGCCTTGTCCGCGTGCTGAAGCTCTTTGATAAAAGCGAGCAAATATTCAGTTATGTATTTGTGGCGTGTTTGATTTGCTATGACTCCGTACTTAGCTAGTTCCTTACGTAGCTCACCTTGGTCAGTAAGTTTTACGTTGGAGATAACAAATTGTTTTACGCCATCCTTGGGCAAGTGATGTTTAAGAACCGCAACGTATCCTGCTGTCGGGTCTTCCATTAGCTTAACTATGTATAGAAAGTTTTCGTACACAAGCTTAGGTTTAGAAGCTTCGTCTTCGTCGTCACCATCCTCGCCTTCTTTGTATATACCTCCATTAGCACCCCTAAAGTATCCTTCGGGTAGCGTGGGTATTTCGTGCTCTTCTACCAACTCACCTTCCAGTTCCACAGTGACTGTAGGGCTTTTGGCTCTAGCAATGACACGACCCAGAGATATAGGACTTTTAACCTTGTCCCTATGTGTGCAGCCTTCGCACCCACCGGGATTATTTATGCTAAATTCTGCGCAAGTATGTGGGCCTTTTATGCCTTCTACTTTCTTCTCTACTAAATTGTGTTCGTAGTCTGGGTGCCCCTCAGACAGTTTGTGTATTGCCGTATCTCTGTCAGAACAAAACTTAGCTACTGACAATGCATCAAACCAACGAGGTTCTGCAAGAGTAGCCCTACTGTTATAGCAGTCGCTAAGTTGAGCGCACCCTTCTCCCTTTGCACTACGCTGCATGATCTTAGAAAAAAGGGAGTCGTTGTTTTGCATTAACGTTTTGCTAAGAACAGACATCTCATGCTTAGGGGCAGTTGTCTCCCCTTGCGACACACCCACTAAACTACGGATCGTTCCAAACGGAATAGGGTCTACAACACTTAGCAACGTAACTGGCTTTCCTTCATCATCACCAGTAACACCCTTGAAGTTAAACGAATTAAGAGGGCGCAACACCCTAGCGCACTCAAACACTTTAGTGTCTATATAGAAGTTGTTATCTATACAGAGTTGCCTAAGCTTCTTAACCACAGGAACCCACTCGTCTCTGGGCACATCTTCAACCAACGGCCAGTATGCGTGTAGTCCGTTGCCTGAGTTAACTAGCATTGGCTTAGGTAAACCTACAGTGGTGCAGAAAACACGGAGGGCTTCTAATCCATCCTTCTGCGTTTCGTACCCATTGGGCCTACCTGTTTTTTCGTCCGCTATGGACTTGTTAGGTCCGCAATCTATGTCTAGCCAGTAAGACTTTAAAGACTCTACATTTTCCTGAGTGCGGTTCTCGCCGGTTCCAAACTTTGCCAAAGTAAAAAATACACACCATTTATCTGCTACATATTTTTCTATCTCTGCGTCTAACTCTGCTCTGGTTTCCACCATGCACTGACGCGTTGTAGTTTTATCTTTGACCGCAAGAAAACCGTACCACCCTCCCGCAGGGCGCACTAGGTCTATGAGGTCTACGTTTTCCATTAAGCTATTGCTCCAACTTGTCTATTAATTTTTCTATCTTAATAGCCATTTGAACATTAGGATTGGAAACTCCCGTAAACCAATTATAGACAGCTTGACGACTGACCTTAAGTTTCTGTGCCACTTCGGCAACGGGCACATCGTTCTTGATGCACACCGCGCCGAAGTAAACGCCTAGAAGCTCTTTGTCGGAAGCCTTATTTAACTCTATAAGTTTGAGGCTATATCCGTAGCTCATTGGGTTTATTTACCTCCCCAATCATCTATTATTGACGACAAGTCTTCTCCATCAGGCTTGGGGTCGTCTTTTTTCTTCTGTCGTTTTACTGGCTCTGGCTCTGCTACTACCTCTACCTCGTCTTCCGCATCAGCTAAACCACCAAACATATCTTCAACTGACTCAGCAGCAGGTGCATCCGCAGAGGAAAATCCGCTCTCTACATCAAAAGGTGAAGCAGGTTTGTAAGGGATGTAGTCTATTACCTGTACCCCACGCAACCGTAGCGACACGCCACTAGTAGCCATGCTGTAAGGAATAAGTTCCATAGCTACGCTAATAGTACTGCCTGTGGTTAGCATAAAATCTTCAGGTAGACTCGCATTCTGAGAATCAAATAAAGCAGGTCGGCCCGTAGGCTTCTTGTTGTAGCTAGCTTTTAGTTTGGTCTTGCCTACAAGTTCCCCATCTAGTTGTGTAAATGGAAGCTCTAGCTTGTCAGGCCAGCTGCTGTCTTTGGCTTCTTTATACGCCGCGTTCATAGCGTTGTATAAATCCTTAGCTTGGTCTTTAGACATCACAAAACCTAGCTCGTAACAAGCGCCATCTTCTATAGCATCGCAAGGTACACTCTTACCTTTAGCTCCTGCTTTGCTGTCGAACTTGTAGGGCTGGTCAATACGAGGGTATCTTGCTTTTACGTTCTTGAGAATGTAACTATTATTGCTCATGTTGTTATTTCCAATGTTGTTAAAAAGATTACTATTTTCCTCATCGCGCTTGATGAGTCCTTCTACAGCTCCCATCTCTTCCGTTGCCAACGGTCGAGCGGGTTTGAAATATATCCTATAAAAGCCGTTAGCCTTGAAAAAATATACCTCAGTTAAAACAGTGTTTAGCTTTTCCCCGTTACTTTTTAAGTAATCTCTGTATTGGTATAAAGTCATCTTGTTCAATGCTTTGGCAAACAAGCTAGCCCCACCAATACGTAGGCTGCACACTATTTTCGATTCTTCTTCCACTAAAGTAACAGTGGTAAAAAACTTGCACGGTTTACTATTGTTACTAGCCCCGCCTTTAATATTCTGAACACAGTCGATACATCTGGAAGACTGTCTAGCAGCAAGCGGTACGCTATCATCAGGAGTATTGGAATCAAAAGACCAACACTTCAACTCCCCTTGGTACGTATAAAAATTCCGAGACAACGTTCCTTCACTAGCCACAACTACTTTAAGTGAGTTTTTAGGTTGGCGCGTGTTTGGTGCTAAAAAATAACCATCTCGTGTTCGTAGCTTATTCATTTGTTAGTGGGCTTTCTTACTGAGATAGTGTACGTACTGTTTGCTTGCAACCCTTGAGGGCAGAGGTCAGGGTTCTCAGCTAAGAACTCCTTCATGTTACCGTTGTGGATTCGCTTTTCAAGCAAGTGCATAGCACTGTGTTCTTCTACAAAGGTGTACAAAGATTCCCAGTCACTAGTCCAAAAGTTAGATTGCACCCTACGGCTGATGGTTCCTTGCGGAGTCTTTAAGCTGTCTACGTTTTGGTCTGCGCACAGCTCAAGCATCTTTTCTGAGATGGTGGCTTGTATCTTTTTTAGTTTTTTAATCTCTTCTTCTTTGTCTTTAATGATGTTCCTTAGCGTAATGTAGTCTAAGGCCATCTTGTCTGCGGTCATGGTTTCCATGTTACCTCCTTACTTTTTTCTAAAGGGATAAGGAGGATACCACTTGCATAGACAATGTCAACAGTTATTCAACTTCTTTTCTATACAACTCAACAATTTTAGTGTGGTTAAGTACTTTATTTTTAAGCATGTCGTATATCTTAGCTTCAACCTCGCTGCCTTGTATGTGCACAATGGTCATGCTGTGTTTCTGTCCGGGTCTGTTTATACGGGCATTCGCTTGCAAATAAGTTTCTACGCTCGTTACGGGGGCATACCATATTATCGTGTCCGCTGCCGTAAGGGTTAACCCGTGCGATGCAGCTTGTGGTTGTATGATAAGCACTTGAGGGTCAGGTTTTGTTTGAAAGTCTTTAAATATTCGACTCCTGTTGTTAAGCGTTACACTGCCAGATATAACCTCTGCCGATATTTTACTTTTGTCCAAGAATTCTTTTAGCAGTTCTATAGTGTGCGTAAAGGGAACAAAAACTAATACTTTATGCGGGGCTTCGTTGATAACCTCAAGTACTACATTAAGTCTATTCTTCACATCAAACTGCACAACTTCTTTATCGTCCGAGTAGACCGCACCCCCTGATATTTGCAACAACTTGTTCAAGTTAGTAGCCGCGTTGACAGAAGTTATTTGTTCTCCCGCTGCCTGCATAGTCATTTGTTTCTTAAGAAGTTTGTAATATTTCTCTTGCTGCGCAGTAAGCGGTGCGTCTCTATCCACTGACATTACATCAGGTAAGTCCAAGCATTGATCCCTCTCGAACCGTATAGCAGGCTGCAATACATGGTGCACGACTTTGTCTGCGTTAGGTTTGGGACGCCATATATGTTGAGATACTTTATACATGACTGTGTCTCTGTAAGGCGTGTAGTACTTAGGCACCCGATGAGGGCTTACCAATTTAGCCAGACCATAGGCATCTAGTGGGGACTGTGCTGCCGGTGTGCCAGTTAACATCCACAACCTGTCTATCTTCTTACACAGGTCTCGCATTATCTTCCAACGATTAGTCTGCGAATTCTTATAAGCGTTAGCCTCATCCACCACGATCAAGTCAAAGCCTGCTTGTAAAATGGTCTCCTTTACTACACCTACACCATCAAAATTAATTACAACAAACTCAGAGCCTGCGTTAATTATTTTTTCTCTTGTGGTAGCTGGGCCATGTGCAACTGAACAGCTGCGGTGCATGGCAAACTTAAACAAGTCTTCTTGCCAAGCAGACTTCATAATAGACAGCGGACATACCACCAACACTCGTTTTATTAACCCCAGTTTCATGAGGTAGTCTACCGCCCAGATAATCGAAGCAGTCTTGCCTGTCCCTGCCTCGTTAAAGCAAAACGCTTTTTTATACAGGCTGAGAAAAGAAGCTGTCTCTTTCTGGTGTTCAAAGGGTGTTAGTTTGCCTGTCCATTTGTAATCCCTAAGCATGGGAGACGGCACTTCTTTAGCCCCTAACTCTGCGAGGGCCGAAGCTTCTTCGTACTCCCACTTGACCGCTAGCTCTACAAGTTCACCTTCTTGCCCCACTTTTTTACAGTTTTTTATTTTGTCCGTTACTAACTCAGGACGCTTAGTCTTCAGAACCAAAGCTTTATCTTTAACTATTTTCATGCTTTAGATGTCTTCCCTCGTTCGCGCTTACTGGTTTCTGATACAAGGTTACCTTTAGAGTCTCGCTTAAAGGATCGGTTACGGCTAGCTGTCTCTACTCTAGTGCCATCAGAGTTCTTGCCGCCCTTGTCCATTGCTTTCTTATGGGCTACATCTTTGCCATCACCCTTAGAAACTTTCCCCTCTCGCATTGCCTTACGCCTAGCTTTGTTGCGTTGGGCACGTTTCTTCTTTTGCTCTTCCGTGCCTTGGTACTTAGCGTACTCGGCTTTGTAATCTCGTTTCTTAGCAACCATGACGGCTTCCTCTATGCTTAATGTAATGTTTTCTTGTATCTTTCGCTGCTTGTAATCTCAGCTAAACTGTTAGCAAATTCTAAAATGACTTTGTTTCTAGGCATAAAAAGTTCATCGGGTATTGGAAAACTACTTGGACCAACAAGTTCCGCTAACTCAAATTCAAGGTTTGGGTAGGTTTCTGCCCAGTGTTCAAAAACATCTATTGCCAGTTGTTCGTCTTTGTAGTGCCCGTCTACATAGGTCTGGTCATCTATGTCTACCAATATAACGTAGTTGGTACTCATCATCTTTTCCTATAGTGTTCGCATGAAGTTACTGGGCACCAACCACACAGAGGCCCACTAATCGCATTCCAAACGCCTGACTCCTGTGCACCTTCTAACCGTTCAAGGTCGGGTTGGAAAGTTTTAAAGTACAACTCTACGTCGGTAGAGCTATGCGTTTTCTGTATGAAGTCTTTGCTTACTACGAAAGCAAGCGCAGATTTAATTGTTTTTAGCTGCGGGAAGTGAATAAACAAGGCTGCTGCTACAGCATCAAGTTGCTTAGTGTCCGCGTACTTAGCATTTTTACTGGTCTTGTAATCCACAGAGTGCGCTGTGTCCCCATTTATTATTACTAAGTCAGCAATACCACGCCACCAAACATCTTCGTCAAAGAAACCTGTAGGTCTATACCCGTCATCAGTTTTAGCAACACCGAGCTTTAACTCGCAATGCTTATGCCCCTCTATCTTGTTAAGTGAATCAAGAATGGGGTCCATAAAGCTAAACTTCTTGGGTACTTCTTTACCGTCCCTGATAAACTCTTCTGCTGCGGTGTGTACTTCTTGCCCATATACAGTAGCAGTGCTGCCTTTGTCTTTAACATCCTTAGCTACTTTTAGATGGTAGTATTTTTTCGGGCATTGCTTAAAGGTACTTAAGCTGCTGTAGGACCAAGCTGTCATATTAGACCCCTTTCTTTTAGAATTTCATAGTTCGCTGCGTGTGCGTCTTCTATGTCTTGCCTGCTTTGCCCGTGGTACGGCACCGCTAAGTGTTCTGTAACCAACGCCGTGTTGATTGAAGTTTTGCCTGCTATAAATATCACTCCCAAGAATCTGCCAAACTTTCCTTTTTCTCTGGTTTGGAGAGTATAGGTTCCTCCGACGTGGAGCGCGTCTTCGACAAACTGCTTTGCCAAGAGTCCGGCAACTTTTTCTTTAGCATCTCGCGTGCGGCACTCTGGAGTATCAACACCATAAAGACGTATGCGCTCACTGCAACGCCAAGTACCAAACCCAAGGTCAACATCCACGTCGATAGTGTCGCCATCAACCACTCTCCTTATAGTACATTCATATTCGTACATTTAAGTTTCCTTTGTTGTAGGCCGGTACGCCCCCACATCTCGGTTGGTTGGGTCGGTTAAAGAATCGTTGCGTCCGCCGTCGAACCGTTTCTTCGGGCCTTCGGTTAAGGTAAATGCGCGTGGGGGGCATCTAGTTACCGTACCTCCTTTGGCTAGATACTCTGCTATTTGTTGTGCCAACTTCGCACTGTGTTTTTCTTTTTCGTCTGGCGTGGGCCGGTCTATCTTTGTTGTGGTCACTAATTAATACCTGTGTAAAAAATATGTTTGTTGATCTTAGTAGTTATCTCGCCGTTGTATGCCCACTCTGGGAATACTTTAGTACTGTGGTAGTGGGTCGCACCGTTCGTAGTATCTTCTGCAAATTCACTTAACTCTGCAATGTACAGCGCGTTGTACCATGCTTGTTTGTTCTTCGGGTCGTCCGACTTACCGTCACAATAAAAACTAAACTGGCATTTGTTTCTTACAGGGTTGCCTTGCCAGTAGTATCCTTGCTTAACCACGTCACACGCATTGTCTGGGTAACGTGGGTCTTTAATTCTGTTTCGTATTACTTGAGCAACTGCAACTTGTCCTGCACCGGGTTCGCCTCGCGCCTCAAAGTATACGGCGGTTGCTATGCACATAAGCGCAGAGGTAATCATCTGTACGCTTCCTGTGTTTCTAAACAACGGATTACCTTAGCGGCGCGTAACTGTGTTTCGTAATCGAACGTATCCCACAACGATCTAAGTTTTCTAACGCTGCGTTCGTTACTTTTCTTATTGCGGTTAGGTCCGCGTTTACTGCCCTCTATATCATAGTACCCATAGTCTTTTACAAACATTATTTACGCCCCTTGTAACCAACTTCGATATGAAAGTAATATTTTTGCATTCGGTTTTTAGGCATAACTTTAAACCGATCCTTTTTGCGCCTGATGATATATACCTTCTGCTCGTTTTCCGCGCACCATTGAGCCTCTTCTAGCGCATCTTCAAGCTTATCAAACATAATCATTTATTCTTCTTCCTCATCTCTATGGCAGGCTCTGTCGTGGGAACAAATTAAACAGACACCAAACGCATCGTAAAAAGGTTTCTTGCATATCTTTGTTGTTGGGGGGTCATCGCACGTACATTTTTCTACGTCAGCATCAGTCAGCATCTTCAAACTCCTCGAGTATTGCTTCTAGCTTCTCCACCGCTTCGGTTGCACGTTGTAGCATAGCCATAAGCTCTTCGGCATCAGCGCCATCTACTTCTATTGTTATCTTCATTTGGTTTTCTTTTTCTTTTTAGTTTTAGTTTTTACAAGCATCAGACCGCCCAATAGCACTGCGTTTGGCTCTACTAACTTAAAATTTGACTTAAGCTCGCTGAAAGGTACGGGTTCCAAGCCTTCGGGTATATCAACCCTAGTCCATGTGTACTCAACGCCTTCAATTTTCATATCATTCTACCTCGTGCAGCTCAATCAGCAGGTCAATGCAATGCTTAGCCTTGAGTAAGTCAGCTAGCGGATGGCCCTTTAGCTTCCATCTGGATATGTATTTCACTACGTTACCTTCGAGCAAAGACAAGCCGTTCTTCTCTGCATACTCAGCAGGTTGGATCAGCATGTTCTTGTAATGGTTACCGCCAGTCTGTCTGCTTAGGGCGCTAGTCATTTCGCCCGTCCCGTCCGTTGTTTGGGTCTCGTTCTTCGTCACTCTCGGTACGCTTGCTGTTATCATTCTCTTTCTCCTTCTCTGCTTGCTTCTGTTTTTCAAAAATCCTCGCCCAGTTGTCCCCGAACTCGTGCAGGGGTATAAAGTGAGGTCTGCGTTTGCTTCCTTTACCATTCATTTGTTTCCCCTTCATCATGTACGTATTGTTCTTTCATAGGTAAGTGCCTAAACCAAATGTTAAAAGCCCATTTTTCTCCGTCTAAAACAGGCATACCGGCATGTAAAGATTTTGGGTGAGGGCCAAGTATGCTCCCGTTTGTGTTGTGAAAAATTACCGCTCGCCCCGGTTTTGGGTTTACTGTTATGTCAAGCTTGGAAAAGTTTGTACCGCCACCTATATTTACGCTATTTAAATACCCTATCACGGTTATTAGCCTTTGGCCGCCCCATTTTGCGGCTCTGTTTCCTCTTTCAGAACCTAACTTAAAGGCGTCAAAATGATGTCTGTATTCCTGCCCAACGCCGTAGTAAATAATTTGAATCGACTCAGCGTTTTCCAAAGGCATAGAAACTAAATCCGCCACTCTTTGCCCTATAGACCTAACAGTTTCGTCGTCGCCGTCAAAACGGAACCAGCAATTCGACCCAGTACGCCCCTCGCTAACGCCGTTAAGTTTGTCTAATACAACACCCGCCCGTTTTAAATTGCCATGCGCTTTATTAATTAAATACTCGCATTCTATAGGGGAGATTAGATTCTCTTTGATCCCGACAAAAGGCTCTTCTGAGAGTTTGCGCACGCCTTTGTACTTGGGTCCAAAAGTATAAGTTTTAGAGTGCGTAAGGCTTACGCTATTTATTACTTTGTCCATAACTAAATTCACTTGTTAGGCGGCATGCCCAAATTGGTACGCTTATCAAACTTGTAGTCTTTGCTGTCACCATCTTTTATAACGTAGTGCAGCATAAACTGCATGCACAAATCTGGATTAGGTAGTTGTCTACGCCAGTGCATAGCTTCACAACCCTTGTAAACAACCGCATCTCCCGCAGATAAAATAAATTTAGATGGGTCGTTGTCTTTATACTGCATCCATATAGGCCAAGGGGGAGACACCACATTAACAGTTACACTTATCTCACAAGGAGGTCTGTCCGTGTGAGGCTTGAGTTCTTCTCCCTCTTGGTAAACGCGAGCAAAAGAATATGTTGGGTACAGCCCCCTACCAACTACTTTTTCTACGGTTTCCAACTGTTGTTTCAACATTATTTCTACGAGCGGGTCGGCGTAGCATTGAAATTTACTGGTAGGCGTTTTTCCGTAATCATCTTTTTCTCGCTCTTGCCACTCGCCCCTGCGTATTTTGTTTGTGAAGTAGTCGGCAAAAAGCCTAGCCATGTAGGGGCTAAGAAACTCAGGTACTTTCACATAACCCGTAGAGTCAAACACTTTACTTATAGTGCTCTGCATCTTAGTCTCCTTGGTCTGCTAAGTACTCGGCACGGTCACGCGCTAACTCAGCAGGGTCTATGTAATCTTCGTCTTGCTCGTCTTGCCATCTATCTAAGTCTGCGTCTAACGAATCTCGGTTACTCATCATCATTCTCCTAATGTAGTGAGTGCTCAGTATCTTCACCTTCTTCTAACACGTCCCAAGTATTGTTCATTGCGTGAAAGAATTTTTCTTTATGCATATCCATTGCCTGCGATATGGTAATCAACATAGAGGCCATCACCATTTGCACTATCCAACAGGATGCGTCTGAGTCTATTTCTTCTGATAAGAAAGCTTGCAGCTTAGCTTCGACGATTTCATACTCTCCAAAGCCTTCTTCTTCTATGTCCATCACTTCCATCACTATTCTCCTTTATAAACCGTTATCAATAATATAGTCAGCGAATTTTTCTAGTTTTGCATCAGAGGTGAGTTTTGGTTTTCTCTTGACTGGTTTGTCGCATACGTCACAGCGAAGATGTTTTATTAACTCCCCCCGGTAATAGCTAGGGCTATTCGCACATAACGTTCTAGTATGCCCACACTCCAAGTAGAGAATCCATAAGGGTTTGTAACTCTTGCCTACACCACCTATAGGATTAAACACTCTGTCTATTACTTTCATAAAAGCACCTTTAATTATAGTGCGTATGCAGTTTCCGCAGTTGCTCCCCCAATTCAGAGTACTTACTTCCGCTACACACGACTAACCTTCTCGTGGCTTACTCGGCAACGCATCAGGCGAGATAGGAGCGTGTTGTTATGGAGGACAACAAACTTACTTCCTGATCGTTAACTGAGGGTGTTTTGCTGAATATGCCCACCGCCCACTGGGACATGGGTAAGGGAAACCAAGTAAACCCTCACCCCCACACAACTAACATTCTCCGTATGAAGCTCCAAACCCGCCTTCGCAGTCTAGGGGCAGCTCCTCTGCCCAATCCGGTGTCTGCCTCATACAGTGGTATATGTACTGCATTGCTTCTTCGGCTTCTTGCTCGGGGGCTATACAACCTACAGCATCATGCACGGTCATTACAACTTTGTACTTCTTAGCCACAAGCAATAGATGATGTCCGATTATTATCCTTGCAAGGGCTTGGCACAAGTTTTCTACTACCTTCCCTCCATATATGCGATTAGGTATGACCGACCTGCCCTTCTTAGTATCGTAGACAAGTTCCTGCCTTCCCGTCTCTTCGTCCACTCTTTGTCGTAGGTTGGGGTACTTTATATACAGGCCATTAGGCAACCTGATACCGTCTTTGCCCTCCACTTCGAGCAGTCCACCCCTGCCTAATGTTACGTTTTGATCCCTCACCATAGCCGTCAGCGCTTCGTTGCAAGTGCGCCAAAGCCTTGTAATCGCGGGGTTTGCTGTGCGGTATATGCGTATGATCCGCTCGCATTCGTCTTGCTCAAGCTCTACACCCATAGACTTTAACTGCGCTTGGAACTTAGCAGCGCCCATGCCATAGCCACATCCAAGTATCGTGGTCTTACCTATGAACCTCTCATCCTTAGTTATCTCATCCTCGGGTTTGCCGTATATAGAGGACGCCATGACCTTATATACATCCTCACCTCGGGCAAACGTATCCACCAGATTATCCTGTTCTGCCAACCAAGCCAAGGTTCTTGCTTCAATTTGTGAAGAATCGCAGTCAAGAAACATATAGCCATGCGGAGCTAACATAGCATTCTTAAGTATCGAGCCGCGGGGTAGGTTCTGCATGTTGATCTTATCGTCCCCGCCCCACCGTCCGGTGTGGGCTGCGTAGTAACGCAAAGGGATTGGCAGAGTACCTCGGTTACCGATGTTGATAAACCGCTCCGTCCGAGTCTCCTCGATTGTAGACTTTACCCCTAACCGTGCGCTCACAAGTATCTGCACTATGGGGTTCTCATGTTCTTTAAGTGCTTGAAAAGCCTCATCAGTTTTAGCAAACGCTAAAGTTTCTTTGCCAGTGGTAAGACTGACCTTAGTAGGCGGTATCACACCCTGTGCTTTCAGTAGCTCTGCAAACTGCGGGTTACTCATGATCTGCTCTCTTGTTACCTTAGCCTTACCTAACCACTCTGCCTTCTTTTCCTTTAACTCTTCTAGGTGGGTCTCCAATAAGAAGGTCCCTACTTGCAGCACTGGCTCGGTGAACATACGAAGCGTCAGGTCGATAAGCTTTAGCTCTGCAATAGGAAAGCCCTCAGCCATCAAGCACTTAAACAATTTGTAGGTAATAGCTGTGTCGTTCTTACAATACCCCGCGTATGCTTCTAGCTCTTCCTCTGAGAAGTCTGCACGGTGTTTACCTAAAGCGTTCAGTACTTCTGTGCCTTTCTTGCCTATGCCGTAGTATTCAGTAAGCGCCCGCAAACTGCCGCCTACTTGCGTGCCGTGTATTGCCCTAGCCATTGATAACGTGTCAGCAATGCGAGCAGGCTTGATACCAAACCGCCAGTTCAAAATAGCCATGTCAAACATAGCGTTGTGCGCAACAGTTAATGAGTTTTCCCAATCAAACTGATTTAAAAATTCTTGCGTTTCTTTTTTAGTTCCTGAAAACCAAGTGCTAGAACTAGCACTACTATCATCTATCTGAACTGATACTCCGATAACTTCAAAGAGTTCATCTCTTATGTAAGCCTCGGTCGTTAGCTTAGATAGACTAAACGCACGATCATAATAAGTTTCAAAATCTATTGTTAGTATTGTCATTTATGTGAGCCTCAAGCTCGTGTAGATTGTTTTCGTTTATAACAAGCGCAGTGCCACTCGACTTGCGAATCGCAGCTATCTCCATGTCTTGTAGTGCAGTGGTCTTACCTTTCCCTGCCTTGCATTCGACAGCGAGGAAGCTGCCGTTAAAGCAACAGACCACATCGGGGACTCCGCTGCGACCCATACCAAACGTGGCGGGGAAAAAATAATAGATGCCATGAGACTTAAGAATCTTCACGACTTTGTCTTTAACTTTCTTTTCTGGGGTATTTGCCATACGGCTAGTATGAAGGATAGGGTTTACAGTGTCAACCCTTTTTGAGGACAAAAAAAAGCCCCGCACTAGGCGAGGCTTTGGGGGGAGGAGTTTAGTTTAAACTAAACTGGTTGGCGGTTTATACATAAGTAACTTTCTATAGGCACCTTTGTACGAGCTAACTTAATCCCTACGTTGGGTATAAACTCTCTGTGCGAAGCTAACTTCAGCAGACCTATCTGTGCTCTATACTCAGAAGGAACTTCTTCGACTCGTTCAACACGAGCAGCGGCGACTCCTTCGGGAGTGGAACGCTTAACCAAATACCCTGTTGGAGTTTTCAACAGCACAGCGCATTCAGACATATCTAATAGAGTACAGTTGTCGAAGTACTGTAACGCTTCATTTTCTATTGCGCTTAGTTGAACTTCTGGTAAAGCGAGCATGGAGTAAAGTTCATATCGCTTCTCCTTGGTAGCCGTTTGAAAGAAGTTGTACAGTGGTTCGTCCAATACACCGCGCAAACTTTCTAGCGACTGCTCGTAAGAACTGCTCGTTAATCTATCCAACCTGCCAGAGTAGGTCTCCATTAACTCTTCGTCCGTGTTTGACCTAAAGTACTTTGCAAATATCTTTACTGCTTTGCTTAGGTCGGCGGTCTTAGTTTTGCGATTGCGTTTGTCTGTCATACGAGGAGACCATAGCTCCAACACCACCCGATTATACTCCCCTATAAAGTCTAGCTTGACCGTGCCCACTTGGTGCTCGTACACATCAAATACATCTACTCTTCTAGCATTCCACACTCTAAAGGTTAACTTAGGGAAAGCGTGTGCTACACGGTCTATAAAATTATAGAGTAGCTCGTGTGTCAGTTGGTCTGCTGCTGCAACACCAGAGACGTTTTTTTCACCAAACTTAACTACATTTTGCATGTCTGCCTCCTACCACTCGAATTGTTTAAGAATGGAATCAACCTTAGTCTTCATATCCTCACGGATAGCAGGTGATTCTTTTATCACGTCGATGTCAGCCCCTGTTATTGTACGTTCTAGCATAACTCTAGCGCGCTCCAGCTCAGGGTCGTTAGTAATGTTGAGGTGCTGCAACATATCGCACAGGTCTTTCGGGTTGCTAACAAAGCTATCGTAGAATCTCTTCTGCTTGTCGTCGTCTGTCTCGGTCAGCTTGTCGCTCATACCCGCTAACATCTTGTGCATCCTGTGCCATGCTGCATCCATCGCGTGCTTAGTCTTCTCTTGGTTCTCTGCCTCCAACGAAGCCCGCAGCTCTTCCATGTCCTCAGCGGGCAGGTCTAGGTACAAGTGCCCGCTGTCAGGTACAGCTTTGATGGTTAACCTCCAGTCATACTTAGAGTAAACCACATCAACCGGCGGATAATCTGCGGGGTTGTACATGGCTCCCAAATAGTTAGCTGAAGTTTCCTTAAGCGCTTCGTAGTTGTCGCAAATATAATCGCGGCGCCTTAAGAACTCGCTACGCTTGCCATTGAAGTCTGCCTTGAACGGCAGCAGCAAACGAGTAGTTAGGATGCGATCCCCCATGTCGTCCCAAGGTAACGTGCGTATGGTGTACTCGTTGCGAGAGTTGTTGGCGAACTTGTTTAGTTGGCTTACATGGGTAGAGCCAACCATAGTGTCCTTGATGTACTTGCCTGCTTTCTTGTCCGCACCAGTGGCAGCGGAAACATTCTCGCTCTGGTGCTTGTCGATCTTTCTGCCTGTCCATGTGGATATGCTAAGGCGTACTAATACTGCGCTTGATGAAATGCTCATAATCTTTCTCCATAAAAGTTGGGTAGGAGTTTAGCTAAAACTAAACTCCGTTGGTTGTTGTTACTTCTTGCGCCCTGCAAGTTTAGCTACCGCGAGTGCCGCACTGGATATTGCTTGTACTGATTGCATACCAGACTCAACATCTTGCTCGTAGGCGTGGTATGTGTAGAACGAATCCCCTCCATCCTCACCCCTGTTGTACTCGTTAGAAAATACAAGACACCCATCAAGCACATCGGTTATGCGCTCTAACTTCTCCGCGTCTACTACATACTTGGTGTTGTTCACGTCTACTATAAAGTTCATACTCTTCGCTCCAGTTTGATTGTCTTGCCCACAGGGGCAACGATGTCGTTGTAGTTGTTGTGGATACCCCACAGCACAGGGTGGTCCCAATTACCCCACCCCATTACCTCACCGTCAGTCAGCACGATGGTTGCATCAGGCTTGATCTTCTTCTCGCGTAGATAGTCAGCTACACAGGTCGGGTCTGTACCGCCTCCACCATGAGGTCTAGTCAGAGTGCGCCAGTTCTTGAAGGTGCTGCTTGTATACTCCTCGTGCGCACAGACTGAACCGTCCCAGTAGATCAGGTGTATCTTGGCTATATCCAGTTGCCTAGCCAGACCCTCCACCTCCGACATACACACCTCGAACGAGTCATCGAAGAACATCGAGCCAGATACATCAGGCGCAACCACTAGCTCTTTGACCGCGTTGCCACGTAAGACAGGTAGCACAACCCTTGAAGTGACCCATGCCCTGCGGTCTATGCGAGCGAAGCTAGCCTTGATGGGTTTAGTACACGCTGCTCGAATGAAGTGTTTCATCTGCTCAACCCAATCTACTTGCGGTGCGAGCAACGAACCTAGATCGAACGCACCACCAGACGTACCCTTACCTGCTTTCTTTGCAGCCATGAGACCTTGGCGTATCGCACTACCGACATCAGCTTTGAGTTCTTCCTTCTCCTCGGCTGTCATATCCTTAGCGCCTTCCCAATCGTGGTCATCTAAGCTGCTACCTTCACCACCTTCGCCGTCACCCTCGTCATCATCCTGCGACTTCTCGGCGTACAAGATTTCAAATATCTTCTTGATCGGCATGTCAGTGAACCGTGTGTCATAGCAGCCTATGGGCTTGCCCTCCTCATCACGAGGCATAGCTACAATCTCCTCGTTGGGGTCTGCTGCTACTATGTTGAGGTTTATCCACTGATCCATCGCCTCGTTCGCAGTCTTGGCACATAGCTTGTTCAGCTTCTCGTATATCTCAAGATGCCTACCTGCCTTGTGGTAGTTCTCATGCAGGTTGATAAACCCTGCGCCTTTGTCCCCCCACCGGAAGATGAAGTCAGGGTTGTACTTCTCGTCCCTGCCGTTAGTGCACGCTGTGGGTACATCTCGTGTGAACTCCCTCGTGCCTGTCATCATGATCGGACCAAGCTCAACAAACTTGTCACTCCTCATGATCTCGATGCGTTTCCGCTTGAAGGCTCGTGCCTTCTGGTCATCAGTCATATCCATGTCGTTCTCCTGTTTAGTTTTGACTAAACTCAAAGTAAATCTTGGTTGCGGTCAGCCCACTCGGCAAACGCGCGTGAAGTAAAGGCAAGCCTACGCTTGGCATCGGTAGAGTTCGGACCCGCCAGACTCACACCGAATATCACTTGGAACTCCTCGGTGTCATACCCTGCGTCCGTCCTGCTTATGTAGGTCATGAACGAGTCGAGGTCTTCCTTGTCTTTAATATGCTCCACTGCACTGAACGTCAGTACCGCACACGCACCCACATTCGGAGGTAATGGCGCTGTCCTAGGGTGAGCTTTGATCTCACTCCAAGGGGTCATGCTCTCGTGGTGCTTGATGAAGTGCATAAGTGAGTCAGTCGCAGCCGCACCGATTGTGCCTGTCAACGCTACGCGTAACGCATTGCGACTAAACAAGTGGCGAACCTTCACTAAGTTACTAGCCAGTTCCAAAGTTCTTGGCGTTACCACAGAACCTTGTCCCACAACAGACGGATTAAAAATGTACGGGTTTTTCTGCTGTCCTGCATCCAAGTAAGAAGCAAGGCAGTCAGGTGTGCGATTCACCCAAGCCATAACAATAGGCTCGATGTCATTAGCTGCTGCCCAGATCAACCACTCCTCGTGGTCAGGCTTGGCTATCTCTATTTCCGTAATGCGCATCTTGCTGTGTGCTTTGAGGCTGTCACCTACACCGTCACTCTCGAGGTTACCCGTCATGAACACGATGCTACCTTCAGGCAGTGGTGTGTCACCGAGGCGTGGGTCTTTCACTTCGAGTAGCGGGTGCAGTGTGTTCTGCGCCTCGTCCGAACCCTTAGTGAACTCGTCAAGGCAGATGATGACCGGCTTGCCACTCTGTAGTCCGAACCTTGCGTTGGGATAATACTTCAGTGTCTCGGTCTCTGTGTCGGGTATCGGGATAGCGCCGTCACCAATGCCCATGTTGGGTACATCAATGATCGCGTAGGGGTAACCCGTGATGCGTGATAGTTCCGCCACGATGCTAGTCTTGCCTACACCCGGCTCTCCTACCAGACGGAATTTATTCTTGTATGCCGCTGCCATCAGGGCAGGTGTTTCTGTTAGTGTTGCTGTGCAACGATCTTGAAGGTTAGTTGTATTCATAATGTTTATCTCTTAGTTAATTGGTTAATTGAGTTTAGTCAAAACTAAACTGCTATCTTACATACTTCTCATTCGAGTCAGCCTTCACCTCGCCCAATGGCAGGGTAACTTCTGTGAACACCGCATCGCTGTACCCATACTTGAGTAACTCATCTATTACCTTGAGTATGCGGTCCGGTCTGTGCGAGTAGGTAAAGGAAGGCCACCTGCTGTTGGTCTGCATACTTACCATTGCACACGCATCCAGAGCGTCAGCCCAATCCTCGATGTTGTCTTCACGCATGATGTTACACAGCGTGTCCACACACCTAGAGCTAGGGAAGCTGTTCAAATCCACATCAAGCCCCTCGTACCGTTTAAGTCTGCGTTGGTACTCTTCTTGCTCAAGTATGCCGCCCATTGGGTACGCTACCTTTATCATTGGTTTCGCATACCGCAAGAAGGGTGCATTGAGTTTGCGCACCTCGTTCATCGCTCGCCGGTTTACCCTGTGTACAACACATGGCTCAGGGTCTAGGGGTAGACGGTCAACCCCAAGGTGTACCCTGTCTCGCCACAAGAAGGCTTTGCGTGTGCTATGGTAGTACAAGACATTCCCCTCGCTGTCCTTGGGTGCGGTCCATACATCTATACAGTCTCGGTGTATGATCGCGTTGATGAACATCCTTGTGCTTACGGTATTCCATCCACCAGTAGCGAGGGTCACCGAGTTGTCCTCATAAAAGATCACGCAGTCCGTGCGGTACAGCCGACACATTATCGCCATGCCTTGATTACCTAGGGGACTCATGATGTTGCGCTCCCTACGTATCGTCATGTGCGTTGCGCGTCTGCTTGAGGTTAGCGGTTTCTTACCCGCATTCACTCCCTTACCCTGTATGGGTGTGACTGTGTTCTCATGTTGTGAGGCATCAGCAAAGTCTTGAAACGCCGGTATGTGGTGTGTGTCTATATGGAAGCCCATGACCTACCTCCGTTCTGGTTGCGGTTCGCAGTAGCCGTCTTGATCTCACTGAGTGTGCGTTCCGACTCTTCGAGGTTTGTCACAGCTTGCGCTACGTTCTTGCGGCGAGACAACAGACGGTCATCTACTATGCGCCCTTGGGCTTCTAGCTGTGCGTCCATGTAGTTCAGCATCTCTCTTAGTTCCAACAGTGTATATTCCATCATCTAGCTCCTTACGGTTAGTGAGTTTAGTTTTGACTAAACTGCTTGGGTTGGTTACATCTTCTAAGTAGGCGTGTAACCGTTGCCTTGCTCTTGGGGTCATCTGGTTGTACAGCACAGCAACAGACTTCAGGTTGCCGTCCCAACTACTCCACTGTTTCTTCATAACATTACCCCTTAGAACAGAAACGTGAGTAAAGTGAGACAATAAATACCCACAACGAAACCGACAGTGCCCAGTACCCGCATTGCCCACACCCAAGCGGGTGCCTTGGCTTCCTCGTCCTGCCACCGATACATCTCGTGCGGGTCATGCAGGTTCAGATCCTTGGGTGAATAGATGCTGTCCGTTCTCCACTTGGTCATGCGGTCTGTGTTTGCTTCTTTCATGTCGTTCTCCTTGGGTTAGCTTGCTTAAGTGCTTCGAGGTTGGTAATCAACTGGTAGTTACCTTTGGTGTACTCCTGTGCTACACACCACCCTAGTCTTACTTGCTTTGCTACTGAATCCCCACACGATAAGCAGGTTGTGTACCCTAGCTCAGCGCGTGCGGCGGGGAAGGTTGCGTGGCATTGTTTGCAGGTGTGTGTCATGTGGTAGCTCCTGTTGATCTGGGTAAACGAGTTTAGCCAAAACTAAACTGCCTAGTGGGATACTCAAAAAAAATTCCCCACTTGAGAAACAAGTATACCACAACTACTAGACAATGTCAAGTGGTTGTTACAAAATAAATAAAATAATTTAGGTTCGTTAGGGAGGCACAGACAGGAGGACAATGTTACGTTTTGGGTGCTTTGTTACGCTTTCAGGGGGTTTTGTTACAATAGATGTAACAATGTAAATCCGCATGGTTACTGGGCTGTGTGACGTTTTTACCCCTATTGTTATAATGTTATGAAAAATAATATATATATATAGCCCCCTGCGATTTTTGTAACGGTGCAGAGAGGTTTGTTTTGTTACGGGGTAAGAGAGAATCTTTCCCCCCCACATATCTTTTTTAACGTAACATTGTAACAATAGGAGGAACTCTACTATTATCATGGGCTTACGTTACTTAGTTAATGGTACATATTAGTTTTAAACTTAGAAAAACGTAACATTGCAGTTTAGTTCAAACTAAACTCCTTGAGCTACTATCATTACACGCAGTGGTAACCAAACTATTAGCTACCAAAACTACTATCATGACTCTGGCATGATGAGATGGAGCGGAGCAGGGCGGGGTGGGTTGTGGTAGAACGGACAGGGAGAGAGGGCGGGGCAGGCAGTTTAGTTTTGACTAAACTCGAGACGAAAAAAAACCGCCCGAAGGCGGCTTAGTCTAGCGGGGTGGTGCGGGGGTTAACGCCATTCATGCCCCCGCTTCTCTATAAAGTCTTGGAGGGTGCTTTCATTAGAATCTATCCGCGCTTGGATTATTTGGCGTAATTTGCAAGACTCTTTGAGATCAAATCTGCTATTCATTGAGCGGCGGAGGGTTAATACAGTTTTAGGTTTTTCGTTATCGTCCTCCTCATAAAGAAAATCGTCTAGGAATTTGGCTAGGCGTTTAGTGTCTTTAGTTAAAGCCAGCATATGACGTGGGTAATGCATATCAGTTTCAGCGGCATATTCAGCAGTCATCAAATTTTCTAAAAGGTTTTTGTTCATAATAAATACTCCGGTAAGGATGCCGCCCCGTAGGGCGGCGGGTGGGTTAACTTACTTCGTCAAGGCTCACTGGTGCGAGGATGCCGATAATTTCGTCTAAACTCATTCCCGTTGGATCATTCCAACCGTCAAGCAATTTCGACTTGATCAGCTTCTCTTTTAGTGCAACGCATTGGTCGTATAAAGGCGCTGATTTCTTTTCGTTGCGACAATGGTCGAGGTCAGACTTTTTAGAAGCCAGATCCTGTTTGAGTAGATCGCGGTCATACTCTAGTGCGGTCACCTCGGCTTGAGCGGCAGTTTCAGCACCTTTGTCGCCCTGAGCCTTAGCGAGAGTCAATTGAGCCTTAGCGACTTTAAGATCGGCGCTGACTTCTTTTTTGTTCGCCATGATTGCTTTACTATCTGCGACCAATGCGGTGATTTCAAGATCGGTATCAGATGGCTCGGCGGGTGGTTTAGTCGGCTTGATCTGCTCGAGTCCAAAGTAAGCGATCTGATAGGTTTGGTATAGCGTTGGACGGTGAGCATTGAGCGCCGCGCGTATCGCCGCCAGTGATTGCGCTTTCTCGAGTGATAACCCGATTCGATCCGCATCGGCTTGCTGTGTCTCGAGCTTCGATCCCTCGCGGAATGCGTTGCCATTGAGTCCACCTTGTTTCGTTGGCAGTAGCGGCGACTCGCCAAACTCTCCGACTAATTCTGTCATTTCGTTCTCAAGCGATTCATTAACACTATCGGCAGTTGCGATCATTGATGCGATGGTTTGAGCTGTGTTGAATTTTGCCATAAGCAATAGGGAGTTTAGTTATTGGCTAAACTCGATTCTCGTTTCAAGTTATGCGGAAGTCCCGCAACTCCATTATACCATAGAAACTAGACATTGTCAAGTTCACCATATTCCAAGGGGATTCGCCCCGCCCGCCTTGTCCCCCGCTCCTCCGCCCCGCTCCCCCACCCCTCGGGGGTACACCCACTTGGCTCGACGAGGTGTACGACTGGCCCATACATAATAACCCGCACAAACGACACCCACCCCCCATAAAATTACATCATGTTCTCTAATGAAATCAATAACTTAGGCCCCCCCTTTCTCTATTCAAGTCCACTTTTTTAGACCCCCACCCCCCTATATATAACAATACCCCCCGTCAAGGGACCCAAACCATCCCA